>OIWP01003205.1_pt1 | contig 14130 bp, 9 predicted proteins | sample 1587661 | NCBI WGS metagenome assembly OIWP01 (sample SAMEA3888899, study PRJEB22519) | human gut metagenome | biome: human gut; feature: human-associated habitat; material: faeces | place: Denmark | collected 2010 | reverse complement strand
ATGGAAAAATAGAGTACGCATTACCTTATCGTATCTATGTTAATGGGCAGGCTGCAGAGGATCGTTACGGGACTGTGATTGTTGCTTTTAATGTGTTGCAGCCCTTGGCTTTGATTGAAGCCGGAATTGATTCCGTGTATTTTCATCATGAAGACGAGTTAAGCTTGGATTTCTCATGTTCCTTGAATTTTGATAATCGTTTGACTATACCGGTGAACTTTTTTGCTGATGCTACTCTTGTGAGCGATTTTAATGCTGAGTACGGTGCGGATTATGAGGCTGTGCCTTCCGAGGTTGTTACCTGGGAAACAAGTCAGGTCAGTTTTGAAAGAAAAGAGACGGAGAAAAAAGTGTTGTTTAACGTGAAGGGGGATATGATTCCGGTAGGTGTTTCTCTATTGCCAATAAGGATGGATGTAGATAGTCAGGGTGTTAGTGTTGATCCTCTGAGTGATCGAAAATATTTCTTGTTTTTTAATGATATGATAGCTCAAAGTAACTGGGAAGCATCAGTATCCAAGACGTGGAAAGGAAGTGGGGATATTTTAATTGATGGTTCTTTAGGAGACAATTGGATGGTGGCAGGTGAGGCATCAGAGTTTTGGGTGATATTATCGCTTAAAGATGAAAATAAAGTGGCTAACTTTACAGGTGTGGAAATGTATGTTCAAGATTATGACCCCAATAAGGTGGGACAAAAAAAAGCAGAGATTTATGTCAGCATGGATAAGGAGGAATGGGAACTAGCCGGGACTTATAATTTTAAAACTGAGGGAGGAAAACCTAATCTTGACGCTCAACGAGTATATTTTCCGAAGATTACAGGAAAGCATATCAAAATAAATATAGCGGAATGGGAGAATTCTCCATATATCGGTTTTAGAGAGGTTGCGGCAATGGGAGAAATAAAAGATAAGTAGTATTGTAACTGACAAGGGAGATTATCTCCCTTGTCATCTAAAAGTAAAAAAATGCGTTTGTTTTTTGTGTTTTTAAGTGTATGGATATGTGGTTCCACGTACGCACAAGATCGTTCTATTCGATTGGAAAAAGCGGATTGGCAGCGAGTTATAGCGAAAGCGAAAGAAGAGAATAAATTACTTTTTATCGATTGCAATGCCGTATGGTGTAACCCGTGTAAGGCTTTGGTGAAAGACGTGTTCAGCAGGAATGTTGTTGCAGACTTTTATAACGAGAACTTCGTGAGCGTTTCCTATGATATAGAGAGAGATAAGTCTCCGGAGTTTTTGGATATGCCTAAAATCTCATCTATTCCCTTGTTGTTATTCGTGAATCCTTCAACTTTGAAAATCGTGCATGGATTTTTGGGGGGAATTGATGAATCGGGGATGTTGGAGCTTGGACGGGAAGCTTTGGATGGTAAACGGAATTTGGCGGGAATGCGGGAACGTTATCAGGCGGGAGAGCGAGGGGAGGCTTTGCTTATTCCTTATCTGAGAGAGTTAAAATCTTTGTATTACGGAGAATATAGTGAGGTATTAGCCGGATATTTTAAAGATATGACAGTGGAACGTTTAGCTATACCGGAAAATTGGAGTTTATTTGAAAAAGAGGGGAATGATGCTTTGATGCCAGTTTTTCAATTAGCTTGGCATGGACGGGAGCCGATAGCCACTAAAATAGGTGATGAACGAGTAAAAAGTAAATTAGAAGAAGTTTTGACTTGGCAGGTCAAAGACAACGTGGGGAGGGTTGACCGGGGAAGATCGGAAAAGAATTACCAAAAATTAGTTGCTTTCAGAGACTGCATCAATTCTATGGATTGGAAGGAGAGGGATTTCAGTTTGTTCGTGTTAAACATGGCAGAGAAGGCCTATCAAGGTGATTATGATGATGTTTTAAAATATTTGAAACGTTTTATTAAGAAATACGGTGTCGGTGATGAGAAGATCGGAGAATACGTGTATATCTTTTGCGAGAAGTTAAAGGAGAATGGAAGTCCGGAACAAATCCTGTCCGGAATAGAGAAACTTGATCGGGTTGTAGAGAGTCAAAAAGATGCAGGAATCCGTTCCCGGTTGATGTATCTGAAACGAGATATGTTGAGGGCTGCCGGATATGAGAAAGAGGCGATGCGAGTAGATACTTTAGCGACTAAAATATTGAATCCGCATTTCTATGATAGGAAATAAAATGTTATAAGAGTGTTGAGATAAGGGATATTCATGTGTTTGTGTTTTATATTGTTTGGGAAAGTCGTTCGAAAACGAACGACTTTCATATTTTGATGTATTTCACGGCAATAAAACTGGGGATGGTACAAAGCATGATCCAGAGAAAGAAGTGTTGGTAGCCGATCAGTTCTTGGATATAGCCGGAGATCATGCCGGGGAGCATCATGCCGAGGGCCATGAAGCCGGTGCAGATGGCGTAATGAGCGGTTTGCTGCGGACCTTTGCTGAAGAGCATCATGAAGTAGGTGAGGGCCGTGAAACCGAACCCGTAACCGAATTGTTCGATGGCGACGGCGGAGGAGATTAGCCAGATGTTGGAAGGGTGGACGAATGCCAGATAAACGTACACGATATTAGGCAGGTTCATGGCGGCGGTCATCCACCAGATCCAGTGTTTTAGGCCATTCTTGGCCATGAAGATACCGCCTAGGATTCCGCCTATCGTGAGGGCGATAAGGCCAACGACGCCATAGATGGTGCCGACTTGCATGGTGTTTAGTCCCAAGCCACCGACTTCGGGATTGTCCAGTAAGAAAGGGGAAGCGATTTTTACAAGTTGTGATTCTGCAAAACGGAAGAGCAGAATAAAGGCTAAGGCTGCAATGATTCCTTTCTTTTGGAAGAAGGTAATAAAGGTTTGGAAAAAGGCATTCAGCGGGTTACCTTTTTTCATGGGAATATCATTTTCCGGTTTGGGGAGGATGAATTGGTGGTAGAGGAAGAGAAGTACGAATAGGATTGCTAATAGATAGAAGGTGACTGACCATGCCCTGGGAACGGCAATCTCTTCCGGGAGCGTGGAGGAATAGGTCTTTTCAAGCCAACCGGCAAACATGACAATCAATCCTTGTCCGGTGAGCATGGCGAGGCGGTAAGCCGTGTTACGGATACCGACGAAGAAGGCTTGTTTCTTGGTGTCGAGTCCCAGCATATAGAACCCGTCTGCTGCGATGTCGTGGTGGCAGAACTGAAAGCTAATAACCACATGAATGCTAACGAGTAGCGGAAGGCATGAGGTCCGGGAAGAGTCAGTGCTATTCCGGCTAATCCTCCACCGATCACTAATTGCATGGTGATCACCCACCAGCGTTTGGTCTTCAGCAAATCCACAAAAGGACTCCAAAAAGGTTTGATCACCCAGGGCAGATTCAGCCAACTCGTATAAAGGGCGATATCGGTATTTGAAACTCCCAGGCGCTTATACATCAGGACAGAGACGATCATCACCGCGACATAAGGTATTCCCTGCGCAAAATACAGGGAAGGAACCCAAAACCAAGGAGACCGTACAGATGGCTTATCAGACATAGACTTATATGATGTCATACTTCATCTCTTATTTTCCGGATGAGCTCATTCTCCTCATCCTCCGTAATACTTACCTCTTCCCAGACCTTTTCGAGATCTGCAAATGTCACTTTCTTAAAGTCCTTTTCCAAAGGGACGACAAATAAACCGGCCATCTCGACCGTCGCCGGGCTGATGAGAATATTGGCATCTCCCTCGGCATAATAGCAGGATGGACGCAATTCCCGCCGGGGGAAGATACAGGTAATCCAAACATCATCCTCCCTCCAGGCCAACAGGTTCATCATTGGTTCGTAATCATCCGGTCCCATCGGCATCATGTCGTATAACAACTCGAAAACGGCCGCCGCCTCACCCTTATCCCTCGACACTAGGATAAAACAGACCGGAAGGAGATCGACTGAAGCATAGAAACCAGTCCGTTCACTTTCCCAAACGACCTGTTTCGGGAAGTTCGGCCAATTTCTCACAACCGGAAACTCCTCTTTCTTTCCAGCTTGGAAATGCATATGATCCGGAGCGGAAGCACCGCATTTCGGACCATTATAGAACAAGGCATAGTCAGATAAATCCGAAACGATGTCCAGCATATCCTCGTAATAAGGCTTTATCTGTTGCTTTTCATGCCAACGCAGGGGAACGGTCAGATGGTCCTCGAAAATAGGGTATGGATTAACCAGTATTTCAAACGCATCATTATACATCACTCCCTTTTGTTCTTCCGGCCGATGGCAGAAAAAACAGGGGCGCGCTAGCAAGGATGCCTTGTCGATCTTAGCTGCGGAAGAACGAATCCGTTCCGGATTAAATTGAAGAATCGTTGTCCTGTAATCATCCTGGAAATAACGCGTCTGCACATTGGTCAAAGAACCATAATTCTCCCTTGCCAGTTTCCAATCCTGCTTTTGGTCTATCAGCAGGAATTCTATTTCTCGTTCCAAATCATTCATAAGCTTCGTGTTTTCATGGTTGCCGGCAACTTGTCCCGCAACACAAATGTAGTGAAAAAAGAATCCATAGTGAGCAAACGGCCAAAAGACCAAGAAGAAATCATTTGGGCGAATGAGCGTTCAAAGCAATCCGCGCCTGCAATTCCCAAGTACGAATACGGTCTTTGTAGGTATTATGTCCGTTCATTTTCACGACATCGAGCGCGGCATCCGAATTGTCTTCCCAGCGGCGGCAGAGGTAAAGGACATCATAGATGCGCCCGATACGCCAGGTGCGGGAGATACGCAGTCCCAAAGCATAATCTTCTCCATAGCTTGTATTCGGAAGGTTGATCCTCCGGAGCACAGGTGTATAAAAGGCACGGGGAGCTCCCAGACCGTTGATGCGGAGCGCATTGTTACGTCCGTTTTCAAGCGTCCACTCCCGATGGTCGATGATGCCGGGCGGTATTTCGTTCATCTTGAAATCGGTCATCCGATAGGTTCCGACAACCATCGCGCAGTTCTGTTCATAAAAAGCATCAACGATCTTCTGCAACGTATCAGGACCGCTATATACATCGTCGCTATCGAGCTGGACGGCAAACTTGCCACAAGCCGGATGATGCACACCCACGTTCCAGCAACCGCCGATCCCCAGATCGGAACGTTCCGGAACCAAATGAACCACACGTCCGTCTGCAGTATATTTTCCGATTGCTTCGGAAGTTCCGTCTGTCGAATGGTTATCCACAATAATCAGATTAAAACGGAAGGTCGTTTTTTGTGCCAGCACGGAACGGATAGCATCTTCTATCGTACGGATACGGTTGCGGACCGGGATGATAACGGAGGCTTCCTGCTCGAAACCGCCGGCATCGAAGGTGACCGGTTCAAAGTCCGGGGCAAGATAACCGCCGACCCGTTTCAGGTAGGCCGTACAAACAGCTTCCAGCTCGATCTGCACCGCCCGGTTTTTCGGATCAACATAATCAAACAACTTCTCTCCGCTCTTGCGGATATCCGTCTCCACTTCCGAGTACAAATATTCATTGACATGAACCAGTTCGGCCAGCTCCGAGACACGAAGGCGAAGGTCATACAGCCCGGCAAAACGGTAATCAGCATCCATCGCCCGGACCGCCTGCTTCAAAACGGACGAACGGAAAAACAGCAGGGAGCCGAAATCAAAATCATCACGCAAGCTTCCTTTCTGATAGTCTATGACAGGAGCCTGTTGGCTGTTGCCGTTTTTTAACAGGTAACGATCCGCATAAAGCATTCCGGCATTCGTATCGCCGGCAATAGCCAACAGGCGTTCGAAGGCGAACTGCCCCGGCTCGAATGCCGTATATTTGGTATATAACAATGTATAGGCCGTATCTGCATGTAAAGCAATCGTCCGGAAAGTAGCGGTACTGGCGGGCGAATCGATCATCAGCATCTCACAACCCTCGACCTCATCGGGAATCTTTTCCGTCGCTAACAAGTAGATATTCTTTATCCGGTCACATAACCCCAACGCTCTTACGGTTTGCCTGGCCTGGGGTAAAGAAAGGAACGGAATGAAACAATTTATCATTTTCATAACGTAATTAGTTGATACCGGAAACAAAAATAAGGATAAAATATGAGCTTTTGCCGGAAGAGAAAAATATCTTTGTAAGTATATCAAAAATAAAACCAAGCTGGCAGAAGACCTTCAATTATAGACGGCACAAGAGGCCTTATTTTCCCTCCTCGAAGATAAGACCTTTCGTTTGTTTTCTTTCGAGAGATGACGGGGTGAGCAAAATACGACCTTCGCTTTCCGCATGTACCGGCAGGCTCTTCAATCCGCTTATCCGCGAAAGCGCCTCACTCAGCAGCCTCTCGTTCGTATCTCCGAAGGGCAACAAATCATTTCCTATAACCAGTTCCTCGATCTTTACATCCGGTTCAAAACCATTTGCATAGTCAGCTTCGTGATCGGCATTATAAATGCGTAATGTAATCGGATGCAACAGCCAGCCATATTTTTCTTTGGTTCCGAAAGTGTTGCTGCCCACCCGCTTGCCAATCGTTTTTTCTCCTATGATCGTAATGTTACTACGGGTAAGATAAGGGATCAGGCAATTGATCACGGCCTCCGAAGCAGATGCGGTCACACTTCCTGTCAGCACGTAAATGCGTTTTAAGTCCAGATTAGCATTTCCTATTTCAGAATTTTTTCTCAACAGCAAAGTTTCATCACTTTTTGATTGCTTTTCGTTATGCTCCATAATACAGAATGTCTTACCCAAAGCATCGGCCGGAGCCAGAAGAGAGGTCATCAACTGCGCACAAGTGACCAAACCTCCCTGATTATATCGCAAATCCAATATAAACTCGTCCACATTTTCAACCTTAAACCCGGCAAAGACCTGTTTCATCCGGTCGTCATAGATTGTACTTTCATCGTCCGGACCGGAAGAAAAACTGTTGTAAACCAAATAACCAACCTTCTTGCCACCCACCGTATAGACAGAATCTTTCAGAAAAGGCGTGTCTTCCACTGCACGGGAAGCTGCAACCGAAATAGTTTTTCTTTTATAAAAAGTGACCTCATTGCCTTTTCTTACCGCATCTGCCAATAAGAAAGTAGTTTCACCTCCGCTATAAAAAGCAGACAAGTTCGTCACATTCGGAGTCTCACTACCAACAGCAATAATCCAGTCCCCCCGTTCCAATCCGGCCTCGGCAGCAGGAGAGCCAGGCAAGACATATAAAACCCAGGCATAATAAAGGTTGCCGTTTTTATATGATGCAAACTCAAAACCATACGAATCGGACTCCGAAACAGATTTCGTCTCCTCTTCCTTTTTCTCTATCCGGGAAAAAGTGAGCCATCCGTCTCCGTATTTTACGCCATCCTGATCAGACAACAATGAATCGAAGAACTTATCTGGAGATTGTGAGAAGTTCAAATTTCCTTTGCCGGGCATATCCTCATTCCACAAATAGTAATCCGCCATAATCTTATAGATCCAACCATTCGTACCCTCGTCGGAGAGATCCGGAACCTCATCCTCCGTCGTACAAGACGGTACAAGCAAAAGGATAGCCAGCAATCCCGCGAGGACGGCAAAACCATTGAGCACATTGAAGTTGGCCTTCCGGTACAACAAACGTTTGATGACCCAGTCAAAGCGAATAGGCCTATCCTGCAACACCCTTCTCTCCATCTCTTTCCTGATTTCCAAATCCGACTCTTCCTTTTTTGCTTTATTCACTATTACTTATGGCACAAATATAACCATTATTAATGAGTAAGCAACGAATCGAGAAGAATGTTCAAATAATAACCATCGACAAAACGGAGGCGTTTAAATATAAAACGACCTTTTTCGCCGGAAAAGATGCAAAAACAGGGCATAAAAACGCATCCAACACAGCAGATAAACATCCCCACACCCCCGCAAAGGCCTCGCGCAGACCCGGGTCTGCACCTCTCCCACACCCGGGTCTCCGTGGCTCTTACACCCGGGTCTCAAGCGGCTCTGCAAGCCGTTTTTGACAAAAGAAAAGCCGGTCTTGATGAAAAATGAAGCTGTTTTAACATGTTTTGTACCTGTTCCCGGACGGTCTCTGTTTTTGTCGTATAATTGATACACTGGATGTTATCGTTTTTTTCGCCATGATGGTTATGACAGATGAATGATAGTAAAAAACGGCAACTGTCATGCTGTAACTTATTGGTTTAAAGTTGTATATAGACGGATATGATAGTATGATGGTTGGTTTTGCAAAACAGTTATATGATTAGTCCGTATCGGTGACGAAAACAGATGGATGCTTTATGATTTTGGTGCTCTGGTTTGTCTTTACAAAGTATAGAAGGTGTCGTAGATTTCCTAAATAGTATCATAATTGATCAATGTCAATTGTGGTATTCTTTTGGCATTTGAGTGTTACTCTTGTATAGAGGAGAATTTTTAATATTGTGATGAATTTGGTAAAGTAAAGAATTTTTCACTGATGTAAAAAATAATGGGGAGTTTGTGTTTTTAGTTTTAATCTCCGCTGGAGATGATTTAGTATTTCCAGCGGAGTATTTTCATTAAGTTGTCGAATAAGTAAAAACTGAAATATTTTTGAAAGCATGAAGAGTTATATATTAGTATCGATAAGTTTATTATTGTGTTCTTGTCAGGCAAAATTACCGGTGAATGTTCCTGAATTGTCAGATGGGAATCCGACAACCTGTTTCGTGGGAACGGAAGGGGTAAATAAAGTGATTTTTGATGAACAATATACTGTTCCCATCCAAAGTTATAAAATCTATTCGTCCGGCGAGACGCCTGTTCACGATCCGTCTGCCTGGACATTGAAAGGTTCCTATGACGGGAAGAACTGGGTGGTTGTGGATGAACGGAAAGACCAGACGTTCTGTTCCCGCTATCAGGAAATTCTTTGTTCGATAACCAAACCTTCCAATTATAAACAGTATATGCTGGAAGCTGCTACGGCAGTTGGTGATACATTGGTGTTGGGAGATGTGGTGTTGTTCGATGAGAATCTGAATGCCGGCTGGGAGGATTTCAAATATCCGGAAATCGATTACGAAGTGATTGATCCGGAAACTAAGGGGGCTGCCATTTATGCGGATCTTGTCCAGAATCCGGACGAATACATACGTTATCACGCTCGAAAGGTAGCCGAAATTCTTTTCTATTCGGCAAAAGATACGATGAATGATGTTCAAAAGGTTCATTATACGTTGAAAGATTATGACGGAGTTTCAGCCAAGAGTGGTAATCCGGCCAATACCTCGATTGTTTACAGCACTCAGCATATTGAGAAATCAGCGAACGAATCCCTCTATAAGCTCGACTTTGAAACACGTGGTGTCCTGTTTCATGAGTTGGTACACGCCTATCAGTTCGAACCGAAAGGAATCGGTTCCTATTCAACCAACAAAACATTCTGGGCTTGTATCGAAGGGCTGGCGGATGCAGTCCGTGCCCAAGCAGGATATTTCGATATGAGTACCCGTAAACCGGGCGGTAACTGGATGGACGGTTATCGTACGACCGGCTTTTTTATCCAATGGCTGACGACCAAAGACCCGGATGCCATCCGCAAGTTCCATGAGACGGTCCGCGACCTCGACGAATGGAGTTTCGACAAGGCGATGAAGCGTATGTTCGGCGATGATGCCAGCATTGAAGGGCTGTGGAATGAGTATCAAGCCTTTTTATCAAAATAAATATAGAAACAAGATATCATGAAGAAGACAATTCTTTTATTTTCAGCTTTGCTGATCTTTGGGAACTTGTCCGCCCAAGATAAGGCAGCATTGGTGAATCCGATTATTGGGACAAACGGGATGGGACATACGTTTCCGGGGGCTTGCGTGCCTTTCGGACTGGTCCAGTTGAGCCCGGACACGGACACGATCCCTCATAACGTGGATGGCAAGTATCAGCCGCGTGCCTATGAATATTGTGCCGGCTATCAACATAAGGACAGCAGTATCGTCGGGTTCAGCCATACGCATTTCAGCGGAACCGGACATTCCGACCTCGGCGATATCCTGATTATGCCGGCTACCGGCGAATTGAAACTGAATCCCGGAACGGCAACCGACCCGGATGGCGGCTACCGTTCGCGTTTCTCACACGATACGGAGGTATCCCGTCCCGGCTACTATGAAGTGATGCTGGCCGACTACGGCGTGAAAGCACAACTGACGGCAACCAAGCGGGTGGGTGTGCATAAATATACGTTCCCGAAAGAAGCGAAGAACCAGCGAATCATTTTGGATATGATTCATGGTATCTACAATTACGACGGAAAAGTCCTTTGGACGAATATCCGGGTCGAAAACGATACGCTGGTTACAGGCTATCGTATCACGAACGGATGGGCGCGTACCAACTATACCTACTTTGCCATGTCTTTCTCCAAACCGGTCGTTCATTACGGATGCGAGGAAAAAGCAAAAGTTAATTACCGGGGTGGATACGGCAAATTCAATATGAAAGAAAACTTTCCGGATATAGGCGGACGCAAGATCGTTGCTTATTTCGATTTCGATCCGGCGGTTTCCGAGGAATTGGAAGTGAAAGTGGCGCTTTCCGGCGTAAGCACGGATGGCGCTTTGAAAAATCTGCGGGCTGAAGCCTCCGGCTATAGTTTCGACCGGTTGGCGGCTCGTGCCGGTGAAACCTGGAATAAGGAATTGTCCGTTATCGAAGCCAATGGTACGGACGACCAGTTGGCGATGCTGTACACCTCTTTGTATCACACCATGATCAATCCTTGTGTCTATACGGATGTGGACGGACAGTATCGCGGGTTGGATCATAATATCCACAAGGCGGACGATTTCACGAACTACACGGTCTTTTCCGTTTGGGACACCTATCGTGCCCTGCATCCGCTGTTCAACATCATCAACCGCCGGGTAAATACGGATATCGCCCGCTCCATGCTGAAGCATTGCGAGCAAAGCGTGCATAAGGCTTTGCCTATCTGGAGCCATATGGCAAATGAAAACTGGTGCATGATCGGATATCATTCCGTTTCCGTTTTGGCCGATGCCGTGGCGAAAGGTCTTCCGTTAGACAAGGAAGAGGTTTTGAAAGCGATGGTGAGCAGTTCCACGATCCCTTACCTGGACGGGACCGGCGAATATATGGAAAAAGGGTATGTCGCACTTGACCATAACGGTAGTGCCGCTTCCCTGACGTTGGAATATGCCTATGACGACTGGACCATCTACCACACGGCGCTTTTGGCCGGCAACCGTTCTGTTGCCGATACGTATAAAAAACGGGCGGCCAATTATACGAATGTTTTTGATACGAATATGGGCTATGCCCGTCCTCGTTATGCCGACGGACGCTGGAAAGAGAATTTCAACTTGCTGAACACGCATGGTGAAGGTTTTATCGAAGGAAATGCCTTGAACTATTCTTTCTACGTGCCGCAGGATGTGGACAATATGATCCGCCTGATGGGAGGCGACAAATCCTTTGTCTCCAAGCTCGATTCCCTGTTTACGATGCACCTGCCTGCCGAGTTTTTCGCCCAGACCGAGGATGTGACGGAGGAAGGCTTGCTGGGCGGCTATGTGCATGGCAACGAACCGAGCCATCATATCCCGTTCCTGTATGCCTGGACCTCGCAACCTTGGAAAACGCAATATTGGCAGCGTGAAATCATGAATAAAATGTACCGCAATAATATCGACGGCCTGTGCGGTAACGACGATTGCGGCCAGATGTCTGCCTGGTATATCCTGTCTTCGATGGGGTTCTATCCGGTTTGTCCGGGTACGGACCAGTATGTGCTGGGAGCTCCTTACTTGCCTTATATAAAGGTTATGCTGGAAAACGGAAAGACTTTTGAGGTAAAGGCCGACAAGGTGAGCGACAAAAACCGTTATGTCAAGTCGGTCAAGTTGAATGGCAAGCCCTATACGAAAGGGTTCATTACTCAGCAGGACATTATGGATGGTGGTACGCTGACGTTCGAAATGACCTCTTCTCCTAATAAAAAACGTGTTTTTAACGGGACAGACAGACCCTATTCTTTGTCTTCAAATTAATTAAACATATTCTATCCATGAAGAAATTATTAATTTTAGCGATTACGCTTTGCAGCAGCCTCTTTACGGTGGATGCGGCCGACAAAAAGGACCTGGTGGATTACGTGAATCCGCTGGTCGGGAGCCAGTCGAAAATTTCTCTCTCGACAGGTAATACTTATCCGGCAATTGCCATGCCCTGGGGTATGAATTTCTGGATGCCACAGACCGGAAAGATGGGAGACGGCTGGGCGTACACATACGACGCGGACAAGATCCGTGGTTTCAAGCAGACTCACCAACCCAGCCCTTGGATCAACGATTACGGACAGTTTGCCATTATGCCCGTTACCGGTAAAGTGGTGTTTAACCAAGATAAACGCGCCAGCTGGTTTTCCCATAAGGCGGAAGTGGCAAAACCGAATTATTACCGGGTGTATCTGGCTGACCATGACGTTGTGACGGAAATCACGCCGACGGAACGTGCCGCCATGTTTCGCTTCACTTTCCCCGAATCGGACAACTCGTATGTGATTGTCGATGCTTTCGACCGTGGTTCTTATGTCAAGATCATACCCGAAGAAAACAAGATCATTGGCTATACGACTCGTAACAGCGGAGGGGTGCCTCAGAACTTCCGCAACTATTTCGTCGTCGTGTTTGACAAGTCTTTTACTTATAAGGCGACTGTCGGTGATGATGAGATCCGCAAAGGCGAGACTGAAGCGAAAGAGAACCATACCGGTGCCATTGTCGGTTTTTCCACCCGCAAGGGCGAGATTGTCCATGCTCGCGTAGCTTCTTCTTTTATCAGCCCTGAACAGGCTGAACTGAACCTGAAAGAATTGGGCGATCGTTCGTTTGACGAAATAGCCGAGGCTGGTCGCCAAGTGTGGAATGAAACTTTAGGACGTATCGCCGTGGAAGACGACGATGTGGACAAACTACGCACATTCTATTCCTGCCTGTACCGTTCGCTACTTTTCCCGCGCAGTTTCTACGAACTTGATGCAAACGGAAAAGTTGTACATTACAGTCCGTATAACGGAGAAGTGCTGCCGGGGTATATGTTTACCGATACCGGTTTTTGGGATACGTTCCGTTGCCTGTTCCCCTTCTTGAACCTGATGTATCCGGATATGAATACGAAGATGCAGGAGGGGCTTGCCAATACCTATAAGGAGAGCGGCTTCCTGCCGGAATGGGCAAGTCCGGGACATCGTGGCTGCATGGTCGGTAATAACTCGGCTTCTGTTGTGGCGGATGCTTACCTGAAAGGGCTTCGCGGATATGATATCGAGACGCTTTGGGAGGCTGTCGTGCATGGGGCTAACAGTGTACATCCGAAGGTGAAATCGACCGGACGTCTGGGATATGAATATTACAATAAATTGGGCTATGTGCCTTATAACGTGAAAATCAACGAAAGTGCCGCTCGTACGTTGGAATATGCTTATGATGACTGGGCTATCTATAAACTAGGTAAGGCTTTGGGCAAACCTGAATCCGAAATTGCCGTTTTCGCGAAACATGCTATGAATTATAAGAACCTATTCGATCCTGAAACCAAGTTGATGCGTGGCCGTAACGAGGACGGTTCGTTCCAGTCTCCTTTCAATCCGCTGAAATGGGGAGACGCCTTTACGGAAGGTAACAGTTGGCATTATACCTGGTCGGTCTTCCATGATCCGCAGGGACTGATCGACTTGATGGGAGGAAAGGTCGGTTTCAACGCCATGATGGATTCCGTATTCAATGTCCCGCCTTTGTTCGATGACAGTTATTACGGTGGCGTGATCCATGAAATCCGCGAAATGCAGATTATGAATATGGGTAACTATGCACATGGCAACCAGCCGATCCAGCACATGATCTACCTATACAACTATTCCGGCGAACCTTGGAAAGCACAGTATTGGGTGCGTGAAGTGATGGACAAGCTCTATTTCGCGACTCCTGACGGCTATTGCGGTGATGAGGATAACGGACAGACTTCGGCATGGTATGTATTCTCGGCTCTCGGCTTCTATCCGGTTTGTCCGGGTACGGACCAGTATATCTTGGGGTCTCCGCTGTTCAAAAGCGTGACGCTGAATCTGGAAAACGGCAAGAAGGTCGTGATCAAGGCCAACAATAATGGCGAGGC
>OIWP01003202.1_pt1 | contig 14145 bp, 13 predicted proteins | sample 1587661 | NCBI WGS metagenome assembly OIWP01 (sample SAMEA3888899, study PRJEB22519) | human gut metagenome | biome: human gut; feature: human-associated habitat; material: faeces | place: Denmark | collected 2010 | reverse complement strand
TCAGCTGGTAGAGCACCTGACTCTTAATCAGGGTGTCCAGGGTTCGAGTCCCTGAAGGTGTACCATCCCACTGGATGGGAGCACCATCCAGTGGGGACCCCACGACGCAAGGCATGGCCCGTTGGTCAAGTGGTTAAGACAGCGGCCTCTCACGCCGTTAACATCGGTTCGAATCCGGTACGGGTCACCATCCCAAAAAAGCAATGCTTTTTCGGGAGCCCCTGAGGACAAAAAATCCTCGGGCGAAATGAATTCGCCCTGCGGCAAGGTTTTGCTGTGCAAAACGCTTGAACGTGCCACTCGGCACGACTTGACAATCGGATAAAGGTTTGTTACTGTAGAGATGCAGTTGCAATACAGCAGTTGGTGCTGATTAGGGCGAGGGTCCACCCGTTCCCATCCCGAACACGGAAGTTAAGCTCGCTTCTGCCGACAATACTTGGCTGGAGACGGCCCGGAAAGATAGGTAGCGCCAACACGGAGAGAAGCCACTCAAGAGAGTGGCTTCTTTTTTTATATTCATAGCTGCGGGAGTGCAATTCACTGTTCGAAATCCGCGACAATACGTTACAATACCCCTATCACGAGAGATAGGGGTATTTTTATTATGGAACACTATATGGCAAACGAGAAGATCGAAGCCTATTTGAAAGCCCTCGAAAGCGAAGAACGCGCCGCGGCGACGATCGAGAAATACCGCTGTGCCTGTTGAGTTTTGCTGCGTTCCTGTGCGGTGCGAAGGTCACTTCGGAAACGATTCGACCCTGGAAAGACGACCTGCGCGAGAAAAACTACGCACCGTCGACCATCAACGCTTGTTTGGCGGCACTGAACGGCTTTTTCTGCTTCTGCGGCTGGACAGACTGCCGCGCACGGTTTCTCAAGATCCAGCGCCGCCTGTTTCGAGACAGCAGGCAGGAGCTAACGCGAGGGGAATACGAGAGGTTGGTCGCTGCGGCGGAGGCCACGGGCGACCGCGGTCTCGCGCTCCTGATGGAGACCATCTGCTCCACCGGCATCCGCGTCAGCGAGGTGCAGTACATCACGGTTGAGGCCGCGAAGAACGGCAAAACAGAAATTGCGCTCAAAGGCAAAATCCGCACGATCCTACTGCCGTCAAAACTCTGCCGCAAGCTGCTCAAGTTCGCCGCGCGGCAAAAACCGCCTCCGGCGCGATCTTTCGCGCCAAAAGCGGCAAGTCCATGTCGAGATATCAAATTTGGCCGAAAATGAAAAAGCTGTGCGCCCGCGCGGGTGTCGACGCGGGGAAGGCCTTTCCGCACAACCTGCGGCATCTGTTTGCAACAGCTTTCTACCGCGCATACAAGGACATCGTCAAGCTGGCGGATGTTCTCGGGCATTCGAGCATCGAAACGACGCGCATTTACCTTGTTACGAGCATGGCAGAGCACCGGCGACAGCTCGAGCGGTTGAGGCTCGTGTCATAGGCACAGCAGAATCTATATTCTGTTGCGCAAAAATGCCAAAGCGAATACAGTTACCACTATATTCACAACTAAAGCACATGCAGAGATCGAGCTGTCTGCGCCAGAGAACGCTCAAATGGGTGCAGAGGCACAAGCTTACAGTGCGTTTTCCCCCTGTAAACTCCATAATTTATATTTGGAATCATAATTTCCCTTGCCTTTGTCGGAAGATTGTGCTATACTTTGCTACGAGTAAGGGAAGCGATAAGATCGTTTCGCTTCCTTTGCATATACGGAATATAGATTCCGTTCTCAAAATCTCATATTTTGGCAAAACCGCCGAAAGGCGGCGACGCAAAGCCAGATGGGTCTAACGCCTCTCCGAATGGAGAATACGCTATGACAGCCGGTTGCACACTTACTGATGTATTCGCTTGTCACTGCTCCGTCCGGCTTTGCTGGAACGGAGCTTTTTTCGTGAGGGGAATCCGTTCCCGAGCCGTACATCGTAACCAATACCGAGCAGACCGTGGCGCTGCGCCCCGGCAAAACCTCCGAGGTCACTTTCGTTGACTATGAAAAGCCTGGTCTTGAAATTGTCAAGAAGAACATCGCCAACGGAGAGCCCATCGAGGGCGTGACCTACCGCATCGAGCAGATCGACGGCAGCTTTTCTACCAGCGCCACGACCGATAACCATGGCCGCATTTTCCTTGCTTCCATCCCCGTGGGTAGCTACAAGGTCACGGAGATCAATGTTCCCAACCACGTCATTCTCTGCCCCATCCCGCAGGAAGTGGCGCTGAAACCCGGTGAAACCTCTACCGTCACCTTCTTCAACGCCCTCAAGCCCAGCTTGGAGATCCGCAAGGTAGACAGCGTCACCGGTGATCCCGTCAAGGGTGCCAAGTTCCAGATCTGGTATGCCAGCAACCATACCGACACTGGCGAGCTCAATGACCTCGGCACTTACTTTTCTGACGCAAGCGGAAAGATCATTCTCCCTGAGATCAAGGATGGCTGGTACAAAGTAACGGAATTGGAACCGGCGTCCGGGTATGCCATCAAGGAGGCTGCCACGCAGGAATGCTTCATCTCCGGTGGTGAGAGCAAAGTCCTAACCTTTGAGAACACGCCTCTTTCCGCCATCATCATCCGCAAGGTGGACAGCGAGAGCGGTCAGCCGCTGGAGGGCGCGTGGTTCCGCATCCGCTACCTTGGCGGCACTTCCGGTACGGGCGGCACGGTCATCGGCGAGTACCGCACTTCGAACAATGGAACCATCGTTGTGACCGGCCTCAAGGCGGGCGCTTACGTCTGCGAGGAGATCTCCGCGCCGGACGGGTATGTGATCACCGACGCCGCGGAAACGGTCTATCTCTCCGGTAAGGATCAGGACGTGATCACCGTGACCTTTGGCAACGATAAGATGGGTTCCCTCCTGATCGTAAAAAAGGACGCTGTGACCGGCGCACCTATTTCCGATGTGGAGTTCCTTGTGACCGACTCGGACGGAAGTGTGATCGGTACGGCGAATGGCCGCTACGTGACCGACAGCGCGGGCACCATCCGCATTGACGGCCTGACTCCCGGTATGACAGTCATCGCCCGTGAGGTGCGGGCAAAAGACGGCTACATCCTCGACGATACCCCGCAGAGCATCAAGATCAAGCGAAACTCTGTCATGACGTTGGAATTTCGCAATCAACCCAAGGGCGGCGTTTTGGTGAAAAAAGTTGACTCCGTAACAAATGAACCTATCTCCGATGTAGAGTTCCTCGTCACGGATTCTGCCGGGAGCCTTATCGGCAACGCCAACGGCAAATTCGTGACGGACAGCGTGGGTACTTTCACGATTATGGATGTTGCACCTGGTACGACGCTTATCATCAAGGAATCGCGCACAAGAGACGGCTACCTGCTGGATGACACGCCGCAGACCGTCAAGGTCAAGTCTAATGATATTGTCACGGTAGAGTTCAGAAACCAGCCGCTGGGCGGACTTCGGATCGTGAAGCTGGATAGTATCACGCATAAGCCGCTAGAGGGTGTCGAATTCAAAGTAACCTATGCTGACGGCAGCTTTGTTCCTGACAAGAACGGTCAGATCAGCTCCAACGGCATCTACAGAACCGATAAGAATGGAGAGGTATTGATCTCCGGGCTGATCGGAACTTTTGTTGTTACAGAAACCAAGACGCTCTCCGGCTACATCATCGATGAGAACACTCGCAGTCAGACTGTTGTCATCAACCCCAACGACCTCCAAACCTTGACCTTCTACAATGCCCCTTCCGGTGGATTGCAGATCATCAAGTCCGACGAAGACACTGGTGAGCGAATTGGGAATGTCAAGTTCGAGATCCGCAAGATGAATGGTGAGATCATTGGCACCTACACCACCGACCGAGATGGCGTCATCAGTATTCCGAACGCGGAAAGTGGATGGTACACCATTGTTGAACGCAAAGCGGCAAACGGTTATGCGCTCGACACCACCCCCGTCAATGCCTGCGTTAAGGATGGCGAGACCACAACGGTAGAGATCACCAATCAACGCATGTGTTCCATCATGATCCATAAGGTTGATGCAAACACTGGAAAGGGCATCTATGGCGTTAAGTTTGTCATTTACGATTCTGGTAAGAACCCAATCATGGAAGTAGAAACGGACCAGGACGGCTACGCCTATGTCCGCGATGAACTCACTCCCGGCAAATACTATATCCGTGAGTTGGAAGCTGCCGATGGCTATATTCGCGATGAACAGTATAAAACTGTTTATGTGGAAGCTGGCAAGTGCACACAAATCGAATGGGAGAATAGCGCTGTTACTGGTCAAATTCAGATTACCAAGTATGCTGCTGAGTCCAATGCTATTACCGGTCAGGCTGGTGGCGTTACGCTTAAAGGGGCAACCTTTGAAATTGTCCGCGAGCGCAGCAGCAAGGTAGTAGATTATATTACCACCGATGCGAGAGGCGTTGCGGCTTCCAAACCGCTCCCATTAGGCCGTTATCTCATCCGAGAGGTATCTGCGCCAGCGTACTATCAGGTGTCTGCCGAAACCTTTGATGTAACGCTCGAATACGCGGGACAGATCATTAAGCTGGCGGCTTATAATAAGCCTGCTGAGCTGGGAGTTACACTGACGAAGGCCGGAATCAAAGAAGTACTGGCGGGCAGTAAAATGTCCTACCGCTTTACAATCGCTAACACCTCTAATGTGGATTTGCAGAATTTCTACTTCCATGACAAGATTCCTTATGATGTAACGACCGTGTCTGCTTTGACTACCGGAACCTATAATGCACGGCTCACTTACCGAATCCTTTATAAAACCAACTACAACGATTATCGCGTGTTGGCCAGCAATCTTCTCAGCACCAATAATTACTCCTTTGGCCTAAGCGGTTTGCAGCTTATGGCCGGCGAAGTCGTGACAGATATTTACTTCGACTTTGGAACTGTCCCCTCTGGTTTTCAGAGTGTGACAAAGCCGACCCTCATGGTATCTGTTAACCCGAGAACAGCAAATAAATACTATGTGACAAACCGAGCTGATGCCGGCGGAAAATTTGGAGAGACCTGGCAGTCCGCTAATGCAAGTTGGATTACCATTGTACGCAATCTCACTCCCGTCAGGAAACCTATTCTTCCTAAAACCGGCTACTAAAAACGATAAAGGGCAGCGATAGAAAAACTATCGCTGCCCTAACTAATTCGCTGATACAAGCGGTTCAAGAGGCGGTGGTTGCCTTGATAAGGACGCTTGTCAAAACACGCTGACTCTCTCTGCTACAGGAATCACAGAACTGATTCTTCATTGCAAATTCCATGGCATTCGCGATGCGCTTGAAGTCTTTTACCTCTAAGGCATCTTCTGTAAGGTGACGATGTACCAGCAGATATGCGTCGCGAACGTCTGCGGAGACATTTGCTCCGGAGAAAAGAGTCTCGATTATGCCGTCAATCATTGCGATCTCTTCGCTCGTAAAAACCAAAATTCTCACCTCACATGGTGTCGATTATAGCAGACAGCGGTCGTAATTTCAAGGAAAGATGTAGGCGGCAAAAATGGCAGAGAGACATTACTCTTTCTTAGAGCATGAGGAGATGACCAATGAAACCAAACAAAGGATTTATTACTGTGCTCATGATGGTGCTTATCAGTATATCACTGTCCACTTTCTCGCGTGCCGCTTTCGACACCTTTTCTGATGTCCCGAATGATTCACCGTTCCATGAAAGCATATTCTATCTCGCCGAACGCGGCATCGTTTGCGGTGAAGGAAATGGTCGATACGTACCGGATGCACCTGTTACCGTGCGCCAGTGGGCAACGATGCTCTGCCGCGCATTGGGCGACGCTGCCCCGCTTAATTATGATGATGACTGTATTCGGCAGGGCTACTCAGATGGATGGCTGGAGATGACAGCTATTACGGCACCGGATTCTGACCTTTGCCGCTATGCCATCTACAAAAGCGGCTTTGCCGCCTTTGGTGTTGACCTTTACAGTTTACAGCTCTACCCGAACGAGGGCAAGCTGTCCCAACAGAGCGAAGTTCTTCGTGCTGCTGCGGATTTTGGCCTGTGCGAAGAGACATGCGACGGGACAGAAATCATCACACGAGGAGAGGCTGCGGAGCTTCTTTATGCGCTGCTGACCAAGACGTTTGCTGTTGTGCCGCCGCCTATGTTAGATAATATACCTCTGGACAACAAAGCGGGCGTCGCTTTGAACAACTACTTGTTGGAGATTCAAAAAATTCCCGAATCAATGATGCAGTCATTTGCCGAAAAGGGCTGGCAGTATGTTATCGATTTCGATTACCTTGCAAAGCTGAGCAAAAAATATGATCTTGGCTGCACCGGGGCGACCATCTATGAAGGCCGTAAAATCATCATATCCTCAGCGGAGTCCACCATTCACGAATTTGGACACTTCCTCGATGGAATGATGGGCTTTCCTTCCCGGACGAAGGGCTTTTATCAAAGAGAGTCTGCATCGGCAGCATCGCTCCTCCGTACATATGCGCTTACCGACGCGCAGGAATATTTTGCGGATTGCTTTGTGTACTGGATCAAAAATCGCGGTGATGGCAAAAAGATGGCAATGCTGCAAAACGCTGCGCCTGAGACCTATCATTATTTCAAGATGCTCGAGGAAAATGACTGGAAACCCAGTTTATCGCCTTAGTTCCAAGGAGAACCTTATGAAAAGAATTTACCATTTCTATTTAACTTGCATGACCCTCACGTTGACTATGCCCATGATGATCGTCAGCGTCTTCGCGGTGGATGATATGTGGACAGTAGCCAATAACATCATCGTAGATGTTTACGGGAAAATTGTCGGTGTCAGCACGGTTCTGGCAGGGCTGATGTCCGCTGTTGCGGTGATCGGCGCAAAGCTTTCCAATAACCAGCACAAAGTCGATCAGGCGTGGGACTGGCTCAAACGCATTTGGATCGCCTGGGCAATCATCAACGGCATCGGCGCATTCATTGCATATGTTGCGCCGCTGTTCAACGGCCTTGCGACACTGACCCCGTAAAAGTAGAGATAGCTCCGGCAAAAGGAGGTGTCCACATTGCTTGAGCTGATTTTCCAGGGATTTATGGAGTGGGCTTATGGGCTTGCGCTGGAATGCTGGGAATATTTTTCATCATCGCTGCTGAGTATTATGAGCATGGATTATGCGTACATGAAAAGTCATGTCCCCGTGATGGTCAGCATCGCACAGGTGCTTCTGGCCGTTGGCTGGGCGCTCCTGATAGGCAATCTTGTCTTTCAAGCCCTCAAAAGTATGGCAGTCGGCCTCGGCTTTGAAGGAGAAGACCCGAAACTATTATTTACCAGGACCTTTGTGTTTGCCTTCCTGCTGATGGCGAGTCCGCAGATCTGCGAAGTGGGACTAAGCCTCACTGCAAGAATCATAGAGCTTTTAGAGATACCTGATGCCATCAACGTGACACTTGTGGACGAAGGAGTGTTCGGTTCTCTCGGTGCGGCTTGGCTGCTGGTGATCATCTTTGGCCTGATTATCATGTTTAAGGTATTTAGGCTTTTGCTGGAGATCGCGGAGAGATATGTGATCCTTGCTGTGCTTACGATGACCGCACCGCTGGCATTTGCAATGGGAGGCAGCAAAAGTACGTCAGAGATATTCGGGGGCTGGTGCCGGATGTTCGGGAGTATGTGTACGCTGATGGTGACGAATGTAATCTTTTTTAAGATGCTGCTTTCCGTCTTGTCTAATGTACCAAGCGGCCTCGATATAATCCCGTGGATCGTTCTGGTTTTGACGATTGTAAAGGTTGCCAGGAAAGCGGATGCTATCATTACTCGTATCGGGCTGAACCCCGCCATCACCGGTGACTCTCTCGGTCGGGGCTTCCCCGGCACGTTGACCTATATGGTCATGCGTTCCGCTACATCTCATATTACCAAGACCATCGGTAAATCCACCGGAAAAGGTAACAGAGGAGCTGCGTCCGGCTCGACCACAGGCCGCGCATAGGCGGCGGCCCATCCGGAGCGCACAATGCTGCCGGTCATACTGCAAGTTATCAGGCTTATCAAGCCACACAGCAGCAGAATACTTCGCAGGGGGCGGATGGACAAGGCTTTGTTTCTCAGCGTGAAAGCGTTCAATCAGGTGGAGCACAGACGGCCACGCAGGAACATTTCTCGAATTCGTCGATGCAGAATACTTCTTCGATTCGGCAGACAGCATTTAGAGGAGCGGAAGCAAGAAAGAGCTCTGTGCCATCTGGGATGCGGAGAGCGCCTGCTTATGTGACCTCTGTAGATCGCGTTTCTCCGTCCAGTGCGCAAACACCCGCCGCTGGTTATGATACATCGGGTAACAAGACTACTTCGACGGTAAGAGAGCAGAGCAATGTGACGGCTTCTATCCGAACAGCTAATTCTGCTCAGCACTCCTTATCAGGAAACGCCTCACAGCACGAGATGGCAGGAAGATCACCTGCGCCCATGTCTACGCGTATGACTCAGGCAAATATGCAGGGTGTGCGGAGCAAGGTGAATGACCGCTCTGCACAACGGCCTGAACAGACGGAAAATGCAGCGGCACAGTCCATTGATCACGCAGTTCCGGCCGCGGCGCAGAGACCGTCGCCCGGCGGCGCAGGAATCTCATCCTCGCCCGCGGTCAGCGGCCAGCACTCGTCACAGCCTTTCGGGATGGGAACACGTTACACGCAGCGTCCATCTTGTCGAGGTGTCGGCGAGCAGAAACCGGAAGCAATTCGCTCCGGCCACGCAGGAACATCGCCCACACAGCATGCACCATCCTCCGTCGTTGAATCGGCACGCAGTTCAAGTGGACGAGCAGCACATCCATCCTCATCCACTCAAGGATATATCGCCGGTTCACGGCCTGACAGGAACATCCCACAGGGCAGTAATGTTCCTCCTAATCAAACACGGAAGTCCAATAACAGCCCTGCCCAGCAGGAAACGCGACCGATTGGGATCCGAAATGAGCCTTCGGCAAAAGGAATGTTTTCCGCTCAGCGCCCCGACCCCGCAGGAAATAGAGCGGATGTCTCTCAAGGGACGCTGACGCGGCCAACAACAGGAAATCGCGCCGCGGCATCAAAGAGCGTCTCAATGCCGTCCACCCTTATTAAGGGCAGCGTAAAAAATAGCAAAGAGATATCCTCAAGTAGAAAACAGCGGAGGGAAAAGCATGAACGAAAATGATAAATCCTGCTCAGGGCTTCAAACAGCGGTAGATTTTGCCCATGCTGCGAGGGCTGCCAAACGTATTATGCAGGCGGCTGCGGCATCCGGTGTGCATGGAGCAGCAGCTGCCACGGCCAGAGAAGCGTTTCCACTTCTCTTAAAAGTCCTGATTGCTGTACTTGTCGTCTTCATTGCGGTGCCTATGGTGATTTTTACGGCACTTCCCAATATTTTTTTCGGTTACAATTCCTCGGGCACTGATACCGTCGTACAGATGACGCAGCAAGCCATGACACTTGGCGGCGTGTACATGACACTTGGCATTTTTGAGGGAGCGCAGATTGACTCCGTCGTGACAGGCATTGCCGCAGAGTACGAGAAAAACGGAACGACTATTGATCATATTGTAGTGTCCAGTGCTATGACAGATGATGACCTTCTTTGGGTCATTGCTATCAACTCTGCCGCGCATCAACAGGACCTCAATACTATGAGCGCTGATCTTATCCGCAACTTCTGCAAATCGAGCTTATCCTATACGCCTTCACTCAGCTTTATGGATAGCGGCGATGATGGCGTCGTAACGACCCTGCGAATAGAGGTCAAGCACCTTGACCCGGAAAAACTCATGGACGAGCTGGGCTTTGACAGTGAGGCACGGCAATGGGCAGGAGCGCTTTACGAAACACTCGAAGAGAGTGATGCCATCAACAAGTACAAGTCCTACTATGAGGCTTACCAGCCAGGCTACGGCGGCGATGGGCCATATTCCGGCGATGTTGAATACGGCAGCGGCTACGATAACGAGATCGATATATCTGGATTTGTTGATCCCAGTACAAAGAACAATCTGGATCTTGCGGCTTACGCCATACAGGCATGGGCGAACAACTGGGGCTATGTGTGGGGCACTTATGGAAATGTTCTTACGCCAGCCCTCTTTGAGTACAAAAAACAGCAGTATCCGGACGGTGTAGGAAACTACGCCGATTTTATTAAGGAACACTGGCTTGGCCGCCGTACCGCAGACTGTATCGGTCTCATCAAGGGCTACGGCTGGCTGGATACAAAAAGCATGACTATCCGCTATGCAACGAATGGGATGCCCGACTACGGTGCCGACCAGATGTACCATGCGTGCAAAAACGCCGGAACATTGAATAAAGACTATGGCACCGTATCTACCATGCCTGAAATTCCCGGCCTGATGCTTTGGAAAAGCGGGCACGCAGGCGTTTATATCGGCGGTGGATATGCCATAGAAGCCATGGGGACAAGCAAAGGCGTTGTGAAAACCAAGGTCAGTGACCGAAACTGGCAAGGCTGGGGAAAGCTCCCCTATATTGACTATCGGGAGGGAAATTGATGGAAAGAATGACCCGTCTGCGTGCGATACGCTTGAAATATGGTATTTCACTGGTCGAGCTGGAGCGTCATAGCCACGTCAGCAATCAATATCTGAGTGCGCTGGAGCTGGGAAATGTCAGCCGCACGGCAAACAACGAAGAAGTTTTTGGCTGTGCGATAGATGAGATCATCCGTTCGCGCAAGAGCTCGCTTTTTGGGTTAGAGCAGATGATACGACAGTATCGCGGACACTTATTAGAAACCGTGGAGGTGGAAAAAGGTGAATTATGAAGTCTACCACATTCCCTCAAACTTTACAGATGCAGGACGCATCATGGGCCTTTTTGAACTTCGAAATCTGGTAGAGGCAGTGATTCTGACAGTCCCAGCCTTATATCTCTGCATTGCATTTCTCCCATTTGGGCTGACTGCAAAGATCATAGTGACACTGGTGGTCGTTGTACCGGTGGGAGGCTTCGGCCTTATTGGAATCAACGATGACAGTATGACACGGTGGCTGGGTTACTGGTGGCAATGGCGGAGAAGACGTCGGATCATTTTATTTCGAGGGGAGGTCAGAACATGAATCTGAAGGATTTAATTTTTGGCGGCGGGGTGAAGTCGGGAGGCGACGGAGGTACATACCGCGACAGCATTCAGGCATGGCTGCCCATCAAAAATATCATCGGTGGGGTTGTCATTACAAAGGATGGCCGATTTGTGAAGATACTTGAACTCCTGCCGGTCAATATCTATTTGAAGTCCCCTAATGACAGGCAAAATATCATTTCATCTTTTGCTGCATATCTCAAAATTGCCCCAAATGATTTGCAGATGGTGGCGCGTACACTGCCGGCGGATACGCAGGCATATGTGGAGCAGATGCAGCGTTATGCCGAGAAGGAAGACAATGAGGCCTGCCGGGAGATGATTGAAGATAACATTCAGGAGATCGGCAACGGGATCGCGAGTGATGCCATGCGGCATCGCTTTTTCCTTGTCTTTCAATACGAAGCAAGTATGAGAGCCAAACGCAACACCGTAGATTCCATTATTCAGAGACTCAACGAAGAGGCTGATACCGCGCGGCGATACCTTGATGTCTGCGAACTTGAGGTGCTGGAGCCTCGGTATAGTGATAACTTTGTCCTAAAACTGCTTTATGAGATCCTAAGTAAGAAAACCAGTCAGCGTGTCCGGCTGCCGGATGGCGTATTTGATATGACGACGGCCGTACACGGCATTTATGAGGAGTAATCATGCAAGTGAAAAAGAAGTCCCGCAATGCAGCGACGAAAAAAATCCAAAAGGCGCCTCCGAAAGAGAAGCGCACAAAGAAAGAACGAACCGAACAGCCGCTTTTGAAGCGTGTGATCTTCGGTGAAGAGAGACCCGACCTCACAGAACTGGAGGCCGGATCTACTACGATCCTCGATATTTTGGCACCGACCACTGTGGATACGAAAAGCAAGGACTACATTGTTGTAGACGGCGTATACCATACCTATCTTTATATCACAGGGTATGGCTATGCAACCACTGTCGGCTCATGCTGGCTTGCCCCGTTGGTAGAGGCTGGTGAGGGAGTCAACATGAGCTTTCTTGTCAAGCGGCAGTCGAAAGAAAAGATCCTTTCTAAAATCGCTCAGACGACGATGGTGAACCGCTCCCGCATGCGAGACGTAGGCGATACCCGTCAGGACTACGAAGAACTGGATAGCGCCATCAATTCTGGCCTTTACCTCAAGGACGTCATGAACCGTCAAGGTGAGGACTTTTACTATATGCACACCCTCATTGAAGTTACGGCTCCTGATCCAGAGACACTGGAACAGCGGGCAACAGAAGTGGAAAAGCTCTGTGTGTCCGTGGACATGATCGCCCGGCGCTGTGACTACAAAAATGAGCAGGCGTTTTTATCCTCGCTTCCCATTCTGGCCCTTGATCCAGACATTGAACGTAAGGCTCGGCGCAATGCGCTGACATCCGGTGTGGCTGCGGCATTTCCTTTTGCCTCTTATGAGCTGAGTGATCACAACGGGATATTCCTCGGGCTGAATCTCTATAACCGCTCTCCGGTATTCCTTGACCCATACGATGACTACAAGTACACCAACGGAAATTGGTGGATCGGCGGCTCTACCGGTGCAGGCAAGACCGTTACGCTCCAGTGCCTCGGCGGCAGGCTTCGCCAGCAGGGCAAGCGCGTTATCATCATTGCCCCGAAAAAAGGGCATGAGTTCCGCCCGCTCTGCGAAAAGCTGGGCGGGCTGTATCTGCGAATGTCGCCTTCCTCTAAGGATTGTCCGAACCTGATGGCAATTCGGCGCAAGTCGCTGGATTCCTACGCAAAGCTGAAAAACATCGCCGCCCGCGACGATTCCGTGCTGGCCGATAAGATCTCACAGCTTATTATCTGGTTTGCGCTCAAGAAAAAGGACCTGAGCGAGGAGGATAAGAGCCGCCTCGATTCATCGCTGGTAGAGGTGTACGGGCGCTATGGCATTACCTTTGATAACAGTTCCATCGTGGACGAGAATGGGGATTTCCGCACCATGCCGATCATTTCAGATTGGTACGATGTACTTTCTCAAAATCCGGATACGCGTTATCTGTCAGTAGTTCTCTCCCGTTATGTCACAGGCTCTGCCGCTGCTATGGCAAGCCGAAACAATATTGATCTTGATAACAAGTACATTGTTCTTGACCTCTCAGGAATGCCGGATGACATGATCGCTGACGGCACCTTTTGGGCGACCAGCATTGCCTATGATCTTATCATGAGCTGTGAAAGCGATCTCTCCGCTCTGCTGGCGGACGAGCTGTGGAGCCTTGTGGGTGCTACAGCCAATCCACAGGCTGCCGGTTTCGTTCTGGAAATGGTGAAGACGATTCGCGGTCTTGGCGGGATTGCTGTCACGAGCACGCAGGGGATGCAGGACCTTTTTGGCTTGGATGGCGGCAGCTACGGCAAAGGTATTCTGGATGCCAGCCGTATCAAGCTCGTCATGCAAATGGAAGAACAGGAAGCAAGGCTCATCCAAGATAAGTTGAACTTATCTGAAGATGAGGTGCGTCAAATTACCCGCTTTCGACGTGGTGAAGGACTGCTTTGCATTGGCTATAACCACGTGCCCGTGGCCTTTCACACAACTCCTAAGGAGTATGAAGCAATCACCACATCGCCCACTGACCTGCGCAGGGGCAGATCGGAGTATGGGGATGAATGACATGAAGCGAGACCTGATCCGTATTCAGGAGCTTGTGGGGATGGCTTTCAGCGAGACTGGATCATTAGTGGCATTGACTGACGGTGGGCAGATGAATCCAAATAAACTGCAAAAGACGCTGGAGCAGACGATGGAACAATTTGAGCGGACCACACTGGAATTGCGCCGACTCTGCGAACGATATTCGCCGGGGGCTGGCGGGTTTGCTCATAGGCCGGCGCTGCCCTATATGGATATCACAGGCAGCGTAGAGGCCTTCGGTTACGGTTGGCTCCACATCACACTTCATACGCTGCTGCCGCACTGCCGGTATCAGACCCCCAACTGGCTGAGCGATACCATTCGCTGCCTGCTGGACGAATACGAGACGTGTGGGAAGAAGCTGCCTTTTTATTCTCGAGCCATGCTCGTGATCGATGAGCAT
>OIWP01003199.1_pt1 | contig 14155 bp, 10 predicted proteins | sample 1587661 | NCBI WGS metagenome assembly OIWP01 (sample SAMEA3888899, study PRJEB22519) | human gut metagenome | biome: human gut; feature: human-associated habitat; material: faeces | place: Denmark | collected 2010 | reverse complement strand
AAGTACATCAGTGACTCAAAATAACTTACAGGTACATTTAAACTTACCTCAAGTGTCTTATCATCTACTGCTTTGACTCCTAATTCGCTCTTATCCTTTTCACCGGCGATAATTTCGGCTGCATTTTTTACCTGGCCGATATCACTTAACATGTATGAATATTCAGAAGCAACATCAGGATCTACTGCTCTCTGCCATCCGAATACGAAGTCTGCTGCTGTTACAGCATCTCCATTACTCCATTTTGCATCGCGTAAATGGAAGGTATATGTAAGTCCATCCTCTGACACATCACAGCTCTCTGCGATTGCCCATACTGCCTTTCCATCTTTGTCCATCTGCATGAGACCATCTGTATAATCAGCAATTACCTCGAAAGAAGTACCATCGGTTGCCTGCTGTGGATCCAGTGATTCTACAGGGGTTTCAAGCATTACATTCAGGTCTGAAGATGAAGAAGATTCTGATTTGCTTTCTGATTTTGAAGTATCTGCTTTATCAGAAGAACTGCCACATCCAACAAGACCCAGCACCATTGTTGTTGCTGCAAGAACAGCGACAAATGCTTTTGCTCTTTTCATTTTCTTTCCTCCTTAATATTTTTATAAAAAAATACAAGGGTGGCATCATTTCATGCTCCCTTGCATTTTTATACATTATATCCAAAATCTGGAAATATTTCAACATTACCACAAACAAAATGCCTGTTTTGAAGCAGAAAAAAAGACCAGCACTTTCGCACTGGTCTTTTTCCTTACTTCAACTTTATTTCTTGTTTCTTACTTTGTGATCTTCACGCTTGCCTTCTGGCCTTTTCCTTTCAGCAGTCGTTTGTAGCGTGTCAGTTTCTTCTTCGGTACTTTGATCTTACATTTTTTGTCAATACCTTTGAAGGCTTTGCTTCCGACTTTCTTCAGCTGTGTGGATTTGATCGTGATCTTTTTCAGTTTCTTCGCACCGTTAAATGCATTTGCACCGATCTTGCTTACGTTTTTGCCAATGATAACCTGCGTCAGTTTTTTGTTGTTCTTGAATGCATTCTTTGAAATCTCGGTTACTTTGAAGGTAACGCCGTCAATTTTTACAGTTCCAGGAACGGTAAATTTCTTTTCTGTTGCTTTTCTCGGTTTCACCAGAGCAACGGTTCCGTTCTTTGCATCGGATTTTGTTACTTTGTAGAATCCTCTTCCAACCGGTTTGGTTGTTCCGACAGCAGGTACTTTCTGAGTATTCGGATTTGTGTTTGGCTTTTCTGTTCCAGGCTGTGTGCTTGGTGTTTCCGGCTGTTTATTCGTTTCAGTTTCTTTGCCCGTTTCAGTTTCTTTACCTGTTTCGGTTTCTTTGCCCGTTTCAGTTTCTTTGCCAGTATCCGGCTCGCTGCCTGCCACTTTCAGATTCTGCTCTGCTTTTTTCAGGCTGTCCAGTGCTTTTCGGACGTCTGCGGCACTTGCAGTCTTAGAAGCGGCTGCTTCTTTTGCTGCTGCCAGTGCATTCTGGAATGCATTCCAGCTTGCATCGCTGTAATCGCCTTTTGTTTTGTCTTTTACTTCTGCAATCTTGCTGTTCAGTACTGCTTTTGCTTCTTCTAACTGTACATTTGTGGTCGGATCTTCCTCCCATTTTGCAAACAGTGTCAGATCTGCACTTACCGGTGATGCTGCTGTATATGCTACTGTGCAGTTTACATCGCTGTACCAGCCCTTGAATACATATCCGGCTCTGGTCGGATTCTGCGGCAGGCTCCAGCTTTCGCCGGCTGCTACTTTCAGAGACTCAATGCTGTTTCCGCCTTTTGTATCAAAAGCAACGGTGATTTTTTTCTGTGTTGTTGTGTTCTTAATTGCTTTTCCGTAAACTTCTACTTCGCAGATATGGTTTCCGCCATGTGCTGTTCCGCTTGTCAGAATACTTCCGCGTGTGTAAATACGGATATAACGTGCTTTCTGTTCTTTTGCTTCAAATGTCTTTCCTTCTGATGTTTCTGCATATTTTGCATCCGGATTTGCAAGCTTTTCATTGCTCAGCAGTCCGTATGCATACTTGGAATCTGAAACGCTGCTGTACAGCACGGTATCATTTGCATCAAAAGCAGCATCTTCAGATGCAACTACGATCGTATCCTGGTAGGTACGTCCGTCCGCAAAATAACGCCACATTTTTATCTGATCCAGCTTGAATACATCGCCAAGATCGATCTGGAAGTATACGCTGGTTCCTGCCAGTACATCACTTTCAATGCTGTCCAGTGTACAGGTAAAGGAGTTTGAACCTTTATCACCATCGATCATTTTTTCCGGACTGCTTTTTTTGTTTGAAACATCCTGATCATTATCTGCACGTTTTACTGTGATGTTGGAAGCCTGCAGAGGGATTTTTCCGTTTCCATCCGGAACAATACCGGAATCTCCGCTGCTGTCTCCGCCAACTGCTGATCCTGCTTTTTCCAGTGCAGCCAGCTTAAGTGTTGCATCTTTTACTTCTGCCTGGCTTACCTGAAGATCAGTTCCGCCTCCAACAGTCAGAGTTCCATCTTTCAAATCTTTGATGTTTTTCTCATATCTGCTTGCATCCAGTGTACCGTTGACATAAACTTTCAGACTGCCATTCTTTTCACGGATACCTGCAATGTGTTTCCATGTTCCATCGTTTACAGCTTCTTTGGAAGTTACGGATACATCTCCAACTGTAAAGACTGCTTTTCCGTCTTTGTCAATGGAAAGGCTGTAAGCACCTTCCTGTTTCAGAATGTTCATATTGTTTCCGGTTGTCTTTACATAAGAAGATACTGCAAAATCAGCGGTTCCTGTAACAGCTGTTCCGTTCAGCTCATATGCTTTTGCAAGGCCAAGTATTGTCTTTCCTGCCAGTGCTTCGTCCGTTGTTTCCGTTACATCATTTGCATTCTTCAGATCTGTTTTTGCTGATGCTTTCGCTACAACCTGATTTTCCTGATATACAACTTCTGTATTTACTGCTGCTGCATTGCCGGTTAAATCTTTTAATCCACTTACAGAAACCGTTACTTTGCTTCCTGCACTCAGAGTGGATGTAGTCAGCGTTACTTTTCGCTGATTTGCACTTACTTCTGCTTTTGTAACATTTGCTCCGGAAACGGTTGCAGCAAGAGTACCGGTTACGCGCTCATCAAATGTCAGCTCAATCGTGTTGTCCGCAATTGCTTTTGCAAGTGTCAGCTGAGGTGCTTTTGTATCTTTTGCAGTAGAAAGAGACCAGATACGTGCCTCACCCGGCTGCAGTGTAACTGTGATCACATCGCCGTATTTTACTGTCTGATAGTCGGTCTGTGCATCGGTTGTCTTGTGATCCAGAATTGTTGTACGGCTGAGTGTCTTGCCTTTCAGACTTTCTGCCGCACCAACGTTTCGATCCAGTGTAAAGCTCAGTGTCTTTACGGATGCACTTGGATTTCGCATGGAAATAATACCTTCTTCACCATCCCAGCAGGAGTATCCGTAGGTATTGCCCTTATCCGGTGTCGTACCGATCAGTTTCGCATTTTTCAAAATGTGATAATTTTTCTTAGCCCACTCCAGATATTCTGCATTGATATCCCATTTCTGACCTTCATCGATCATTTCCGGGCTGTAGTACAGCTCCCAGAATGCCGTTCCTCTGGTTCCCATCATATACAGATACGTTTTGAACTCATCATCTGTCATCTGGTTTGCCAGATTGGTTCCTGTTTTTCCATAGATTGGATCATGGTTGTAAATGTTTGCCAGTGGGAACTGGAACTCTCTTTCTTTTACAAAATCAAAATATCTGCCGTCACGGTAAGAAAGCAGCTGATCTACCTGTCTGTTCTGTCCGACCTGAACACGTCCGATATCCTGGCTGTTCTGGATCCAGATAGAATTTGCCCACTGCAGATACCATGGACTTGGGTTTACATAACAGGTCAGGTTAAACCACAGATTGTCAATGCCGTTTTTCTCTGCATTGGTACGCAGCGTCTCAAACAGATCGATCCATGCTTCCCAGGTATCGGAAAAATAATACATACCATTCTTTCCGCCTGTCATATGTTTATGATTTGCATTTGTACATGGCTTTGTCGCAAATCCATCCAGTTTCCAGTAATTTACTTTATAAGCATCCTGCATCTGTAAGAAAAACTCAGTCAGTTTCGTCACATACCGTCTGTCACCGACATCAATATCATCGGTTACCGCATTGTATGCACCAAAACCTGCTTTTTCAATAATCTTACCCATTGCAGCGTTATAGTTATAACCACCTCTAGGTCCTACCCATACACCAAATCCGGAGCCGAAGCTTTCTGCAAGATCAGAAGCAGGACGGAATCCGTTCGGGAACTTATTGTTGAACTCCCAGAACCCTGTCACATTATCCGTGGTACCGCAGCGTTCCACATCATGAACAGTAGAAGTTGTATTCGAGTTGTTATAATTATTCCATCCGTCATCCACAACATACGAATCCATCGGTTCTACGCCGGATTCAGAGAATCCCTTTTCCATTTTTTTGAATGCAGATTCAATGTTGTCATCGTTAATGGTCATCATATTATCGTACCAGGAATTGTACTGCGTACGGAAATCGCTTCTTGTTGCAATGCTGTTGATATATTCATAAAAGTCAGACTGAATGACATTCATATCCGTACTTCTTGCAGCACCCGCTACGGTCTGCCAGGTCACATATTTTCCGTCTGTGGTAAGCTGGTTATCTTCCTGCAGTTTTTCGAATGTCTTGCCGGAAAAATAACGCATATGTGCATTTTTATTGCTGTCGATCTCTGTTTCTGTCATCGGGAACTCACATCCAAGGAACATTCCCTGAATATAAACCGGCTGGCCAAGAGAAATGACATATCCACTCATACCGCCAACGCCTTCACCCATGATCGGATGTGTCCACACGGTATCATTTGCATTGACATTCAACGATTCCAGATCGATATAATCAATTGCTGCTTTTTCTTTGTCACTTACTTCGATTTCCAGGAATTTACGCATGAAATGATCTCCGTCATCCATGGTAACTTTCATGGTAACATCCCAGTCTACACCGTTTTTGGAAACAGTCTCAAACGGGAATTCTACCATGACTCCGCCGTTCGTATCTACTTTTTTAACTTTGCTGCCTTCCAGAGTCATCTCGCTGGATCTGATCACGGCACTTGCATCTGCTGTACCGACTGCTTTGCTGTACATCTTTACTTCTGCCGCCGTTGCCCATGCCTGACCGTCCGTCTTTGGTGATACAGCAACCAGTTTTACATAACGACCCTTTTTCGGTGCTGTCAGATTGATATAAATCGTTTCTCTGTCATTGTAAGTAAAATCACCTTCTGCCGCAAGGTTTGCATCACTTTCCAGATCTGTTTCACTGTTTCCCACATACAGTTTATATCCTTTGATATCGCCGTTTGTGGAACTGTCCTGACGTGGCTGATAAGAAAATGCGGCAATTTCCTGTTCGCTCTTCATATCAAAAGTCAAGGAATGTGGATATGGCTGATCCGGTGAATACTTGCTGTGCCAGATTGTAGATGCATCACCATCAATAACATTGGCTCCCGGACCGTCTTTTGCACCTACTTCATTATTGTACTGATCGCTGGCAGTAACTGTCCAGTTTGTGCGATCCAGCTCTCCGTCCAGTTTTGTTGTACCATCCTGGCGAAGTTTGATAATGAATTCTTCAGAACCCTGTGCCGGTGTAAACGTCAGATCTGCCCTCTTATTATCCAGTTCTGTCGTTGCCAGCTTGTTGTCTGAAGTAGAAAATTTACGCTCCAGATATTCATTTCCGATCGTAACTTCTCCGTTTTTCACGGAGACCTGTGCTTCTCCTGTCGCTGCCTGAACGGTCGTTCCAATCCCTGTTGCTGGAATACCGGTCACTACCATGGCTGCACTCAAAGCAATTGACAACCATTGTTTTTCTTTCTTTTTCAAAATTTTCCTCCTTGTTTGTGCAATATGCATAATTTTATTCGTCTCCCCCCCCCGCTTTTTATAGTAACATTTGACATTCTTTCTGTCAATCGAATTTCCTTTTTTATTCATACCTTTCAATCTCTGTTTACTCTGCCTATAAAAAAGAACCGTTTGCATAATTTTTTCATTGCAAACGGTTCCCGTAGAATATTACTTACTCATTTTTTTAATTCAGGATATGAAAAATATTCAGTTAATATCCAAATCCGCTGTCACCTGATAATAATCACAGGCATGTGCCATATATCCGGTTACATTTGCCCGTGAGATCTGGCTCATCTTCAGGAAAGAGCAGTATACAAAGGCATTGTCATCCAGAACCGTCTGCTGCATCTGAACTGCAAGCTTGGCACGTTTGTCGGGGTCAAATTCCTGGCTGAGCTGCTCTTCCAACTGATCCAGTTTCTCATTTTTATAAGCTCCCTGATTTTTCGTTGCATCGGAAGTTGCAAACACGGTAAACCAGTATTCCGGATCTCCGGTCGGAGCCTGCACATTTGCCATGGCAGAGACATCCCACGCTGCCGGATCCTGCACAACACTGTTGTTGTCAGCCGTACAGTTGATATCCACATCCATTCCGATATCTTTTAACGTAGCCTGTGCGGATTCTGCCAGAAGCGGAAGCTCCTGTCTGCTTGGATAGGTAAGCCATTTGATCTGAAGCTTCTGTCCGTCTTTTTCACGGATACCGTCTCCGTCTGTGTCCGTCCATCCGGCTTCTTCGAGAACTTTCTTTGCACCTTCCGGATCATAGGATTCGGTCGTTACTTTATCTCCGCCAAAAGCAGAACCATCCGGGAATGTTCCGTTTGCCGGATAACCGTTTCCTTCCAGCAGATTTTCTACAAATCCTTCTTTGTCAATGCCCATGGCGATTGCTTTTCGCACGGCCGGATCGGTACATACAGATCCTTCGTTAAAATTCATTTTCAGGAAGAAACATCTGGATGTGGAAATCTGTGAAAAGGTAAAGTTATCGTTTTCAAACATCGGATAGCTCTCATATGCCATGCCATACGCTGCCTGTACTTCTCCTGAGAGCAGTGCATTTGCAAGGGTATTTCCATCTGTGATCGTTTTGATCGTCAGTTCATCAATATGTGGCGTTCCATTCCAGTAGTTTTCATTTTTTACCAGGGTCAGATGATCGCCGGACTGACAGTCGGTTGCAATGTATGGACCTGTTCCGGCTACGATTCCATCGTCAAATCCTGCATCTACATCGATGATACAGCCATATGGATCTCCAAGGTAATTCAAAAGTGCCGGCTTTGGCTCGGATGTGTGGATTGTAAGCACCTGACCGTCTGCTTCCATCGAATCAATCTTTGTATCGGCTGCCGCACGGTCATGGTTTGCCAGCAGATGCTCCAGACATTGTTTCACTGCCTCGGCATCCATAGCTCTGCCACTTGAAAACGTCACATTATCCTGCAGTGTGATCTTCCAGGTGAGCGGATCGGTATTTTCCCACTCTTTTGCCAGCCACGGCTCCAGCTCCATATCGTCTGAATATTTTACCAGTGTCTCTCCGATTCCATAGCGGATGCATGCCCATCCGGAGTAAGAATTGTGCGGATTGACATCCAGTTCTTCATTGGAAGAATTGAAAGTCGTATCCCCGATCACCAGCGTTTTTTTCTCAGAACCGTCTGTGGCTGCCGCAGATGTATCCGACTCAGCTGCCGTACTTGTCCCGCTTTCCGTTTTGTCATTCTTGCTTCCGCAACCGTACAGTCCCAGGCTGAGTGTCACGGTAAGAAGCAATGCCATTATTTTTTTCATGTTCTTTTTCATGCGTTTTTCCTCTTTTCTCTGATTTTCTTTCTGTTCTGATGCCATACAAATAATTCTATTTGCCTTTCACATCCTGTTATATCTGCAAATTACTCTGTTGCAAAGTACCTCTCACATTTTGTCATCACAGCACACTGTCCAGCAACATACGCGTGTATTCGTGTTTCGGAAAATGCAGCACTTCTTCTGTTTTCCCCTGTTCTACGATCTTTCCCTGATACATGACCAGCACACGGTCACAGAAATTCTGCACCAGTGCAATATCATGGCAGATAAACAGATACGACATCTGACGTTCTTCCTGCAGAGCATCTAAAAGCTGCAGAATCTCTGCCTGAACGGTGACATCAAGTGCGGACGTCGCTTCATCTAAAATCAGCAGTCTGGGCTTTATTGCAATCGCTCTTGCAATCGCTGCCCTCTGACACTGCCCGCCACTGACTTCATGTGGATAACGTTTCATAAAATCTTCCGGCAGTCCGCACTGCTTAAAAAGCTCTTTTACAATTTCCATGGCTTCTTTTTTGGGTATACCGGCATTTCTCAGGCTTTCTGCCACAGCATCTCCAAGGCGGCATCTCGGATCAAAACTTTCGGTCGACGTCTGAAAAACCATCTGCATTTTCCGGTAAATGTTTTTCATTTTGTTTCTTTTATAGTGGGTGATGTCTTCTCCATCGAGCAGAATCTTTCCATCGGTACTGTCAAGAAGCCTGGTGATCATATTTACAACCGTCGTCTTTCCGCTTCCGCTCTCCCCGATGATCGCCAGCTTTTCTCCCGGAAACAATTCAAAACTGACATCATCCACCGCCTTATATTCATCCTCTTTTCCATCTGAAAAAATTTTAGTCAGATGCGAAATCTGTAATAATGGCTCCATATTTTACCTCCGAAGAACAGGAATCGCTGCAAGTAATCGCTTTGTATAATCCGACTGCGGATGACTCAGTACCTCCTGCGTCTTTCCGTATTCTTCCATTTTTCCATCTTTCAGAACCAGCATGGAGTCCGCCATCGCACGGATCACTCCGATGTTGTGCGTAACGATAAGGATCGTTGTCCCATACTGTTCTCGGATCATTTTCATCTGCTCTACGACCTGTTTCTGAATCGAAACATCCAGTGCCGAAGTCGGCTCATCCGCAAGCAGGATCTTCGGTTTTAAGAGCATCGCTGCCGCAACGCCAACACGCTGCTGCATGCCACCCGACAGCTCAAACGGATAACTTTTCAGGATTCTTTTTGGATCCTGAAATCCGAATTTTGCAAGCATTTCCGCTGCTTCATCCTCAAATTCGGCTTTTTTTATTTTTCGGTGCTCTTTCATTTCTTCCAGCAGCTGCTCCCCGACGGTTCGGATCGGGCAGAAAGAACTTCCGGCATTCTGGAAGATCATGCCAATTTCGTTCCCGCAGATTTTACGTAGTTCTTTTGCATTTAAATCCAGAAGATTTTTTTCTTCGTACCAGATCTTTCCGCCTGTGACGCTTCCATTCTTTCCAAGCAATCCGATTGCTGCCTTAATCAATGTGGATTTGCCGCTTCCGCTCTCCCCTGCGATCCCTAAGATTTCACCTTTTTCTGCCGAAAAGCTGACCTTTTTGATTACCGGACTGCCATTGTAACAGATATCGACGTTTTCATAATAAATGATTCCTGACATATCTACCTCTCATTTCTTGGATCCAACAGATCCCTTACCGTATCGCCAAGCAGGTTGAAAACCATGACTGAAAGAAAAATGGCAATTCCCGGTGCAAAGGTTACCCAAGGATGTGTCGTCAGCAGATTTCTGGTATCACTCATCATGCTTCCCCACTCCGCAACCGGCGGTTTTGCACCAAGTCCCAGAAACGACAGGCCTGCAAGCTCCATCATCATCGTTCCGATATCCAGCATGGCAGTCACAAGGATCGGTCCTGTGATATTCGGCAGAATATGTTTCAAAATCAGTTTTCCTGTACTGCATCCAGATAAGATTGCCGCCCGCATATAGAGGCTTTCTTTCTGTGCCAATGTCTGACTTCTGGCAATCCTTGCATATTTCGGCCAGCTGATCGCCCCAAGGGCTATAACCGCATTCTGTACGCCGCCTCCCATCACGGCTGCAACTGCCAGGGCAAAAACCAGACCGGGAAATGCAAGGAAAATGTCGGATATCCGCATCAGAATCGTATCCAGTTTCTTTCCGTTCCATCCACAGATGATCCCGACGATCGTTCCGATCACCGTGATCCCGACAACCAGAAGCAAAGTCGAATAGATACTGGTCTTGCTTCCGACGATGACTCTGGATAACATATCCCTCCCATAACGATCTGTTCCGAACGGATGTGCCAGTGACGGACTTGCTTTTGCGATACTAAGATTCTGCTCATAAGGATCATATGGGCATAAGCGTTCGCTGAAATAAGAACCGACAACAAGAATCAGTGCCAGCGTGGCAAAAATAAAAAATCGCTTTTTCAGATGATTTTTCTGCTTCTTCGTTTTTCTTCGTGCTGATTTATCCATTTTGATTCACCCCCAGACGGATTCTCGGATCCAGGCAGTGGTATAAGAGATCCGTGATCAGATTGACTATGACATAGATCAGTGCCATCCATACGACATATGCCTGAATCATCGGGTAATCGCGTGTCGTGATCGCATCCACTGCCAGCTTTCCGACCCCATCCCACATAAAAATACTCTCAATGATTGCTGTACCGCCAAGCAAACTTCCAATGGATAATGCAAGCAATGTAATGATTGTAAGCATGGCTGATTTTATGACGTTTTTCCATAAGATCACGCTCTCCCTAATACCTCTCGCCCTGGCTCCCTGAACATAATCTTTGTTCAGCTCCTCCAGAACGGCTGCACGAACCTGCCGCATATACTTTGCAGACATGGAAATTGCCAGCGTCAGCATCGGCATCAGTGCACTTCTGATATTTACACCGCTTGCGATGACCGGCAGAAGATTCAGTTTGATCGACAGCAGCTGCATCAGAAGCATCGCCACAAAAAAATTCGGCATCGCATTACCGATAAAGCTGAAAAACCGCAAAAGCAGATCCACCCACTTATCCTGACAGACTGCCGCCAGAACACCAAGCGGGATGGAGATCACAACCGTTGCCAAAATCGACATGACCGTAAGCAGCAGCGTTGCCGGAAGTTTGGATACAAATTCATCAAACACCTTTTTCCCGGACACATAGCTTGTCCCCATATCACCATGCAAAAATCCATTCAGCCAGCTTACATACTGAATCAGAAACGGCTGATCCAAGCCAAGTTCTGCTTTCTTTGCATCAATGATCTCCTGCGACACCGCCGTGCCGCGGTTTTCATACATCTCCGTGACAGCATCGCTTCCCGCCACCCGCATCATGGCAAAAGACAAAAAAGTAATCCCTATAAGAATAGGAATCAACTGCAAAAATCGTTGTATGATATATTTTCTCATTACATTACCATCCTGTATACCATTGTCACCGATCGAGCTGTCACACTCGCACCGGGAACACTCTGACTTTTATAACGAAATACAAACCGCACTGTTATTGTATCCCCCCCGCAGGCTTCTTTCTTTTTTATTTTTATGATAGGATACTACCTGATAAAATAATGAAAGGAACCTTGAATATGGATATCTCAAACATGAATAATATAGAATCACGTGTCCAGAGTTACTGGACAAAACGGGCACACAACTTCAATATCGTGCGAAAAAATGAATTAAACAGCAGCATTTCCGAACGCTGGAGAGAAGAAATCGTTCATTTTCTGCCGGAGGGCAAAGTGCTGCAGATCCTGGATGTCGGCACCGGAACCGGATATTTTGCCATCCTGCTTTCTCAGAGCGGACATCAGGTGACCGGGATCGACCTCACCGATGCCATGCTGAAGGAAGCCCGTGATAACGCTGCACTCTATCAGGTCCATCCCACGTTTCAGCAAATGGATGCCCAGAAGCTTGCGTTTTTGGATCAGTCTTTTGACGTTGTCATCTCACGCAACCTGACGTGGACGCTGCCGGATCCGGAATCTGCATACAGAGAATGGATGCGCGTGCTGAAAAAGGGCGGCATCCTGCTGAATTTTGATGCTGACTATGCATCTAATGTCCGAAATCAAAATACTTCCGCTTCTCATATATCCGATACTGAAGTGTATGGTCACTGTGGTGTCACCCCGGAATTGGAACAGGAAAATGCATCCATCACCCTTTCCATGCCAATGAGCCGGAAACAGCGTCCTTACTGGGATCAGGAATTTCTGGAAAACATCGGCTTTTCCAGATCCGGATACGACCTTTCCGTCGGTCAGAATATCTTAAAAGAGCACGACCTGAAAGATGCTCCTATGTTCCTTGTATGGGGTGTGCGGTGATTATTTTACCGCACAGACCATAAACACAGGTGTAGACTGGTAATTGATCTTCTCTGCATCGCTGAGCACTCGCTCTCCGATTGTCTCATCTGCCCAGCAGTCAAATCCAATTTTCTTCAGGATATCCAAATCCCATTTCGGACGCTTCAGCGGGCTTAACGGAACTTGCTTTGCAATGTTCTCCATCCACGCAATGTCCGTTCCTTCATAATAATCTTCTACCTGTTCCTCTTTTGCCCGTTGCCTGTCCTGCTCATATCCGAGTTTTAATTTATCATCATAAAGATATGCATACCAGTTCGCATCAAAATTCAGGATCTTCCCTCCTGGTTTCAGCACCCGCTGCCACTCCCTGTATGCACGCTTCGGATGTTCCAGATTCCAGGTTACATTTCTCGTCACGATATAATCAAACGTCTCCTTTGGAAATTCTAGATTCTGAGCATCCATTCTCTTAAAACTAATCTGATCCGCCAGATCCGCCGCATTGGATTTCGCTTCCTGCAGCATCTGCTCCGTATAATCTACCGCCGTTACCTGATATCCCTCTTCCGCTAAAAGGATCGCAAAAAATCCAGGTCCCGTTCCGATATCCAGAATCTGCACCTGATCTTTTTCCTTTTTCGGCAGCTGCTCCAGTAGCACCTCTTTCCATTTTTCCTTCTGCTCACTGTGCAGCTCTTCCTGATTTACTCTGGAATAACCATCCGCACGGTTGTTCCAGTAACTTCTGATCTCCTCCAGAAGTTTTTTGTTCTCCATAAGGAATACCCCCTTGTATGTATCGAATAAATGATGCCTGTACATTCTATAATAAGCCATAACGGTTTCAAGAATGCCTCTGGCATTCTTGCTGCGAGGTGCACATCATGCATTGCATGACATATTCTTCTGTGCAGACACAATCGCAATGTCAAGCGGATATTCGCAATCCGCTTTGCTACTTGCTCATAACCAAATAACTGCTCCGCAGTTTATCAGAAGGAGCTTGCACTCCTCCTGATACAAGCAAGTCCCCACCCACTGCTTATTGCTTTTCGCAATTGAAGCAGGGGACTTACTTGATTTGGTTAAACTTTTGACACTGACATCATTATATTGATTTTGTATACTTCATACAAGCCTCCCGGGGGGTTGTTTTCTGCCTTGATTTTCTCTCCTTTTTCTTTTATAATACTCTTATCATTTCTTTTGCTAAATCGTGATTTAGTAAATCTGGATTTAGCAATCTTCTCATCTGCAAACAAGCTTAGGTATAACCATAGCAGAAGAAAGCAAACTCAGCAAATTCAAGAAAGGATGTGTTAGGATGCCATTACCACAGCATGAAGATTACACTACCGAAGATATTTATCATTTGCCTGAAGGGACCCGAGCTGAGCTGATAGATGGTCAGATTTATTACATGGCACCGCCAACCAGAACTCATCAGAAACTTCTTTTTTCAATCAGTCGTACCATTGCCGATTATATCGATTCAAAAAAAGGAATCTGTGAGGTTGATATTGCTCCATTTGCAGTATTTCTGAATGAAGATAACCAAAATTATGTAGAGCCGGATATCAGCGTTATCTGTGACACAGAAAAACTCTCAGAAAAAGGCTGCACCGGTGCTCCAGACTGGATCATTGAAATTGTTTCACCCGGCAGTCGGAAAATGGACTATTTCACCAAACTTTTCAAATATCGCACTGCAGGTGTTCGAGAATACTGGATTGTGGATCCGGGCAAAAATCTGATTCTGGTTTACAATTTTGACACCAGCGATTCCGAACAATATACTTTTGCCGATACAGTCAAAGCCGGGATTTACGAAGACCTGTATATTGACTTTGCTAATCTTAAATAAAAAGTTGTCGGTGGTTTCCTGGCAGGTGTAAAGAATTGAAATGCCGAGTGTTTTAAAAGACTGTTTGCAAAAGAATAGTAGTGCATGTGCAAATGAACGAATTCCCCGAAGGGCACGTAAAAGTGCCTTCTTGGGA
>OIWP01003198.1_pt1 | contig 14157 bp, 13 predicted proteins | sample 1587661 | NCBI WGS metagenome assembly OIWP01 (sample SAMEA3888899, study PRJEB22519) | human gut metagenome | biome: human gut; feature: human-associated habitat; material: faeces | place: Denmark | collected 2010 | reverse complement strand
AGATGATTCGTGATTCAATGGACCAATATGCCACGGCTAGAGGCTTGGAAAATGCCTAGGGTTGTCAGATGGGTACTCACATATTATTATATGGGTATTGACAAATATAAAAAGTAGTTATAAAAAGGCTATAGTTTATGAACATTATAAATAAAATTATTAGAAAATTATGTGATTGAATGATAATTAGAGTTTAAAATGTTAGAATTAGTGATCATATTAATCTTTAATCAACGAGGCTTATAAAAATGGATAATAATTCAAAAATGATTATTTATACTACAGAAGACGGATTAGTGAAAATAGAAACAACCTTTAATTCTGAAACAGTATGGTTATCTTTAGATCAAATGTCATCCTTATTTCAAAGAGATAAATCTACTATATCAAGACATATCAAAAATATTTTTGATGAAGGAGAACTGATTCGTGAGGCAACTGTTGCAAATTTTGCAACAGTTCAAACTGAAGGAGATAGACGAGTAGAAAGAAATATTGAATACTATAATCTTGATGTCATTATTTCTGTTGGTTACCGTGTGAAATCAAAACGAGGAGTTCAATTTAGAATATGGGCAACAAATCTCATAAAGGAATATATGAAAAAAGGATTTGTGCTTGATGATGAACGCTTAAAAGAATTAGGTGGTGGCGGATACTTTAAGGAATTACTTGAAAGAATTCGTGATATCCGTGCATCTGAAAAAGTGTTCTATAGACAAATTCTTGAAATATATGCTACAAGTATTGATTATGATCCAACCGCAGAAGTATCTATTCAATTCTTTAAAAAAGTACAAAATAAAATTCATTATGCAATTCATGGCGAAACTGCAGCCGAAGTCATTTATCATAGAGCAGACGCTGAAAAAGAATTCATGGGATTAACTACTTTTTCCGGAAATCATCCAACACTAAAAGAAGCAAAGGTTGTAAAAAATTACTTAAATGAAAAAGAGTTAAAAGCAATGGGGCAACTTGTATCAGGATATCTTGATTTTGCGGAAAGACAAGCAGAACGAGAACAAGTAATGACAATGGAAGACTGGGTAAAACACCTAGATAACATTTTAACAGTCACTGGAGAACAACTATTAGTTGGTAATGGCTCAATTTCTCATACACAAGCAATGAAAAAGGCGGAAACAGAATATAAAAAATATAAGGCAAAAACATTAAGTGATGTTGAGAGAGATTATTTAGATGCAATAAAGGAATTAGAAAAGTTGAAGTAGAGTTATAAGCTTTGAGAATTATGTTTTCCCACATATAATGTGATGAATTTTATGGAATAGTATATGAACAATTCTCATTTATATGTACAATAAGTTCGTGAATTCGAAATTTGGCTACATGCAACTATTCCTTTGTTAAAAATATGCTCATAAATAGATGAGATGAACTAATAGTTCGTGGCTACAAAATGGCTACAAGAAGTTAAAAGACGTACTGTAATGGTTAAAATATGAGGATTTTATAGACGAAATATGCATTAATAGTACGGAAAAACATGAGAAAATAAGGTCTGTAAGTCGAGTGGGAATAAATATCATAAAAGCCTTTATCTTCTAAATGGAAGACATCAATAATCATACCTAAGCATTCCAACTCTTTAATATAGGAAATACCAAATTCTGTTAAGCCATCAGTTGTGTTGGTAAATCTTAATATATCATCGCTATCGTTGTCTTTATTAGGAGTAAAGTTTGGATAGCCAATACTGTTAGGATAATTCCAAGTTAAGAAAATCATTCTAACTCCTAAACGATAGTAATTACGTAGCATTGCTAGATCTTAAATACGACATTTCCTTCTTCTAATGTTAATGGGGCTGATAAATTTTTGGTTATTCATATTATCAATAATATCTTGTTCATTTAATTATAAAGGATAAGTTGACTAAATGCTAAGTAGTTATGTCTAATATATTCGCAAATTCGATTGGTACAAATTGATTTGAAATGATGTATAATGTAAAGAAATGGATATACATTAATAATGATAGAATGTAATGGAGAAAATTTATAGAGATGATAAAATTATTTGTGACAGATTTAGATGGTACTTTATTAAATAAGGATCATGAGAGTGATGAGATGATCGAAGAAGGAATTGCAGAAGTTTTTAAACATGGAAGGTATTTTGCAATTGCGACTGGTAGACATTATAATCAAGTTCCAGTTAAGTTTAAAGATACTAATGGCTATTATGTGTGTTTAAATGGAGCTGTTGTAAGTAATTTTAAAGGAAATGTCATATTAGAACGTCAGATTGAGACTAAAGTCTTAATTGATTTTATGGAAATGTTTAAAGAAATGAATTTTGAATATATTAGTAAAACTAATATTTATACTTTCGTAGATCGTGAGACATATAGAAATAATATGATAGAAGTTTTAGCTTCTCGTGGTTTAGTTAACACTACTTGGATTGATAAGTTTATGCATGAGAAATTAGAAAATATGATTTACGAAGCAACTTTTGAACAAGTAATAGAGGCAGGAATTTGTAAAATAAATGCTCGTAGGGGGCCTAATATTAGATTTGATTTAATTGAAAAATATATTGAAGGGTGCGAAGGTTTAATTAATTCGCCATGTGATGATGAGATGATTGAAATTACGGCTTCTAATGTTACTAAGGCTAGTGCACTAGAGTGGTTAGCTAATTATTTACATATTATTGAAGATGAAGTTGCTGTTTATGGTGATGGTGGTAATGATGTCCAAATGTTAGAAGCGTTTGCTAATTCATATGCACCTAGTGGTTCTAGTAAAATGGCACTAGCTAGTGCTAAGAACATTATTGGAGCATTTGAAGAATATAGTGTTATTAAACATATTCAATCGTTATTATAAATAAATACAGTGAGTCTTAGCTCACTGTATTTTTGCTATAAGCTCCTCTTTTGTAAATAGGTGTTGGTGTTGCTTGTAACGAGACAAAATCATTTTTATAGTTACAGAAACATTAAAATCATCAAGAAAATCAACGAAAGAAACATACAGTCAGCATATTGCAAGAGATTCTGTATTAGTTCATGATGACGAACACTCTCATAGCATATTGATTTAAGAATTGAAACTGGAAAGCGTAGTATACCCAACAACAGAAACAAAGTGATTATCAGATAAAGACAATCCTTTATATCCAGTCAATAATCTTCATTTACTGTTAAAACAATTTATAAGAAATCATGGAGCTTATGATAGAGAGCACCTCCAAGACTGGTTGAATCTATTTTGGTTCATTATGAATGAGCCAAAGGACAAGTATGATAAGGTGTTAAAATTTATTGAAATGGCAGTTTTATCGCCAAAAAAAGTGCGATATCGGGATGCAATGAGCTCTAAACATAGTAAATAAGCGAATAATTACCACCCATTTGCAAAAGAGGAGCTTTACTATACAATATTAATCTTTGCTTGATAAAAGTAGTCACATTGATTATTTTATGACTTAAAGGGTGATACAATGCAATTAAAGAAAGATACGATATTATCATATATAGAAGAAAAATTAATAGATTCTTATAATTCTAATAAAGGTTTTACGACGCAAGAGATTAGTGTAGCCTTAAATATGCAAAGAACAAATGTTTCGGCAATATTGAACAATTTAGTGAAAGAAAACAAGCTTGTAAAGACAAAAGGAAAGCCAGTGCGATATTTTTTGTCAGGTAATTATCAAGATGTTAATAATGTAGAATCTTTTGATAAACTGATAGGTAATAATAGCTCACTAAAAAATGCTATTAGATTAGCTAAAGCCGCGATAATGTATCCTGATGAAAAAGTATGTGTCTTGTTAAAAGGAGAAATTGGTACAGGTAAAGAATATTTTGCACATTTAATGTATGAGTATGCCAAAGAAAAGAAGTTATTAAGTGAAGACGGAAAATTTACCGTGTTTGATGTATCTTACTATGTTGATAGTCCAAAAGAATTTGAAATAGATTTTTATGGTGATGCAGGTGCTCTTGAAACAAGTGTTGGTGGAATGTTGTTCGTTAAACATGCGGAGTTGCTAGATGGTAATCAAATAAAACGTCTTTTTGATGTTTTGGACAATATGGATAAAGAAGTATTTGTGGCTTGTGGAGCGGAACAAAAACTCTCTAAGTTTAGTGCCAATTTGCTGGATTCTAAATTTACGATTAAAATTGAACTTCCGGAAATTGCTTCAAGAACTTTTGAAGAAAGAATTGAACTAGTCGAGAAATTCTTTATGGATGAAGCAGAGAATGTTAATAAAAATATTAGGATTAATTCGGAGTTGTTGCGATGCTTATTGTTATATCCGTTGGACCAAAATGTTAAACAATTGCAAAGCGATATTCGTTTTGCATGCGCCAATGCTTATGTAAGAGAAATAAATAGCAAAGATACAACTCTTAGAGTTTATTTGAATGATTGTCCTCAATATGTTAGAAAAGGTTTTATTTTTTATAAGAAACATAGTGTTGAAATTGAGTCTTTAATTCCTGAAAACTATACATATACATTCAATTCTAATCGTTCTAAAGATACTTATGAAAGTTATAGAGTAGCTAGTAGTAAATCAATATATGATGTTATTAATAAAAAGGCTAAAGAGCTTCGTAATCGTAATATCAAAGAAGAGGATATCTTAACTATATTGTCAGCTGATTTAGAAAGTGATTTATCTAATGTAAATAATACGTTAGGAGTATCTATTCAAGATGTTGAAGCGCTAAAGAAATTAGTTAATCCGTATATAGTTAATTTGGTAGATGACTTTTTAAAAGAAGCTTCTAATGTCTTGCATCGTGTTTTTTCAATTCAAGTACTTTGTGCAATTTCACTAGATATATTTAAAAGAATTGACAATCAAAAGACTAGTAAAATTATTTCTGATGAAAAAATAGTATCAGTTATTGAAAATTATCGAATGGAATATTCTTTGGCTCAAAAGTTTGTTAAAAAAATAGAAAAAGAATTTGATGTAAATTTGCCAATTGATGAAACAATTTTAATTACAGTATTAATTAGTGGTAATAGTTTACAAAAAAATAAGAGAGAACCTGTAACATTGGTTGTAATGCATGGGAATATTGCGTCTAGTATTGCTAATACAGTGAATGGGATTTATAAGAGTAAGAAGGCATATGCTTATGATTTGTTGTTAGATAAACCGTTAGAAGATGCATATGATGAATTGAAAAGCTATATTAATTCTTTAGATACAGGTGGTGGATTTTTAATTATTTTCGATATGGGTTCAATTAAGAAAATGTGTGAGAGCATTGTTAATGAACTTAATATTAAAGCAAGAATGATCGAATTTCCAATTACGGCTTTTGCACTTGATGCTGTTATTAGGATTAGCAGTGGAGAGAGCGTTGATAGTGTTTATGAAAATATTATTAATCAAGGGTTTGGAACATTTAGTACTTTAAGTAAGGAATATAAACGAATTGAAAAAGGTGTAGGAAGGATGATTGTTGCATTCTGTCGAACTGGTGAAGGAAGTGCTAAACAAATAAAAAGCTATATAAAGAAACATGTGCATTTGGATGATGACACAGAAGTGATTAGCATAGCTGTTAAAGATGCAACAAAATTATTAGAAGAGGTAAATAAAATTAAAAGAGATAACCGAGTTGTCACTGTTGTTGGAACTTTTGATCCAAAACTACATGATGTACCTTACATTTCAATTGCCACGCTATTTAAGACTGAACCGGAAAAATTGCCAGTGTTATTGTCGTTGAAAGGATGTAAAGAAACTGAAGACTTTGGTTATGGGTTGATGTATGATTATCTAGAGGAACAATTGACAAATGTTTCAATTAAGAAATTGAAACGAGTATTGTTGCCGGCAATTAATAAGATTAAGAAAATGGTAGATAATTTTACTGTAAATGAAGAAGTAGGATTATTTATGCATATATCGTGTTTAATCAGTCGTTTAATAGCCAAAGAGGAAACGCCGTTAAATCTTAGAAAAGATACAATCATTTCTAGGCATAAATGCTTGTATAATCAATTAGCAGAGCTTCTGGTAGATGTTGAAGAAGAGTTTGGTGTAAAATTTAGCTACGATGATATAGCAACTATCATTGAGATTATTTCTTAGGAAATAAATGTGTTTTAAAATGTGTATACTATGTGTACACATTTTTTTTGGTTATTTGTCTATTAAAGAACTAATCACAAGAAAAAAGATATTCAATATAGTATGAAAGTCCCTGTTATGGATTTAAAAGTGTATTATGTGTATAAAAAAAGATATATGTGTATAAAAAGTAAGCGTATTCACAGTTTTGATGCGTTTGCAAAAATATTTGATGTTTGCTAAAATGCAAACGCATTCAATGAAAAGAGAAGGAGAATTAAAATGGAATCTGAAACAATTGCAATGAGAATCATAGCTAGTGCAGGTGATTCTAAAGCTGTAGCGTTTGACGCTTTAGAGGCTGCTAAAAATAATGATTTTGATAAAGCAGCAGAATTATTAAAAGAAAGCGACAAGGCCGGAATTGATGCTCACCAAGCTCAAACAGATTTATTAGTATCAGAAGCTAATGGTGAAAAGACAGACATTAACGTCTTACTTATCCATTCTCAAGATCACTTAATGACTGGTATGTTGGCTGGAGAATTAATTGCCGAGTTTATTGAATTGTACAAAAAATGTGCCGAATTAGAAAATGAAATTAAAGCACTAAAGGAGGGTAAATAATTATGAAAATTTTATTAGTATGTGCAGGCGGTTTATCAAGTAGTATCGTTATGAAGAAAGTGGAAAAATATGCCGGAGAAATTGGAGAAGATATTTCAATTGATGCTGTAGGTGTTCCACAAGTTGAAGAAGTTTATAAAAATTATGATTGTGTATTAACAGCACCTCAAGTTAGAAATAGAAACAAACAAATTGAAGAAACTTGTCAAGGTGTTCCAGTTGCTGCATTGCCACCAGCTGATTATGCAATCGGCAATGCTAAAAATGTTGTAGCATTAGCTAAAAAAATTAGTAATAAATAGTTAAATAGGGGGATTAATAATGAATAACTTTATTCAGAAACTTGCAGATTCAAAGTTTATGCATTGGCTAGAAGACTTTAGCTTAAAAATTAGTTCAATGCCATCATTCTCTGCGCTAAGTAATGGTATGGGTGGAGCTATGGGCTTCATCATGGTTGGTGCAGTTATCCAAGTTATTAGTGTTATGGGTACTACATTCTTTGGTTTAGAAACAACTAGTCAACTATATCAAATTTTGCAAGTTCCATATACATTTACAATGGGTATTTTAGCTTTCTTCTTAGCATTTAATGTTGCTAGAGCGTATGCTAAAAACTTAAAAATGAAAAATGAAGTAATGATTGGTTTATCATCAATTGTTTATTTCTTCTTGGTTGCTTGTCCAATTCAAACAGCTACTCTTGCTGATGGAACTACTACAATTCAAGCATTAAACGTTGCTGATATGGGTGGTACTTCAATGTTCGTTGCTTTAGTTGTGGCATTTGGTTCAGTTCGTATTCACAAATTTGTTGTTGATCATAACTGGGTTATTAAGATGCCTGATTCAATTCCAGAAGGAATTTTAGCATCATTTAATGCAATTGTTCCAATAGCTGTAAATATTTTAGTATGGTATGGTTTATCAACAGTATTAACTATTGCAACTGTTGGACAATTAACATTAGCGAAATTAATTATTTATGTATTATCTATTCCAGTTAATTATTTAGTTTCTACTCCAGGTATGTTTGTTGTAGTAGCATTAATCTGTTTCTTATGGTTCTTTGGTATTCATGGTACTGGTGTAGTATTTACTGTTATCATGGTTCCAATGTTCATGGCTTATCAAAATAATGCTCAATTAGCTGCAGCAGGACAAGAATTAGTTTACAATCCTGTATTCTTATTCAGCGCTGTATCAATTATTGGTGGTACTGGTAATACTCTTCCACTTGTTTGCTTAGGTTTAAATTCTAAATCTGAACAAATTAAAACAATTTCAAGAGCTTCTTTAATTCCTAATATTTTCAATATTAATGAACCAGTAATCTTTGGTTATCCAATTATGTATAATGCAATCTTGTTTATCCCATATTTATTAAATGTAGTTGTAGTTACATTGTTATATTATTTGGCATTAACTTCAGGTATTATTGGAATGCCGCAAGTATTAATTTTAACAACATTACCAATTTTAATGGGTCCATTTATGAGTTCATTAGATTGGAGAAACGTAGTGTTCTCAGCACTTATGTTCCCAATTGTAACGCTTATTTGGTTACCTTTCTTTAAAATTTACGAAAGACAATGTATTGAAAACGAACAAGCTGCTGAATTAGAAGCTTAGTAAAAGTTAATATATTAGTTAAACTGGCATAGAAATATGCTAGTTTAATACTAAAAGGAGGATAAAAATATGAGTTTTCCAAAAGATTTTTTCTGGGGTGCCTCTACTTCTTGTGCGCAAGTAGAAGGGGCCTATGATGTTGATGGTAAAGGATTAACTACATGGGATTGGGATCAAAAAAAGATTAATGAAGGAACATGTAGTTTTAAATATGCAAGTGATTTCTACCATCATTACAAAGAAGATATTGCTTTAATGGCTGAAATGGGCTTCAAGATGTTTAGAATGTCTATTTCATGGGCAAGAATTTTTCCTGAAGGAGAAGGTAAAATTAATCAAGCAGGAATCAATTATTATAAAAATGTATTTAAAGAATGTCACAAATATAATATTGAACCATTGGTTACAATATACCATTTTGATTTACCTGCTGCTTTAGAAGTTAAGTATGGTGGCTGGCATTCAAGAAAATTAATTGATCTTTATGTGGATTATTGTAAAGTGTTATTTGAAAACTTTAAAGATGACGTAAAGTATTGGTTAACTAATAATGAATATAATGTCATGATTTACTATGGAGCAATAGATATGTTGACAGGTAAGCCTAATAATTTGACAGATTTATATAATACTGGTCATTATCAATTAGTGGCAATGTCTAAAGCTATTGCGTTGTGTCATGAAATGTGTCCAGATGCTAAGATAGGACCTGCTCCTAACTTATGTGCATGCTATCCTAAAACATGTTCACCAATGGATACCATTGCAGCTATGAATATGGAAGATATTAGAAATAATATGTGGGTAGATCCATTAGTTTATGGTAAATATCCAGAATCAATTAATACTTATTTTAAATTAAATGATATTACATTAGATATTACTGAAGAAGATTTAGAAGTGTTTAAACATGGAAAACCAGATTTCATAGGATTTAACTGCTATGGTAATGAAACTGTAGAATATATGGAATATGAAAAAATGGATTTCAGTGATATGGCTGGTGCTGATAATCGTAAATTATCATATTTACAAAAACTAACTGCAAAACCAGGTATTGGTAGAGGGGTTAGCAATGAATGATTTGAAAAGGGTATCGATGGACATATGTTTGACCCTTACTGTATTAGAATTACTGCTCGTAAATTAACAGATAGATATCATTTACCTTTAATTATTACTGAAAATGGTTATGGTAGACCAGATACTTTAGAAGAAGATGGAACTATTCATGACGATTACCGTATTGAACATTTAAGAAGAATGATTCAAGAAATGAAAATAGGTATCGAAGAAGGTGCTAACTTATTTGGATATTGTCCATGGTCAGCGTTGGATTTAGTAAGTACACGTGAAGGTATTACTAAACGCTATGGGTTTATTTACGTAGATCGAGATGAAGATGATGAAAAAGCAAAAACTGCAGAAATGAAGCGTTATCGAAAAGATAGTTTCTACTGGTATAAAAAAGTTATTGAAAGTAATGGAGAGGATTTAGATTAATGGCATTTCCTAAAGAATTTTTGTGGGGTGGCGCTACTGCTGCAAACCAATTTGAAGGTGGATGGAACGAAGGTGGAAAAGGTTTAGCTGATACTGATGTTAGAACAGCAGGAACAGTAACTGAACCAAGATATGTTACATATATAGATAAAGATGGTAATCCTGGTAAGGCAAATCAATTTGAAAAACTTCCTGAAGGGGCTCATCGTGCAGTTTTAGAAGGGTATAATTATCCTTATCATGAAGCTGTTGACTTTTATCACCACTATAAAGAAGATATTGCTTTAATGGCAGAAATGGGCTTTAAAGTTTATCGTATGTCAATTGCTTGGACAAGAATTTACCCTAAAGGAATTGAAGAAGAAGCTAATCAAGAAGGGTTAGATTTCTATCATCGTGTTTTTGATGAACTTAAAAAATATGGTATTGAGCCATTGGTTACAATTTTCCACTATGATATGCCATTATATTTAGAAGAAACACTAGGTGGATGGACAAATCGTGAGTTAATTGATTTATTCGTTAAATATGCAACGACATTATTTAAAGAATACAAAGGCAAAGTTAAATACTGGTTAACATTTAATGAAATTAATTCAATTATGATGATGAAGAACTTATTTAAAGGTTATCCAGAAGAAAATATTAAAAGTGATTTTGTGATTTTACATAACCAAATGGTTGCAAGTGCAAAGGCTGTTAAGGTAGCTCATGAAATTGATAGTAATTACATGGTTGGTTGTATGATTGCAGGAGGACCTTCTAAATATCCATTAACATCAGATCCTAAAGATGTATTAAAAGTTCAACAAGATTTACAAGAAACTGTATATTATGCAAGTGATGTTATGGTTAGAGGTGAGTATGGATACTATTGCCCTCGTATTTGGAAAAAATATAATATTGACTTAAATATTTCTGAAGAAGATAAGGAAATTTTACGTAATGGTAAAGTTGATATGTTGACATATTCACAATATGGTAGTGGCTGTGCTACAACTCATGAATATACAGATAAAGCTGGCGGAAACCTAGATATGGGACCTAAGAATCCTTACCTTAAATATACAGATTGGGGTTGGTCACTAGATGCAGATGCTATGCAAATTAGCTTGAACGAATACTATTCAAGATACCAAATTCCATTAATGATTGTTGAAAATGGGATTGGAGCTAATGATGTGCTAGAAGAAGATGGAAGTATCCATGACCCATATCGTATTGAATACGTTAGAGAAAATGTAAAATCAATGGCTAAGGCTATTGAAGATGGCGTTAATCTAATTGGCTATACAATGTGGGGATGTATTGACCTTGTTTCTGCATCTACAGGTGAAATGAAGAAGCGTTATGGTTTTGTTTATGTAGATAAAAACAATGATGGTACAGGTACTTTAAAAAGATATCGTAAAGATTCATTCTATTGGTACAAAAAATGTATCGAAAGTAATGGAACTGATTTAGACTAACTTAAGGAGCTGTAACGCAAAGCGTTGAAATATAAAAGAAAAAGCATAATCAAATTGTGATATAATCCCACCGAGGAAGACACGCGAAATAATTAAAATTATCCCATCGATGTGAAACTACAAAGGTGGGATTTTTATATGGGAAGAAAAGCTAAATATACAAAAGAACAAAAGGTACAAGCTTGTGAAGATTATTTAAGTGGAAGAAAGTCTGCAGAACAAATAAAGATTGAATTGAACATGGGAAAATGCGGAGCTGGCTTAGTTCGAAAGTGGGTGAATAGCTATCAGTCAGTATTCATGAATTTGAGAAAAAGTATCAAAATCAAAATGAAACGATTGAATATATCCAAATGAATCAGATCAAAGTCATGAACAGTGGAATAAGAGTAAATTAAATGTAAAATTGAAGGATTGACTATGCTTCCATGTAGAGATACAGAAAACAATCACTAATGTGCTAAATGTAGTGCTTGATTGTAGAGTTCACTGTTCCAACAGAAAGACAGGAATCCAAATAATGTACGATTTCTGCATAATGTTGTCAGTTAAGAGCCTTCATTGCTTGCGGTGAGGATGATTTTATCTTGCTGTTCTATCGAAAGTAGTGTCTTCGTTAGTTCAAGCATTTTTTCATTTCGACAATAATTAAATCATTCTTGTTAGGAATTTGATGGATATTTATGATAATACACCGTTATATTCATTATTTTAGAATAAAAAGATTATTCATCTTAAAGATTAAATTTTGTCATTTACTGCATTACCCATTATAATTGATCTATGAGAATTGCAGTATTAGAAGATAGTTTGATTCAACAAAAAAGAATACGAAATCTATTAGATTTAAGTCATAGACTTTGTTTCTTTAGTGCAGTTGAAGAATATATGGAATCCAATTTCTATTTTGATTTATTGTTGCTAGATATTGAATTAGGAAGTCAAAATGGCATAGAATTTATAAAAAAACATCCAGATAAACAACGCTTTATCGTATATGTAAGTAGTCATAGTGAAGCTATGGCTGATACATTCGATACAAATGTTTTAGGATTTATAACAAAAGAAAGAATTGAAGATGCTTTAGTTGAAAAGGTAAATCAAGTAGAACAACGTATTCATCAATTAGAGAAGATTGCACTGAATTTACCGTATGAGACAAGGTATGTGTATAGGGATGATATTCTGTATTTTCAAATTGAAAATGGCGTCTTCGTCTTATTGAAAGATGGAACGAAATTATCTTTAGTGAATGAAACATTAAAAGAGATAGAGGCTCAGTTATCGGATTCTTTTATCCGCGTAAATAATAATGTGCTTATTAACTTTTCTAAAGTCGATTATTTGGATGTAAACAATCATAAAATCATTATGTTAAATGGTACGATTATTTCTGTGAGTGTTCGAAGATGGAAAAAGGTAAAAGAACACTATATTCAGATGAGGACAAGCATATGAATATTCTAATGAACAGTATGTATTATGTTTGCAAACAATGTTTCTATTTAAAAATAACGAAGAATTCACTATATCCAAAATGCATTCTTTCATTCTTATTAAATGGTTTATGTGTATTTTTGACCAGTGAATATATACATATAAACTGGCTATCTATATTTCTACAATTGTTGATTCCCATTCTATGTTTGAATGTTTCTACAAAAGAATATCATATATTAGAATCTGTCATTTCAAATTTGATTGTTGTCTTATTTCAAACAATGAATATCCTTCTATTCCGTTCTTTAACTATAGAATATTATGCATTTTCAACAATGCTCACAACCGGCGGATGTGCAATCTTTTATCAAATCTTTAAATATGAAAGTTTAGAATTTAGTGAGAATATGCAATACAGTATTTCTATAATTCTATTTATATTTAGCTATCTTTATATGTTGTTGATGACAGATCTACTTTCGAAAACAGAATTTACATATATGTATTTTATAAAGAACAGTCAAATCTATGTGTTTGTGTTTACCATATCTGTGCTTGTTTTATTAAGTGTACTCATTATCTTTTTTTCTAGAATACGCTCAAAATTAGAGATTGAGATGTATCGGAATTTTATTGAATTGTCCAGTCATTATACAGAAAAAATGATTCAAGAACAGACGGGAATCAAGGAGTTGATTCATGATATGCGAAATTCTTTGGATGATATAAAGCATTTATCTCAAAACAAAAGATATGAAGAATTGGAAAGTGAAATAAATAACGAGTTAGTAAAATATGGGAAGTTGTATCCCAATTCTATATGTATAAATCCATATGTGGATGTGATCCTACAAAACTTTATTCAAGAACACAAATTGAATTATGATATAAAGATACATGTTCCTAAACGAATCGATTCTATGGATACACAGGACTTAACAACGCTACTCACATGTGTATTAGACAATAGCTTAGTTAAAGAAAATGAGTCTTTCATGTTTCATATGAATCTAAAGGAGAAAGAGCTTATTCTACATACTCAATATCCTTTGGATATTAAGAATATGACTTCTTCAAATAAAACTATATTGAATATCATTTTGAATAAGTATCATGGAACAAAAATTATGGATTCAAAAGATATGAAAATCATTTTATTTATCGAATAATCGAAATCAATTGACGGTTATTCGATTTTTTTAACGTTTCTTTTCCTTATGTGTATTAATTAAATCGTGGATATCCAAAAAAATAGAAAGCTAACTATATAAAATTCAAGTTGCTTTTTATAAAATAGTTTGAAAATATAAAACAACTGGATTTTTTAGTTAGCTTTAAATTGATCTTTGAAATTGTGAATATTGGATTAAATTTAGGCATGACGAAAAGAACTTTTAAAATATGATTT
>OIWP01003188.1_pt1 | contig 14208 bp, 17 predicted proteins | sample 1587661 | NCBI WGS metagenome assembly OIWP01 (sample SAMEA3888899, study PRJEB22519) | human gut metagenome | biome: human gut; feature: human-associated habitat; material: faeces | place: Denmark | collected 2010 | reverse complement strand
GTGCGGAGGTGGGACGACGAAATCGAATTCTAACGAATTACCGATTTCTGTCCCAATCTCTTTTTTTATCCTGCTTCCTTCTCTTTTATGGTATACTGAAAGCGACAACATGATTGGAGCTCCCGATGAAAAAGATCCCCTTAGTATTTTCAGGCTGTCTGTTAGGACTGGTTGGCGCTGGCAACCTTCTTGCAGACTCGCTACCCTTCCTTGCTCACGCCTTTAGTCTGACAGGTTTGTTCTTCTGGTTTTTCTTTGTCGTTTATCATGCGATTCGCTGGCAAGAAACCAAGATAGAACTCCAACAACCAGCTCTTTTATCTGGGATGGCGACTTTTCCCATGGCAGGGATGATTCTATCCACCTATCTTTTGCGCCTCTTTCCCGCCTTTGGAGGTCTATCACAGTTGGTCTGGTGGTCTGCCTTTCTCTTGGATCTGGGCTTAATTCTCTATTTTACCAAGACCCATGTCCTAGCGCGACCAAGAGCCAATGCCACTCCGAGTTGGACCGTTCTCTATGTGGGCATTGCAGTAGCAGCCTTGACCTACCCTGTTGTAGGAATCAGGGAGATTGCTTATCTCGCTTTAGTGATTGGTTTTGGTTTGACCTTTCTTCTTTATCCCCTTATCTATCATGATTTGAAGCAGTCCCCCTTACCCAGTCATCTGTTGGGCCAAGAAGGCATCTATTGCGCTCCATTTTCCCTTCTTTTAGCAGCTCTGGTTCGTGTGGGTGGAGCAAGCCTTCCTGTCTGGTTCTTACTGATCATGGTAGTTGCCTCACAAGGTTTTTATTTCTTTGTTTTGACGCGTCTACCGAGAATGATCAAAGAAGGTTTTCAACCTGCTTTTTCAGCCCTGACCTTTCCAACGGTCATCACAGCGACCTCTTTGAAAATGGCCCAAGGCCTGTTGCAGTGGCCTTTCTTGACAGCTCTCGTATGGATGGAAACTCTTCTTTGTCTCTTGATTTTAGTCGCTGTTTTAGGAGGTTATGTGGCCTATCTCAGGGAGTAGGAAGTCATCCTTTTTCATTGAAACCTTGTCACGATTATGGTAAGATGCACTATACGATTTGTCATACTTTATAGGAAAGGTATCTATGAAATTCATCAAAGGAAAGCTCTCACTGCTTTATCCCCTCTTTCTGCTCTTGTTTTATTTTTATGTTCGGCCTCAATTTCGCCCTTTGGCCCAGTATGTCTCCAATAGTGTAGCAAGCGCCAATAGCTATTATTGGACCTTATTTGGCCTAGAAGGCCTCTATGCAGTCTTTACAGGATTTTTGGTCTACCGTTTTTCTAAAAAAGCGCAATTTAAGCTGGGGAAGAGCCCTCTTCAAGCTCTGATAGAAGCCGTTTTTGCGGCCTGTTTGGTTTACTGGTTGGACTACTTCATCAGTGGTTTTGTTCAAGGACGGGCAGCCGTTTTGAGTCTGTTTCCACGGGAAATTAGCCCCACAGGAGTGCTTATCCTAGTGATTGCAATGGTTATTATCCGGCCGGTGACAGAAGAGCTGATCTTTCGTGGAGCCTTGGTGAATGCCTACTTCAAAGGCTGGAAACTCTATGCTGAGATTTGGCTTCCAGCCCTCATCTACAGTGGCCTACATTTTCTCCACAATCCCTTTTCGCTAGGAGCTTGTATCATCTATCTCCTGCCGAGTGTGATTTTTGGGATCCTGTATTATCGGAGTAAGACACTCCTTTCTCCTATTTTGGCTCATATCTTGCTCAATCTCTACTACACCTTGCCTTTACTTTTATCTGTATTCAAGTAACAACCGATTTCCTGAGTGAGATTGGTTTTTTTTGAAAATATGGTATAATAGAATAAATTTAAAAGAGGGAGTTGAGGTTTGAAAAAAAGCTACCGCGTCAAACGTGACAAAGATTTTAATGCTATTTTTAAAAGTGGTCAAAATGTTGCCAATCGGAAATTCGTTGTTTACCGCTTGCGCAAAGACCAACCACATTTTCGAGTCGGCCTGTCTGTTAGTAAGAAACTGGGAAATGCTGTGACCAGAAATCGCATCAAACGTTTGATTCGCCATGTTTTGATCAAACACCAAGCCTTCCTTACGACCGATGATTTTGTTGTCATTGCTCGTAAAGGAGTGGAGGAGCTCGACTTTCATCAAGTAGAGAAAAATCTTGTACATGTCTTAAAATTAGCGCATGTCTACCAAGAAAGGGAATAATGTGAAAAAGAAACTGAAGTTAACTGGATTATTTGGAGCGGCCTTATTGGTCTTGACAGCTTGTGGAACCTCTCAAGTGACAGCTCAGTCGACAGGTGGTTGGGAACGCTTCGTCTACTTCTTTGCAGAAGCCATCCGCTTCTTGTCCTTTGGCGGAAGTATCGGTGTAGGGATTATCGTCTTTACCATTGTCATCCGGACGGTCCTCTTGCCTCTCTTCCAATATCAAATGAATTCAACCCGCAAAATGCAGGAAATTCAACCCCTCCTCAAGGAATTGCAAGCTAAGTATCCTGGGAAGGATCTTGATAGTCGGACCAAGCTTTCTGAAGAGATGCGGGCCCTTTACAAGGAAAAAGGCGTCAAAACGTCTTCAGCCTTCCTTCCTCTCTTAATCCAGATGCCGGTCTTGATGGCCTTGTTCCAAGCGCTGAGCCGTGTCGAATTCCTTAAAGTCGGTCACTTCCTTTGGTTGGACCTTGGCGCGATCGACCCGACCTATATCTTGCCGGTTCTTGCAGCACTCTTCACATTTTTCAGTAGTTGGTTGACCAATAAAGCCATGCCAGAGCGCAATGGAAGTGCAACAACTATGATGTATGTGATGCCTGTGATGATCTTCTTCTTTGCCTTGTTCTCAGCCAGTGGGGTCGCACTATACTGGGTGACTTCCAATGCTTATCAAGTCGGGCAAACCTATCTCTTGAACAACCCCTTCAAGATTATTGCAGAGCGTGAAGCAAAAGAGCAAGCTTCGCGCGACATGGAAAAACAAAAACGCCGTGCCCTAAACAAAGCACAGAAAAAGAAAAAATAAGAAAGAGGTGGACATATGGTCCTATATACTGGAGCAACTGTTGAAGAAGCGATTCAAAAAGGTCTGAACGATTTAGATATTCCTCGTATGAAGGCACATATTACGGTTGTAGCGCGTGAAAAGAAAGGTTTTCTTGGCTTGTTTGGGAAAAAACCAGCCCAAGTAGAGATTGAGCCCATTGCAGAAACAACTGTTGTAAAAGCCAATCAAAAAGCTGTCAAAGGTGTCCCAGATGAGATCAATGCGCAAAACGAACCGGTTAAGACTGTGAGCGAAGCAACGGTTGATCTCGGACGCGTCGTAGCAGCGATCAAAAAGGTCGAAGAAGAAGGAGAAGTTGTCTCTGAAGAAATCAAGACAGAAATCCTGAAACATGACAAAGAAGCAGATACCGTTCTTGAAGAAAAAGGGCATGAACATATCCTTGAAAAAGTCAAAGAACCAGCGACAAAAGAATCAAGCGAGTCTGATTTCTCAAACCTTGGTATCGAGGTAGAGGAAAACTACAATATCGAAGAAGTCGTAGCTGATGTGACAGCCTATGTTCAAACAGTGGTTGATGAAATGGATGTCGATGCGATCATTTCAAGCAGTCACAACCGCCGTACGGTCAATATGCAAATTGATACCAATGAACCAGGACGTGTCATTGGTTACCACGGAAAAGTCTTGAAGGCTCTTCAACTATTGGCACAAAATTACCTCTATAACCGCTATTCAAAGAATTTTTACATTACCATTAATGTGAATGACTATGTAGAACACCGGGCAGAAGTTCTTCAAAGCTATGCTCAGAAGTTGGCAACACGTGCCCTCGAAGATGGGCAAGCCCAACAGACAGATCCGATGTCAAACAGTGAACGCAAAATCATTCACCGGATCGTCTCTAAGATGGAAGGAGTCACTAGCTACTCTGAAGGGGAAGAACCAAACCGTTATGTAGTTGTCGACATTGAAGGATAATCTAGCTATTATTTCCCATAAGGGAGAGACGGGATTGAGCCGATCTCTCCTTTTTTAGGTTTAGAAAGGAAGCAAATGGCATTTGTAGCGATTAGAGAGTTTATAAAGCTTCAAGGAATCCACTACCAGGCCCCAGCAAAGGCTGGGGTGCTAGCCTCGGAGATGGAGCAGTATCGTGCCCTAGCTCAAGCGGCTCGTAAGGAATTCACCGATTTGGTCTCGGCCTTTCAGCAGCGTCACCCTTACTTGGAGCAGGACCGGACTAGCCAATGGATGAACCAGGCCCAGGTCTTGCGGCCTCATTTTTGGGCCTATCTAAAAGGAGAAGGGACGATGGCAGAACCCATGTTTGCTTTGAGACTTTATGGAGATGCAGCTGATTTTGGAGTTTCCTTAGAGGTGAGCTTTATCGAGCGAAAAAAAGACGAGCAGAGTCTTCAAAAACAACACAAAGTTCTCACCCTTCCCATTTCTCAGCCAGTTTATTATTTCGTCCAGAAAAATGGAGAGAGTCAAAGGGTAGAAGGAACAGAAAAGAATCGCCATGATCTGTCACAAGCAGTAGCAGAAGGAGCGGTTCGTAAGGTCCTCGTCAAATACGATGTTTCTTTAGTCGAGGATGATTCTCTTGAGGCTATCTTGGATCAGTTGCAAGAGGCGCTGGTGGCTCTGGAACCCTATTACTTGGCAACCCGTCAGGTGTAGAAAGGTGTTCTCCGACCTGTATTTGCAACAATTTTGCCATAGCTATTGACAAATAGAGTTGAATCCGATAGAATAGTAAAGTATGTTTAGTAACTGATCACAACTAGCCGGCTAAACGAATACAAAATCTATGAGGAGGTATTCATCGTGAAACGTACTTATCAACCAAGTAAACTTCGTCGTGCGCGCAAACATGGTTTCCGTCACCGTATGGCAACTAAAAATGGTCGTCGCGTATTGGCAGCTCGTCGTCGTAAAGGACGCAAAGTTTTGGCTGCGTAATTCAGATAAAAACCTAAAAACCAGTAGAAACTCGAGACTACTGGTTTTTGTTTTGTCTGAAAGTGAATTTAGAGGCGCTTTCTGCTATAATAGAAAGAAGAAAAACTCGGAAGAAAAGGAAGATCATGCAGATTTTTGATACCCACACCCATCTCAATGTGGAAGAATTCGCAGGAAAAGAACAAGAAGAGCTCGATTTGGCCAAGGAAATGGGCGTTGTAGCCCATAATATCGTTGGTTTTGACAAACCGACGATTGAGCGAGGAATAGTCTTGGCAGACCAGCACCCAGAACTCTATCTCACGCTGGGTTGGCACCCCACTGAGGCAGGCGATTATAGTCCTGAAGTGGAGGCCTATTTACTTGAACAGTTGAAACATCCCAAAGTCGTCGCACTCGGAGAAATCGGTCTGGATTACCACTGGATGACGGCACCAAAAGATGTCCAAGAAAAGGTTTTTCGTCGTCAGATTCAATTGTCTAAGGACTTGGATCTCCCCTTTGTGGTGCATACACGCGATGCTTTAGAAGATACTTATGCCATCATCAAGAGTGAAGGAGTCGGTCCTCGCGGTGGGATCATGCATTCTTTTTCAGGAAGTCTAGAAGAAGCCAAACGCTTCATGGATCTGGGAATGATGATCTCCTTTTCTGGAGTGGTCACTTTTAAGAAAGCCACAGATGTCCAAGAAGCGGCAGCTGGCCTTCCACTAGACAAGATCTTGGTTGAGACAGACGCTCCTTACCTGGCACCAGTTCCCAAACGTGGTCGAGAAAATAAAACAGCCTACACTCGTTATGTGGTAGATTTTATTGCAGAACTACGTGGCTTAACAACAGAAGAAGTGGCTCAGGCAACCTATGACAATGCAAGAAAGGTATTTGGCCTTGACTGAGAAAAGAAAAATACCAGAAGTGATTGTCGTGGAGGGCAAGGACGACACAGCCAATCTCCGTCGTTTTTATGAGGTGGATACCTATGAAACACGAGGCTCTGCGATCGATCAAGATGACTTGGAACGAATTGCTACCTTGCAAGAGTTGCGTGGGGTCATTGTCTTTACGGATCCAGACTACAATGGCGAGCGAATTCGCAAGATCATTATGCAAGAGGTGCCCCAGGCCAAACATGCCTTTTTAAATCGTGGCGAAGCAGTCCCCAAATCCAAGACTAAGGGGCGTTCCTTGGGAGTGGAGCATGCCAGTTTTGAAGACTTAGAAAAAGCCCTAGCTGGACTGGTCGGGTCTTACGAAGATGAAAATTTCTTTGATATCACAAAGACCGACTTGATGCGTCTCGGTCTTTTGATGGGAAGCGATAGTCGCAAACGACGAGAATACTTAGGAGAAGCCTTGCGCATCGGCTACTGCAATGGCAAGCAATTGATCAAACGCTTGGAGTTGTTTGGAATTTGTTTGGCCCAAGTCGAAGAGGCGATGGCCCGTTATTAAGACGTAAGTAGAGGGGATCCTTTACTCTTAAACTGATTAGAAAAGAGAAAAAATGAGAATTGCAGATTATAGCGTGACCAAGGCAGTGCTGGAGCGTCACGGTTTTACCTTTAAAAAATCCTTCGGTCAGAACTTCTTGACCGATACCAACATCCTTCAAAAAATTGTGGATACGGCTGAGATTGATAAGCAAGTCAATGTCATCGAAATCGGTCCCGGGATTGGTGCTTTGACAGAGTTTTTGGCAGAAAATGCCGCAGAAGTCATGGCCTTTGAGATTGATGACCGCTTGGTTCCTATCTTAGCGGATACCTTGCGGGATTTTGACAATGTCACGGTTGTCAACCAAGACATCCTCAAGGTAGACCTCAACCAGTACATCGCAGAGTTTAAAAATCCAGACCTTCCGATCAAGGTAGTGGCTAACCTTCCTTACTACATTACGACTCCGATTTTGATGCACTTGATCGAATCCAAGATTCCTTTCCAAGAATTTGTGGTCATGATGCAAAAAGAGGTGGCAGACCGCATCTCAGCTGAGCCCAACACCAAGGCTTATGGTTCTTTATCCATTGCAGTCCAATACTATATGACGGCTAAGGTAGCCTTTATCGTGCCCCGCACCGTCTTTGTGCCAGCACCAAACGTCGACTCTGCCATCCTCAAGATGGTCCGTCGCGAAGAACCAGCAGTAGCCGTCAAGGATGAAGATTTCTTCTTCTCTGTCAGCAAGGCTAGCTTTGTCCACCGCCGCAAAACGCTTTGGAACAACTTGACCAGTCGCTTTGGCAAGACCGAAGAAATCAAAGCCAAACTGGAAGCAGGAATCCAAGCTGCAGGCCTGCAACCTTCTGTACGAGGAGAAGCTCTTAGCTTAGAAGACTTCGCTCGCCTAGCAGATGGCCTTCTAGAAGCAGGAATAAAATAACAGAAAAGACATGAGCTTCATAACTCATGTCTTTTCTGTTATAGAAGGAAAGGACGGGATTTGAACCCGCGCGTGAATAAAATCCACTTGCCGGATTTCGAGTCCGGTGCCGTACCGAGCTGGGCCACCTTTCCAAGATGCGGAGAAAGGGATTTGAACCCTCACGCCCGAAGGGGCACATGCGCCTGAAGCATGCGTGTCTGCCGTTCCACCACCTCCGCATAGTTCTATTATACACTTTTTAGGAAAAATGCCAAGGAAAAAAAGGAACAGGGAGCCTACAGGTGGCTCCTGTTCCTTTATCAATAGATCATTTCAATGGCGCAGGATATAGGCTATCTTGCTCCTTAGAGGTATCTTTGAGGATAAAGATGGCCCATAAAAGAGCTAAGATGCAGACCACTAATCCCGGGATACCCCCTTCAGGACCAAATTCACCACCAGTGACCAAGGTGTGATTTGAAGTTGTGAAGTACATCAAGGATGATTCGCTGTCAAAGCCACTGACATGAAAACCATAGACATTTCCCATCAGGAAATTCCAGGCAAAGTGGAAGCCACAAGGTCCCCAAATATTCCCGCGTTTTAGGGCATAGACTGCTGTAAAGACCCCAAAGAAGAAGAGATGAACAGTAGAGAACCAAGAAGCACCGTTGTTATTCATATGAAAGTAGGAGAACATAGTAGCTGAGATGAGGATAGCTAGAAGGGCATTGGTATGGTAGGAGATAGTTGGAATCAACCAACCACGGATATAAATTTCTTCTGCCGCAGTTTGGAAAATATAGCCGATCAAGACCAAAATCCAAGATACAAGAAATGGCATACTAAATTGAATGCGATGGAATGTGGCATTTCCTGTGACTAAAAAGACGATCAAGACTGTTGTGATCATGATGCCTCCCACAAGGCAACCTTTTGCAAACTCGGAAAGCCCATTTCCTTTGGAAAATCCCATGGTTCGAATAGGCCGTTTTTCAATCAAGCGAACCCAAAGGAAGAAGGCGATGATGGTATAGAGGAAGGACCAAAGGTCAAGGATATTCCACCAGTCTGGGATCCAGTGTTGCTTATTGAGAAAGAAGCTAGTCGATGCCGTACTAACAGGGGACATGTACTCTGTGATGTAATACAGAATAAACGGAGCCAAAAACCAGGGTGTCAGAAATTTTCCCTTTTTGATATTGGCAATCAAGGGATTCTCTTTAGAAAGAAAAGAAAGACTCATAAAGAACCTCCATCTAAAAACGTAGAACAAAGAAAAATTTTTTGTTCAGCCAAGTGAGCGTTGAAACAAGGTGCGTTTCTGGTCTTCACTTCCTTTCTATCATGCTTGTCTCTAGCTTCCCACATGCAACTTATTTATGAATGTTTTTCACATTTATTATACCTAAATTTGGAAGCGGTTGCAAGTTCTCTCCTTATTATCCTTAAAAAAATTGCTGAAACTAGTTCCAGATTTTCTTATCAAGCATTCCAGCCTTATTTCTCATTTTTTGGTATAATAGGAGTATTAAACTCAAAGGAGTGCGATTTGCAAGGAACCATCGTCAAGGCCTTGGCTGGCTTCTACTACGTGGAGTCAGACGGTCACATTTACCAGACACGGGCTCGTGGAAATTTTAGAAAAAAAGGACAGACTCCTTATGTGGGGGATCAGGTAGAATTCTCTGCTGAAGAGAATTCAGAAGGCTACATTTTGAGCATTGCGCCTCGAAAAAATAGCCTCGTGCGTCCTCCTATTGTCAATATTGATCAGGCAGTAGTGATTATGTCAGCTAAGGTGCCGGATTTCAATGCCAATCTTTTAGACCGTTTTCTGGTTCTTTTGGAGCATAAGGGGATTCATCCCATTGTCTATATTTCAAAACTGGACTTGTTAGAAGATATGGAAGACATCCACTACTACCAAGGAATCTATCAGGCTATTGGCTATGATTTTGTCTTGTCGATTGAGGAACTCTTGCCCCTTTTGACCAATCAAACCACGGTCTTTATGGGACAGACCGGTGTAGGAAAATCGACCTTGCTCAATAAGATTGCTCCGGATCTGGAGCTTGAAACGGGTGAGATTTCAGATAGTCTGGGGCGCGGTCGACACACGACTCGAGCTGTCAGCTTTTACCATTTAAATGGAGGAAAGATCGCAGATACGCCTGGCTTCTCCTCCCTTGATTATGAAGTGACAACCAGTGAAGACTTAAATCAAGCCTTCCCAGAGATCGCCGACGTGAGCCACTCTTGTAAATTTCGTACCTGTACCCACACGCATGAGCCAGCTTGTGCGGTGAAACCAGCCGTTGAAAGAGAGGAAATTGCGACTTTCCGTTATGAGGATTACTTGCAATTTTTAAGTGAGATTGAAAATCGTCGCGAAACCTATAAAAAAGTTTCGAAAAAAATGCCAAAATAGGAGACAATACAAGAATGAAAACAATGAAATTAGCCCCCTCAATTTTGAGTGCCGATTATGCCAATTTTGAAAGTGAATTGAAACGCATAGAAGCAGCTGGAGCTGACTATGCCCATATCGATGTCATGGATGGCCATTTTGTGCCCAATATCAGCTTTGGAGCTGGTGTCGTAGAGAGCATGCGTCCACATAGCAAGTTGGTCTTTGATTGCCATTTGATGGTCACCAATCCCGAACACCATATCGAAGAATTTGCCCGTGCAGGAGCTGATATCATCAGCATCCATGTAGAAGCTACTCCCCATATTCACGGAGCTCTTCAAAAAATTCGTCAAGCGGGTGTGAAGGCTAGTGTCGTGATCAACCCAGGGACTCCTGTAGACAGTATCAAACATGTCTTGAACTTGGTAGATCAAGTCTTGGTCATGACCGTTAATCCAGGATTCGGTGGCCAAGCCTTCTTGCCTGAAACCATGGACAAGGTGCGCGAATTAGCCGCTCTTCGTGAAGAAAAAGGCTTAGACTTTGATATCGAAGTGGATGGTGGAATTGATGACCAAAGTATTTCCCAAGCCAAAGAAGCCGGGGCCAATGTCTTTGTAGCAGGCTCTTATGTCTTTAATGGAGATGTCAATGAGCGCGTACAAACGCTCCGAGATGCTGTAAATGGGTAACATCGCAATACTGGCAGGAGGTGACAGCACGCTCTTGCCAAGAGATCATGACGCTTATGTAGGCGTTGATGGTGGCTGTTTGAAGTTACTGGAACAAGGTCTGCCTTTAGATATAGCTGTGGGGGATTTCGATTCTGTCTCTGAGACCGATTTGCGCCAGATCCGAACCCAAGCCAAGCAGGTTGTTCAATCCGTCCCTGAAAAGAACGATACGGATTTGGAATTGGCCTTGAAAGCGGTCTTTGAGGCCTATCCAGATGCTGTTGTCACTGTTTACGGTGCCTTTGGTGGTCGCTTGGATCACTTTTTGTCCAATATCTTTTTGCCGACCGATCCAGACCTAACTCCCTATATGGAGCAGATTCAATTAGTCGATGGTCAAAATCGCTTGATCTACAGACCAGCTGGTTGCCATGAGATTCAGCCAGATCCAGCCATGTCCTATGTTGGTTTTATGCCTGTCGGACAAGGCCACTTAGAGATCACAGGGGCCAAGTATCCGCTCCATCAGGAGAATTATTTTTTGAAGGCCATGTATGGCTCCAATGAATTTTTGGATCAACCGATTCAAGTGAGTCTTGACCGTGGCTATCTTGTCATTGTTTATAGTAAAGACAGAGGTTAATATGAATATCATTCTGCTTCTGATTGGCCTGCTCAATCTGGGCCTCCTCATCTATCTCTTGCAACGGTCAGATGATACAAGACCGGCTTTACGAGAGATGCTGGAAGACCATGAGGATCATTTGACAGACCAGTTGGACTATCGTTTTGAAAAAGAAAGACAAGCAAGCCAGATTGCCAATCAGCAGTTAGAGATCGCCCTGACAGATCGCTTGACCGAGATGCGAGTGGAGATCCACCAGCAGACGACGGCTCTGCGCGCTGAGATGAATGAGCACTTTACTAAAAATCGGGACAAAACAGATGAGCGCATGCGCCAGATCCAAGAGTCCAATGAAGTGCGGCTAGAACAGATGCGCCAAACGGTAGAAGAAAAATTGGAGAAAACCTTGCAACACCGTTTGCAGACCTCCTTTGAGACGGTTTCAAAACAATTGGAGTCGGTCAACAAAGGGCTGGGAGAAATGCAGACGGTGGCGCGGGATGTCGGAACCCTTAATAAAGTTCTCTCCAATACCAAGACGCGTGGGATTATGGGCGAATTGCAGCTGGGTCAAATCATTGAAGATATCTTGACCCCAGCCCAGTATGAGCGGGAGTTTGTCACCGTTCCTCAATCCAGTGAGCGCGTGGAATATGCCATTAAGCTTCCAGGGCAAGGAGAGGAGCCAGTCTATCTGCCTATTGACTCTAAATTCCCACTGGAAGACTACTATCGTCTGGAAGAAGCTTATGAATCAGGAGAGAAAGAGGAAATTGAGCGTTACCGCAAGGCTCTTCTTGCTAGTATCAAGCGTTTTGCTAAGGATATCCAACAAAAATACCTCTTTCCACCAGCGACAACGAATTTCGGAATTCTCTTTTTGCCAACCGAAGGCCTCTATTCCGAAGTGGTTCGCAATCCAGAATTCTTCGATCGCTTGCGTCGGGACGAACAAATTTTGGTGGCTGGTCCAAGTACGCTATCAGCCCTCTTGAACTCCTTGTCTGTTGGCTTTAAAACGCTCAACATCCAAAAGAGTGCAGATGACATTAGCAAGGTGTTGGGATCGGTCAAATCAGAATTCCATAAGTTTGGAGGGATTTTGGCCAAGACTCAACGCCATTTAAAGAATGCTTCCAATAATATTGATGATTTGCTAACCAGACGGACCAGTGCCATCGAGCGGACACTCCGCCAAATCGAAAGCGATGAGGACCTGCTGGGACTAGATGTATATATAGAAGATGGAGAAGATGATGGTCAAAATTAACCAAATGAAAAAAGATGAATTGTTCGAAGGATTCTATTTGATCAAGTCAGCAGAAGTGCGTCAAACGCGGGCCGGGAAAAACTACCTCGCCTTTGTCTTCCAGGATGAGACCGGTACAATCGAAGGTAAACTATGGGATGCCCAACCTCACAATGTAGAGAGTTTTATGGCTGGGCGCGTGGTCCATATGTCTGGACGTCGAGAAGTTTACAATAATACCCCGCAAGTCAATCAATTGAACATGCGTTTGCCACAAGCAGGAGAGCCCAACAATCCAGCAGACTTCAAGGAAAAACCACCAGTAGATCCCAAGGAATTGCATGAATACCTGTCAAACATGATTTTCAAAATTGAAAATCCAGTTTGGCAACGGATTGTCCGTGCCCTCTATGGAAAATATGAGAAAGAGTTTTATAGCTATCCAGCTGCTAAGACCAACCACCATGCCTTTGAAGCAGGCCTTGCTTATCATACGGCAACCATGGTCCGCTTGGCAGATAGTATCGGCGATATCTATCCTCAGTTGAATAAAAGTTTGCTCTTTGCAGGGATTATGTTACACGATTTGGCCAAAGTGATCGAGTTGACGGGACCTGAAAATACAGAATACACTGTTCGAGGCAACCTCATCGGCCACATTGCACTGATCGATGAAGAAATCACCAAGGTCTTGCAAGACTTGAAGATTGATGACCAAAAAGAAGAAGTCATCGTCCTTCGCCATGTGATCTTGAGTCACCATGGCTTGCTCGAATACGGTAGTCCTGTTCGTCCAAAAATCATGGAAGCAGAGATTATTCATATGATCGACAATTTGGATGCAGAAATGATGATGATGACAACAGCTCTAGGTTTGGTTGGTCCTGGCGAGATGACCAACAAGATTTTCGCTATGGAAAACCGATCTTTCTATAAACCGAATATCGATCAGTAAAAACAGAGATAAATACGGAAACTATTCCAAAAAAAAGAAAAAAATTAGGGAAAAACGGCCTTCTGTAAATCAGAATGTTCGTTTTTTTCGCTTCTTATGGTATAATGATAGAAAAAACTACATGGTGAGAAAATGAAATTAAGAAGAAGTGAACGGATGGTTGTAATTTCTAATTACTTGATCAACCATCCCTATGAATTGACCAGCCTCAATACCTTTGCAGAAAGGTATGAGTCTGCTAAATCTTCCATCTCAGAAGATATCGTGATTATTAAGCGGGCTTTTGAAGAGATGGAAATTGGAAATATTGAAACCATCACAGGAGCTGGAGGAGGCGTTGTTTTTACGCCCTCTATCTCAGACGAGGAATCAAAAGAAATCGTTCAAGACCTCTGCAAGCAATTGTCTGAAAGTGACCGTATTCTTCCTGGGGGTTACATTTACTTATCTGATCTTTTAAGCAATCCAAAGATTTTGAATCGTATCGGCCGTATCATTGCTAAAGCCTTCCGTAATAAGAAGATTGATGCTGTCATGACCGTAGCGACCAAGGGAGTTCCTCTAGCCAATGCAGTGGCAAACGTCTTGAATGTTCCTTTTGTTATTGTCCGCCGTGATTTAAAAATCACAGAAGGATCAACCGTCAGTGTTAACTATGTTTCAGGATCTAGTGGCGACCGTATTGAAAAAATGTTCCTTTCAAAACGTAGCCTCAAAGCGGGAAGTCGTGTTTTAATCGTCGATGACTTCTTGAAGGGTGGAGGAACCATTAACGGTATGATTAGCCTTTTAACAGAGTTTGATTCTGAGTTAGCTGGTGTAGCTGTCTTTGCTGATAATGCGCAGGAAGATCGTGAACAGCAGTTTGACTATAAATCGCTCTTAAAAGTTACCAATATTGATGTGAAGAACCAACAAATTGAAGTTGAAGTTGGGAACATCTTCGAAACAGAAAAATAAG
>OIWP01003186.1_pt1 | contig 14211 bp, 7 predicted proteins | sample 1587661 | NCBI WGS metagenome assembly OIWP01 (sample SAMEA3888899, study PRJEB22519) | human gut metagenome | biome: human gut; feature: human-associated habitat; material: faeces | place: Denmark | collected 2010 | reverse complement strand
GGCCTGTACAAGGGCCTGGAAGGTCTGGATGTCTCCGCTGCCCTGACCCGCGACAACGCGGCCCAGATGGTGTGGAACGCCCTGAACGCCTACGAAGTGGAGTACAAGACCACCATTGTCACTGATGAGAACGGTAACCTGATCACTCAGAATGTGGCAGAAGACAAGCAGGTCATCGGCGATAACGACAAGCTTGTCCGTGTCACTCTGCTGGGCGACAAGTATGAGGCCTCTGTTTACGAAGGCATCCTGGTTGGCTCCGGTGAATACGGCGACGCAGGGAAAAACAAATTGACCATCGAAGTTAAGGTGATCAACGGCGCTGCCCTGTCTGCAACCAGCACTCCTGCGGCAGATACGCCGGAGACCTTTAAGTATTCTGAGGACATGACAGCTCTGGCCGGTCAGTATGTTAAGGTTCTCGTGGACGACAAGGGCAATGCCTACGGCGTATTCCCTGTTGCCGATGAAAACTCGATTGTGACGGATACCTTCTCCAATGTCAAGGTTACTCTTAAGCCTACCGCTGGGAAGACGGATGGTAAGGTAGAGATCGATGGTATCGAGTACAAGCTGGATCAAGATTTCCAGATTGACGGTGTGACCATTAGTAATCTGGATAATGTAAACGAGGTCCGTTCCGGCGACCAGATCACCTTCATCTCTAACGATGGCGATTCTAAGTTTGATACCGCAATTGTCAACCCGATGACCACCTTTGGTGAGGTGCTGTACATCGGCGAGGATACGATTACTGTCGCCGGTGCCTCTGATTCTTTTGACAAGGCCGACGTTACGTATCCCGATGATTTGGCCGAAGGCGACTACGTCGCGGTTTATGCCGATCTTTACACTGGAAACGACAAGTTAGTTAAAGCCGACAAGATTTCTGGTGAAATTGAGATGACCAAGGACAACGACGTTCGCGTCGATGGCGCTTGGTACACTTTGGGTGATCCCAACGCTGCTTTGTGGACTGACATTGTAAAGGCTACCATCGAGGGCACACCCAAGGCTGGTGACGACTATACCCTCTATGTTGTCAATGGTGTTGTTTACAATGCTGAATTGGATACAGCGGGTTCTACTGACACCGCTATGGTGATCGCGGCGCCTGGTTCCATGACTGTGGACGGTAATTTCCAGGTGAAGCTGCTGTTTGCTGATAACACCCAGAAGGTAATCGAAGCTGATAAGAGCTACAATGGCTGGGATGGGAAGTTGGTCACCTACGAGAAAGACTCGAAAGATGTTTATGAACTGACTGAGGTGGACAGCAACAACCGTGCCGGCGGTGACGCTTACGATAGCCATAATAGCTCTGCGAGTTTCGACGAGAGCAAGACTAAGGTTACGATCAATGGTACCGACTACCGTGTATCCAGTTCTGCCGCGGTGTATGTCCAGTACAAAGACAGCGATGACATTCTTTATCGGGCCATGACTGGTTCCGAGCTGAACAAGCTGGGTGACGACTTCACCGCTAACAAGGGCGGCGCTGTTGTTGTGAAGGATGGACTGGCCATCGTTGTGCTGCTGAAGAGCGACACCAATTACCTGCCTGGCGCTGGTGCGGATCAGCTGTATGGCTATGTCACCGAAGTGGTTGGCAAGTCCAAAGACTACACCGAGCTGAATGTCTGGACCAGCGAGAACGAGCAGTTGGACGGCGTGCGGGTGCGCGGTACGGCTCCCAGCCAAGGGGATCTGATCTCTTTCAACTTGTCCTCTGACAATTATCTGGAGGGCTTGAAGATCAATGACGCTATGGCTACCAGCTATACTAAAAAGACCGTGCAGTCGGGCGCGATCAAGACCTTTGAAATGGGCGAATATGTGACCTTCCATAAGGCCAATTCGGGTAAAGTGGATGACTTTAACCTGACGGAGGACACTGAGTTCCTCTATCTCAACACCAAGGACCATAAGGGTGTTGCCGGAAACAAATTGTCTGTTGCGCAGAAAGATTCTGATGGGCAATACTTTGTGAATGCGAAGTACATCGTGGACAACGACGGTGATATCGTACTGATCGCTTGCGATGTGACCTCCCGTTGCTGGTATGATGCGAACGACAGCACCAATAAAGTTGACACGACTTTGAAGGCTGCAACCGCTCCAACAGATGTGGAGATCGCTGGTGGCTCCAGTAATGGTATGACCGAGAACATGACAACGGATTATGCTCCCGGAACCTATACCTACACGGATTGGAAGATGACCGGTTTTAGCACCGGCTCAGCGGACACTTTCAAGTTCACTGTAACTGGAGGTGACAACGCCAAAATTAAGGTCTCCGACAGCACGATCGGAGGATTGGACAATGGTGACTATATCAGTGGAACAGAGAAAACTGCAACGAGCGCAGGAACGGCCAAGTTTACTGTAACTTGCTCCGCTGACGACAAAACAGATGTTGTTTACACTTTCACTGTAGCAGTTGAAGCGTAATTAACGAAGAAAAACTCTCCCCTTTTTCAAAGGGGAGAGTTTTTCTAAAATTTACAAATCCCCGTTTCCGCATATCTTTTCGCAATCTGGCCATGATAAGCTCCAGAACGACGCAAGTTCGTTCTTTGATTTTACAATCTCTCATTTCAACATGAAACAAAGGAGAACATTGTTATGGCTAGCAATAAGTCTTCCAGCAACAACAAGATCATGGTCCCCCAGGCTCGCGCCGCGATGGACAAGTTCAAGATGGAAGCTGCCAACGAGGTTGGCGTGGATCTGAAGAAGGGCTACAACGGCTCTATGACCACCCGTGAGGCCGGTTCTATCGGCGGCCAGATGGTCAAAAAGATGATCCAGTCCTATGAGCAGGGCATGAGCAGCGCCGAGTAACCCACCGGGTTCTCTTCTCTGCTGTGTTGGAACAGAGGGAGAGGCAACTTGCCTCTCCCTCTGTTCCTGTTTAGAATGCGCTACTCCCCCGCCGGCACAGGCGCGCCGACGGGGGAGCCAAATCAGACCTCCATAATCACAGGGAGGATCATAGGATTGCGTTTGGTTTTCTTGTAGAGATAGCGGGACATCTCACCCTTCATGGCGGACTTGATGGTGGCCCAGTCCCCAATGCCCCGGCTCTGGCAGGCATCCAGAGCCTCCAAGGCCACCTCCCGGAGTTCCTCCATGAGGCTCTCCGATTCCTTTACATAGACGAAGCCCCGGGTGATGATGTCGGGGCCGGAGACCAGCTCTCCGGTCTCTCCGGACAGGGAGACCACCACCACAATCATGCCGTCCTGGGCCAGGTGCCGGCGGTCCCGCAGGACCACGCTGCCCACGTCGCCCACGCCGTACCCGTCCACAAAGACCCGGCCCGAGGGAACCGTGCCGCCCAACTGGGCGGAGTGGGGGGTGAGTTCGATGATGCGCCCCACGTCGCCGATGATAATGTTCTCCGGGGGGGTTCCCATCTCCTGGGCCACCCGGGCGTGGGTCTGGAGGTGGCGCTGCTCCCCATGGACAGGGATGAAGAACTTGGGCCGGACCAGGGCGTGGATGATTTTCAGCTCGTCCTGGCAGGCGTGGCCGGACACGTGAAGGGCGCCAGCGTTCTCGCTGACCACCTCAGCCTTTTTGCGGTAGAGCTCGTTGATGATGTTGTTCACCGCGTTCTCATTGCCGGGGATGGCGGAGGCGGAGATGATCACCCGGTCGCCCGCCTGGATGTCCACCTGCTTGTGGGTGGAAAAGGCAATCCGGAACAGGGCGGACATGGCCTCACCCTGGCTGCCAGTGGTGATGATGCAGATTTTTTCCCGGGGCAGGGACTTGATGTGGTTGATGTCCACCAGAATCCCCTGGGGGATTTCCGTGTACCCCAGTTCGGTGGCCACCCGCATGGAATTCTCCATGCTCCGGCCAGTGACCGCCACCTTGCGTCCGTAGCGGGCGGCCACGTTGATGATCTGCTGAATCCGATCCACATTGGAGGCAAAGGTGGTGACAATGATCCGCTCCTTGCATCCCTTGAACAGTTCATCGAAGCTGGCCCCCACGGCCCGTTCAGACCGGGTGTGGCCGGGGCGTTCCACATTGGTGGAGTCAGCCAGCATGGCCAGGACCCCCTCCTTGCCCAGCTGCCCCAGGCGGGTGAGGTCCATGATTTTTCCCTTGATGGGGGTGGGGTCAATCTTAAAGTCCCCGGTGTGGACCACCACGCCCACGGGACACTTCACCGCGAAGCTGACCGCGTCGGCAATGGAGTGGTTGGCGTGGATGAACTCCACGGAGAACTTGCCCGCCTGGATGATGTCCCCTGCCTCGCAGGTGACCAGCTTGGTGGTATCCAGGAGCTTGTGCTCCTCCAGCTTCAGGCGCACCAAGCCCAGGGTCATCCGGGTCGCGTAGATGGGGGCGTTGAAGGACCGCAGCACGTAGGGCAGGGCGCCAATGTGGTCCTCATGCCCGTGGGTGAGAAAGATCCCCCGGATCTTGTCCTTGTGCTTGATCAAATAGCTCACGTCAGGGATGACCACGTCCACGCCATACATATCATCATCGGGAAAGCCCATGCCCACGTCCACGATGATAATATCGTTGCCATACTCATAGACGGTGAGGTTTTTGCCGATCTCATTGAGTCCGCCCAAGGGAATGATTTTCAGTTTTTCTGCCATAATAACTCCTTTTTTCTAAAATTCCGCAGAGACAGACCCCAAAAAGAGAGACAGAAAGAAAAGGAAGCTGCCAGGCATACCCGTCCGCCCTGTCCCGCGAAGGGTGATGTCTGTGTTCCCTGTCCTCAAGCATAGATCGGTGGTCTGTGCGGTGGATTTTTATCTCATGCCGCATCGCGGCCGTTTCCCAGTAAAAAAACAAATGAGAAAAGAAAACAGCGGACCGCTGTTTTCACTGTGTTATTGGTAGTATATCACCATTTCCGGAAAAAGTATACATATTTTTTGGAAGGCCTGGGTTTTTGGAACAGAATGTGATAAGCTAAAAGAAAAAATCCCCCCGCCCAAGGGGCCAGGAGGCAGCAATGAATATTCAGATTTTTGGTAAGTCCAAGTGTTTCGACACCAAAAAAGCGGAACGCTATTTCAAAGAGCGCCGGGTAAAATACCAGTACATTGACATGAAGAAATATGGCATCAGCAGAGGGGAGCTCAATGGGGTGCTCCGGTCGGTTCCCCTTTCGGACTTGGTGGACCCCAAGCACCCGGACGCGGCGCTGCTCCAGTATTTGGCCTATGACCAGGATAAGGTGGAGAAGGTGCTGGAAAATCCCACGCTGCTGAGAACGCCCATCGTCCGCAACGGAAAACAGGCCACGGTGGGTTACCAGCCGGAGCAGTGGAAAACCTGGGAATGACAAAATCCCTCCCCTTTTTGGGACACCACCTCCTCTCCCTCTTGCAAAATTAGAACATATGTTCTATAATAAGGGCATCAACCAAGAGGAGGGATGAAGGTGGGAAAGCACACCGACCAGAGAGACCGCACCCTGTGTCTCGCCCGTATTTTATATGAGGAAACCGACGAAAAGCACCCCATGCCCATGACGGAGATGATCCGGCGTTTGGAGGAGGAGGGCGTGGCTTCCGAGCGAAAAAGTATTTATCGGGATTTGGCCGCCATGAACAAGCAGGGGTTTGAGGTGGCCTACCGCCACGGGAAGACCGGCGGGTGGTACCTGGCGGGGCGGCCGTTGAACCTCTCAGAGCTTCAAGCCGTGATTGACGCGGTGGCGGTCTACCGCTGGATTCCAGCGGCGCTGCGGGCTTCTCTGCTGGACAAGCTGGCCGGGCTCTTTCCCCGGGGACAGCGCGGCCAGCTGCGCCGCCCGGTCTCGCTGCCGCCCCAGGGGGTGACAGCGCCAGAGGAGGTCCGGCAGGTGCTGGACCGCGTCCACACCGCCCTGCAAAGCCAGCGGGCACTGCGTTTTGTCTCGTTTGTGTACGACCCGGCGCGGAGACGGGTTTTCTCGGAGTACACTCTGGTGGTCAGCCCCAAGGGGCTGCTGTGGTCTGAGGAGGGGTATCACCTGCTGGGGTGGAACCATCGAAGCAAATCGTTGGCCCTCTATCGCGCGGATCGGATGTCTCAGGTGCTGGTCACGGGAATGCCTGCCCAGGGTCCCAATCCCGACCCGGCACTGTGGACCGCAGCCCCCTTCGGCATCGAGCCCAACCGGCGGGAGCGGGTGCGGCTTCGCTGCTGCCGCGCTTTGGCGGATGAAATCCTCGACCGTCTGGGGCCGGCAGTCCAGCTGACGGCGGAGGGGCCCTTCTTCATCGCCACAGCGGATGTCATCTTGGGTCCCGCGTTCTGGGCCTGGCTGTCTATGCATACGGATACCATCACGCTCCTCTCTCCCGCCTGGGCGGCCAATCTCTGGACAACCCGCTGCCGCCCCCACCCTGGAGACGCCGCTTTTTCCACCAGCGTACAGCGGCACGCCATTTGACGCGGTGTTTCCCCTGATGTCCTTCCTCCAGATATCCCCCAGCACCCCATTGCGCGGATGCTGGGGGATTTTTCTGTTGTGCGGGGAGGGGAAACAACTGTGTGAACGCCGTGTAAAATCCGTGGGAAATTGCGGAGCAAAGTATTGAGGAATAAGGAGTTCCCCCAGAAGAAGGTTCTGAGCCTGGTGCTCTGTGTGGCTGTGATGCTGTCTGTCATGGTCATGGGCGCCGGGGCGGCGTTCTCGGATCAGGACAAGATCGAGAACACCGAGGCCGTTGATGCGTGCTCTGCGCTGAACATCATCGGCGGGTACGAGGATGGTTCTTATCATCCTGAGCGCAACATTAAGCGGTCTGAGATCACCAAGATGATCTGCGTGGCCCTGAACGGCGGCAAAGAGCCGAATCTGGCTACCCCCGGTACCCCCACCTTTTCTGACGTGCGCGGCACCACCGCTGCCTGGGCAGAGAAGTACATTGAGTCCTGTGTGTCCCAGGGCATCGTGTCCGGTGTGGGCGGCGGCCGGTTCAGCCCCGCTGGCAACGTGACCGCCTCCCAGCTGGCCAAGATGCTGCTGGTTTGCCTGGGCTATGACGCAGACATTGAGGAGTTTACCGGCAATGCTTGGGACACCAATGTAAACGTGGTTGCCACCCAGAAAGGCATCTACGAAGGGCTGTCCGGTCTGGATGTCTCCGCCGCACTGACCCGCGACAACGCGGCGCAGATGGTGTGGAACGCACTCCAGGCCACCGAGGTCACTTATAAGTACACTCTGGTCAGCGAGAACGGCCAGCTGGTCTCCAAGGTGGAGCTGGTCGACAAGACTGGCGAAAAGGGCAACAAGATCACCCTGCTGGAAGACAAGTACAGCGGCGCCGGCATCTACGAAGGCATCCTGACTGGCGCCGGCGAACTGGGTACCGCCGGCAAAGACAAGATTGGAATGCTTGTCGTTGACAAGCTCAACGGCGCCACAGTGGATGGCACGCTGAAGAATCAGGTTTGGACCTACTCCGACGATGTGACCAACCTGTACATGCAGTATGTCAAAGTCCTGGTCAACAACAAGGGCGACGCTTACGGCGTGTTCCCCGTAGCCAAGGAAAATACTGTGGTCACCGACATCTTTGCCAACGTGAAGCAGGATGGTGACAAGATTAAGATTGGCGGAACTTCTTATAACTATGACGTCAACAAAACATCTGGCGAAGAATCCGGCATGGTATATGGCGTGAAAAATTCTTCTGGTGGCACCCTGTACATCAACGAAATCGCGGCCGAAGTCCGTTCCGGCGATCAGATCACCTTCATCTCCAACGACGGCGACAACAAGTTCGATCTGGCCATTGTGAATCCCATGACCAGCTTCGGCAAGGTCACCTATGTGGACTCTGAAAAGGTCAACGTCACCGGCGTGCCCGGCGCCTTCGAGGAGGACGACATCATCCCTGACGGCCTGGTCAAGGGCGACTACGTTGCCGTATACAAGGATTCGTTCACTGGCAACGACAAGCTGGTGAAGGCTGAAAAGGTGACCGGCAAGGTGGATGCCACCAAGGGTAGTGGCAGCACGATTACTGACGTGGAGATTGATGGCAACTGGTATACCTTGGGCAATAAGAATGCCAACGAGCCCTTCCAGAATGCTGTCGTTGCCAAGGGTGACTCCGTTAACGGGACCGGTGATACTCTGACCCTCTATGTGATCAACGGAGTGGCTTACCAGGTCACAAAGGAGGCCGGTGGCTCCACCGACACAGCGTTTGTGATCCGTAAGACCGACAGCATCGACGCGGACGGCAATGTCCAGATGCGCGTCCTGTTCGCGGACGGTTCCGAGAAGACCATTGCCGCGAAAGATACCACTGCGCTTGACAGCATCAAGAACGGCGATTTGGTCACCTACGACATGGAAGGCTCTGCTTATGAGTTGACCAAGGTCGACGCAAGCAACAAGGCTGGCGGTGATGACGTTAAGGTCTCTACCTCTACTGCAAAGTTCGATAAGGAAACCAAGAAGGTCGTTATCGACAACAACTCTTATCGCGTTTCCAGTGACGCTGTGGTTTATATCCAGTATAAGGAAACCGGCTCCAACGATGTGAAGTACCGCACAATGACTGGTGCTGAGCTGAATAACTTGGGCGGCACCTTTACTGCGAATGCTGATGGCGGTATTGCAGTTATTGACGACGGCCTGGCTTCCGTGGTCGTATTGAAGAGTTCTTCCAACTACCTGCCGGGCGCAAACGCGGATAAGATGTACGGCTACGTGACCGATGCTGGCACCACCCGCGAGGACAGCAACGGCAAGTACCGTGAGTTCACCGTTTGGACCAGCAGCAACGAGGAGCAGGTTGTGAAGATGAAGGCGACCGGTACCAGCATCGAGAAGGGCGATCTGATCTCCTTCGACATGACGTCCGACAACTTCATTGAGGGCGTTCTGTCTACCTCTGACGGTACGAACGAACTGACGGTTGCTACCGGCGCGATTGACCAGTTCGGCAAGGACTACATGGTTCTGTTTAACGGCAAAGACCTGACCTTCGACGATGACGTGAAGTACATCTACGTCAACGGGGAAGAAGGCGTGGCCGGCGACGGTCTGGAACAGGCGTATGAGACCGCCAATGGTGCGTACTACAACAACGTGAAATATGTTGTGGACAACACCACGAATGAGGTTGTCATGGTTGCGCTGAATACTGCGGCGGAAGGCTGGAATAAGTCTACGACTAAGCCTACCGCTGATGCTGTGGCGAATAAACCGACCGGCATGGATGTGACCGTAAACGGTGACACAACCCAGATCGTTGTCTCCTCTGATGAGGCCGTTGAGGCAGGTGTTCCGGAGGAAATGAAGAAGGACATTTTCAACGGTACTCTGCAGGAGGCTTCTTACACGGTGATTACTTTGAAGGGCTTCGTACCACAGGACGGCACTTATAGCATTGAACAGGAAAACAAAGCTCTTGGTATGGCGTATTCGGACTATTCGAGCAGCAATAAGAAAACTTCTAACTACGTGAATGGCGAGGGAGGCGGAGAGAAAAACGGCGATCTGTCTATTCTCTTGGCAGCTGGCAAGAATGTGAAACTGACCATTAAGGACAGTGAAGGTAAAGTTGTGAAGACCTGCACAATTGATACGACTGGTCTGAAGGTTGAATCTGTGGAGAACTAATCGATCTGAAACAGACACACTTCACATGAGAAGCAAGGCCCCCGGACGGGAACTTCCCGTCCGGGGGCTCTTCTTTCATGCGGTTCGACCTTGGAACAAAACAGCAAAGAAGCTCCCGGGGTATCCCCGGGAGCTTCTGCTATCTTCTGTTGATTACAGTCAAACAGGCAAAATTACTTTGCAAAGGAAATGCCAGAGGTATCAATGGTATAAGTCACAATGCCTGTTTCTGCCCCAAAAGCAGTGTTGTTCGTTTCGAAATCATTATTATAGTTACCTTTCGCGTTGCTCACAACTTCAAGCTTCACATTCTCGCCCTGCATCACAACAACGGAAAGCTCAAGGATGCCGCCTTTAATGTCAGTGTACCCTGCCACCTTAACATTATTTTCGACTCTGCCATCGGTAGACGCACCGGCCAGGGCCTTGTTGGTCTGACGAATGGCAACCGTCTCGCCGCTTACGGGAATCTTTACGGTTACGGTAGTAGCCGCTTTACCTTTTAAGCTATCAAGGTCAAACCCGCTAAACAATTCACCGTTTACATCCCCGATATTCTTGCTGGTCAATTTTTCCACATTTTCCGCAACGGGGTAAATCGTGGAATTGGTGGTAGGCAGAACCTCGTCCACAGTCAATACCCCTTCCGCATTCACAGTGGTTTTCACAACCGGCTCAGTACCCTTCAGCTCGTTGTTGGTGTCCACAAAGAGGACCAGCAGTTCATCCTGATCCTTGCTGTCGGTATCGACAACATAAACCACGTTCTTTTCGAAGCTGCCATCCTGGTTGTGGTCGGTTGCCTCCGCGATGGAGCCACCTTCTTCTCCTGCCACGGCCTCGGTGTCCACATAGATCACTTTGGTGTCGCTGGTAATCTTGTACTCAGTGGAATTCCCGATGAAGGAGACGGTCTCTTCATCCGTGGCTGCCACGGCTGCTGCGGAGGTTGCCAGATTCAGCGCGGAAATCTCGTCCCCGGAAACCTTCACGAAAGAGCCCTTCTCAATGTCGCCCTTCACATTACCGGTCTTAACCTTGATGGTCTCGTTCTCCGCCCCAGTCCAGACGAGGAAGGAAGTGTACTTTGTGTTGTCCTCCTGGGTCTCACCAAGGGTCTTTACCACGTAGCCATAGATGTCGCTGTACGCGGAACCGGGTACGTCACCTTCAACAGTAATGGCAGCCAGCTCGACGTAGGCATAGCCGGAGGTGTTATTGGCATAGGCAACAACCGACTCCCGAGCTGCCTCACTCCAGGCCTTGACATCGGCGCCAGTCAGCACAGTAACGTCACCCTCGCCATCTTTCACAAAGACAACTGCGTTATCATTGACGCGCAGGCCGCCGATCCGATCATCACCGACAGTTTTGTTGTTGGTGGTGGTGTCAAAGTTCGCGTCATCACCCACAGAGATGGTCTTCAACTCGTACTTGTCGCCGTCCATCTCAAAGGCCCACAGACCATCGTTGACCTCTATGACGGTCGCCTCGTCGTCGCCCTTTGTTACAGCATCGCTACCATCCACAGACTTAATCTCAATCTCAGCTGTCTCGCCGTTGGCAAAGACAGCTCTGGCCATCAGCGTAGTCTCGCCGTAGCTGACCTTTTTCTCCGTGCCATTGATATAGACAACATCATCCATAGAGATGGAACCGGAAACCAGCTCCGCAGCGAAAATGTAGCCATTCACCACGACAGCCTCGACATCGTTGCCCAGTTCAAGATTGGTGTTAGAAACACCGCTCGCCAGTGTATAGACTTCGCCGTCAATGGTGTAGTCATCTCCGTTCACCACAGTGACCTCACCGGAAACAACCTCTGCCTTGGTCAAGGTGTCCTTCCCGTCAGCGGTATTGGTGCCGGAAACGATGACAGCGTAGTCGTCTTTGGCAATGCCGTCGTAGATGTTGCAGTCCTCAAACTCATACTTTCCGCTGGCCTGGATATACTTGGAGCCAACGTAAGTAACCTCTGCCACTGTGAAGGGCAGATAGACCACGCAGTCCACCTCGTCGTCACCATCCAGGTCAATCACGCGGACGGTGTAGTAGTTCTGTGCATCAGTAGACTTCTTAGCAGTATAGGCATTTTCAGCATAGTATTCAACACCATCCAAGCCCTTGTCATCATCGACCTTGTACTTCACCCCATCAATTTTGATGGAATCCTGGTCATTGTCCTCAATATCTCCGGCAATGCCTTCATAGAGAACCTGGGAGTCTTCTGCATAGATGCCGTAGACAGGCTCATCTGTGGTGTTTTTATAGACAACATTAACCTGCTGCGCAAACAACGCAGTATAGTCGGCAGCGCTGGAGAACGTATATTCATTATTCTTGTTGTCCGTGAACGTGTAGTCATACTCGCCGTTCTTGTCGTTCCACTTATACTTAGTCATAGTGAGGGTGTCATAAGTGTCGGCATCATTGGTCATCAAGGCCTTGTACTTGTCGTACAGCAGAGTGTAATCATACTTATTGCTGCCAACCGTGGCGGGTGCCTTATCCTGCACAACCACCTTGGAGACCAGCTGGCCGTTCTCGGTGACCAGGGTGTAGGTGTACTCCACCTCCACAGCCTGGAGAGCATTCCAGATCATCTGGGCCGCGTTGTCACGGGTCAGCGCAGCGGAGACATCCATGTTCTCCAGACCCTCATACAGGCCCTTCTGGGTGGCAATCACGTTGACGTTGGTGTCCCAGCCGTTGCCGGTGAAGTTGGCCTCATCGGCGCGATAGCCCAGGGCCACCAGCAGCATCTTGGCCAGCTGAGAGCCAGTCACGTTGCCAGCGGGGCTGAATCGACCGCCGCCCACACCGGACACAATGCCCTGGGCTGCGCAGGATTCAATGTACTTCTCTGCCCAAGCGTCAGCGGAACCGCGCACGTCAGAGAAAGTAGGCGTTGCGGGAACAGCAAGGTTAGGCTCCTTGCCGCCGTTGAGGGCCACGCAGATCATCTTGGTGATCTCAGACCGCTCAATGTTCCGTTCCGGATGATAGGAACCATCCTCATACCCGCCAATAATGTTCAGCGCAGTGCACATATTGACGGCCTCAGTGTTCTCGATCTTGTCCTGATCCGAGAACGCCGCCCCGGCGCCCATGACCATGACAGACAGCATCACAGCCACACAGAGCACCAGGCTCAGAACCTTCTTCTGGGGGAACCCCTTATCCCGCAATGCTTTGCTCCGCAATTTCCCACAGGTTTTCCACGGCGTTCCCACGCAATTATTTCTATTTTTTAAACAATCATCCCGTTATGGGAGAATTCCATAACGGGATGATTTCTAAGTTCTTAGTATTCTTCCCAAAGACGCCACCCATCAACGGCACACTGGTTAGCCTCGTTGTCCCCGGTCGCAATGACAGTGCCATCTTCTTTTAAGCCAACGGTGTGGCGCTCTCCTGCAGCCACATTGGTGATGTGAGACCAAGTCTCGACTTGGCATTGTCCATACTGAATATCACCTGATGCCAAAACAGTGCCATCTTTTTTCAGCCCAACTGTATGAAATGGGCTGACTGCCACCCGAGAAATATCACTCCAGTCCATGACACCGGGGGCAGCAAAACCGTCCGCTTCTTGAACGCGGCCCATCTGATTGATCCCAATGGTATGAATATGGCCTGCGGCAATGAATGTGATATGATTCCACTTACTAACCGCACAGGAGCCAAAAAGGCCCTCCCCCGCAGCCAAAACAGTGCCGTCCTGACACAGGCCCAATGTGTGATCCATACCAGCTGCTACCGCGATAATATTTTTCCAGTTTCCTAAAGCGCACTTCCCAGAAGAATCCCGGCCAGCTGCAATCACAGTGCCGTCTGTCCGGAGACCAACAGTATGGCTGTCTCCGGCTGCTACGGCAACAATATCTGTCCAATCTCCTATATCACATTGACCGTATGTACGATCTCCGGTTGCCAATACAGTTCCGTCAGAACACACTGCCACAGTATGATATTTTCCAGCCGCCACAGCAACAACGTCCGTCCAATCCGCTACGTCACATTGACCAAACTGATTATCTCCTGTGGCCAGGAGGGTTCCATCTTCCTTCAGAGCTACGGTATGGAGGCGTCCAGCGCAGATATCACCATGGACTTTCGGCCGAGAGATCAACTGTGCAAGAGGGAGCTTCTCTCCACATAAATCGCAAAACTTGGCTTGTGCCCGCAACACTTCTCCACAGTTGGGACAGATTTTTTCCACTTTTGCGCCACACATATCGCAGAACCGCGCCCCCGTGCGTAGTTCTACCCCGCAGGACTTGCATCTGGCCATGGTCATTTTCCTCCTGACTCACATTGTCTAATATTATTTATTATACGGGATAAGAACAGAGAAAACAACCCCTATCCTGTCGCTGAAATGATAGGGTAGGCGTATATAAAAGGCTTCGTCAGACGGACAAAATGAATTTTGAGAAATGGAAAATTTTGCTCCTTATATACAACACATATCCTCTTATTTTAGTTCTAACGCCGTGGGAGTTCCGTGTAAAATCCGTGGGAAATTGCGAGGCAAAGCATTGGAGGATAAGGAGTTCCCCCAGAAGAAGGTTCTGAGCCTGGTGCTCTGTGTGGCTGTG
>OIWP01003180.1_pt1 | contig 14237 bp, 14 predicted proteins | sample 1587661 | NCBI WGS metagenome assembly OIWP01 (sample SAMEA3888899, study PRJEB22519) | human gut metagenome | biome: human gut; feature: human-associated habitat; material: faeces | place: Denmark | collected 2010 | reverse complement strand
GGCAGAAGGTCGAGACCCACGCCCAGGCCATTCAAGAAGCCGGACACGAACTCGCCGTTGCCCAAGAGGTAGCGGCAGCAGCCGCCGAGCGACCAGGCCAGCACGAGGATCATGATAGCGCCGATCATGGAGCGCACGCCTTCCGACATGGCCTCCACGAAACCGCCCAGGTTCATGAGCTTGCGCGGCAGGAACATGCAAGCGGCCACCACGAGCGCCACGCAGGCGCCGATGCACAGGCCCATGACCGGATTCTCGCCGACCGCCGTGGCGAAGTCGACGCCGCTGAAGAAGCCGCCCATGTACATCATGCCCAGAATGGAGAACACGATGAGCACCAAAATGGGCACGATAAGATCCCAGATGGTACCGCGCTCGGAGATGTTCAGGCCCTTGTACTCCTCAATGGCCCCGGCGGCGGCGTCGTCGATGTCGCCCTCCTCGGTCACCACCGTGGGGATGTTCGGCGCGCCTTCCAAATCGACCTGGGCCTTGTCGGCGATGCGGGCGAGCGAGACCGCCTCAAGCGCCGAACCCTCGGGGGGAATGCGCCCCTCGGCATCGGCCTGAGCCGCGGCCATAGGGCCGAAGTCCTTCTGCAGGAACAGCATGAAGAACACGAAGAAGATGGTCAGCAGCGCGTAGAAGTTGTAGGGGATGGAGGCCACGAAAGTGTTGAAGCCGTCCTCGCCCATATAGCCGCCCACAGCCACGGCCCACGAGGACACCGGTGCGATGATGCAGACCGGGGCCGCCGTGGAGTCGATGATCCAGGCGAGCTTCTCGTGGCTGACGCGGAACTTGTCCGTCACCGGGCGCATGACGGCGCCCACGGTCAGGCAGTTGAAGTAGTCGTCCACGAAGATGATGATGCCGAGCAGCGCCGTGAGAATCGAGGCCGCGCGGGCGTTCTTCACATGGGTGGTGACCCACTCCGCATAGGCGCGGGAGCCTCCCGCCGTGGCGATGACCACGGTAAGCGCTCCCAGAAGCGCAAGGAACAAAAGCAGCGCCCCGTTGCCGGCTATCTGCTCGGCCATCATTTGGGGCACCATGGTGAACGAGGCGACGAGCTGCTCGCCACCGGCGCCGTTCAGCGTGAACTGGTAGATGATCATGCCCGTGAACACACCGATGGTCAGCGACGAATACACCTCCTTGGTGATGAGCGCCAGGACCAGTGCCAGAATCGGCGGCACAATGGACCACAGGCCCGTGGCAATGAGTTCGAACCCTTCCATGACCTTCCTTCCTCAAGAGGCCGAGGGCATGACACCCGCGAACGCGCGACCCCGGAGCGCGATGCGAGCGCTCAGCGCGCGAATGCGCAATGCGAACGTTGCGAGCGCTCTGCACGTGACAACGAAACGCGGCCGTCGCCGGTGCCCTGCCCCCGGCCTTCTGGTGACAGAACAGCATAAGTATATCCGAGTTAGTCAGAGAAAAGTCCCGCGATCACACGGGACTTTCCAGGTTTCTCATCTTCAGTTGTGACGGTTGTGACTTTCCGCACTTACACGTCAGCGGCGGCGCTGGCGGTGGCGCTTTCCAGCTCCTCCTGGGCGAGTTCGCGGTCGTACTCGCGGTCGATGGCGCCTTCAGTGGTCGGCGGCTTAATTTGGAAGGGCACCGCCGGTGTGAACAAGCTTACTACCGGCACGATGACCAGCGAGATGATCATGCACAGCGCACCGCAGTTGATGGGGCTCGCGATGAGCGGCACGCCGCCGGACAGCGCCAAGCCCATGTTCACAGCCGTCAGGCCCACGCCCACGGCGAACGAGCACCACACGCTCGCCTTCGAAATGCGCCCGGAATACAGGCCCCACAGGAAGGGACCGAGGAACGAACCGGCCAGCGCACCCCAAGAGTAGCCCATGAGCTGGGCGATGAACACCACCGAAGAGTGGTACTGGAACAGCGCGATGAGCGCCGAGATGGCAATGAATACCACGAGCAACCCGCGCATCCAGATGAGCTGCTTCTTCTCGGACATGTTCTTGATGATGTTGCCGTTGATAAAGTCGATGGTCAGCGTAGAAGATGACGTGAGCACCAGCGACGAGAGCGTCGACATGGAGGCCGACAGCACGAGCACAATCACCAGGCCGATGAGCACGTCGGGCAAGGTGGACAGCATCGTCGGGATGATGGAGTCGTAGATGGGCGTGCCGTTGGCGGCGTACTCGATCTGGCCCTCGTAGAGGCGCCCGAAGCCACCGAGGAAGTAGGATCCACCGGCCACCACGAAGGCGAAGATGGTGGAGATGATGGCGCCCTGCTTGATGGCGGGACCGGTTTTGATGGCGTAGAACTTCTGCACCATCTGCGGCAGACCCCAGGTGCCGAGCGACGTCAGGACGACCACGCCGAGCAGGTTGAACAGATCGGGCCCGAAGAAGCTGACGAAGGGACCTTGCATGGCCGAACCCTCGGCGGGGATCTGCGACAGCGAAATGATGGCCTCGGAGAAGCCGCCGTTGTTCAGGATGACCGCCACGATGACAGCGATAATGCCGAGCAGCATAACGATGCCCTGAATGAAGTCGTTCATAACCGTAGCCATGTACCCGCCAAGCACCACGTAAACGCAAGTGACCACCGCCATGCCGATGACGCACACATCGTAGGGCAGCGCGAAGGCCATGCCGAACAGGCGCGACAGGCCATTGTAGACGCTGGCGGTATACGGGATGAGGAACACGAAGATGATGGCCGCCGCCGCAATGCGCAGCGCCCGGGAGTTATAGCGCTTGCCGAAGAACTCCGGCATGGTGGAGGCCTGCAGGCGATGGGTCATCTCGCGGGTGCGAGGGCCTAGGACCCACCAGGCGAGCAGCGAGCCAATGATAGCGTTGCCGATGCCGGCCCAGGTAGCCGAGATACCGTACTTGAAGCCGAACTGGCCCGCGTAGCCGACAAACACCACGGCCGAGAAGTAGCTCGTGCCGTAGGCGAAGGCGCTCATCCACGGGCCGACGTTGCGGCCGCCCAGAATGAAGCCGTCCACGGTGCCCGTGTGCCGGCGGCAGTAGATGCCCACCGCCACAGCCACGGCCACAAAGGCAATTACCAAGAGAACTTTCGCGATCATTTCCTTCTACTTTCCTTCCGTTGCGCGGATACGTCCGATGGCGCACACGACTTTTCGCCCGGGGCTACAAAAAAATAGCCACGGGCGAAAACCCGTGTGCTATTGGTATCGGAACTCAAATTGTGGGGAGACCTCGCGCAGGGACTGCTGGGCTTCATGCTGGCTGGCAACAGCGCGGGCCGCCTCGGCGATACACTGAGCCGCCTTGTGCGCACTGGCCAGCGCACACTCGACCGCGTCGGTGCAACACTGGGCAGCCTTATGCGCGCTCATGAGGGCGCAGGCCACCGCATCGCGCGACTGCTGGGCGATGTGCTGGCTTGCCACAGCGAGCGCCGCCGCATCCATGCCACCTTTATGTCCCTGAACGAAAATCATGGCCGACACTTTAGCATAATAAAGTGTGTTTGTGAGTCATAATTTGGAAAAGCCGGCGAGAAGATGCTGCAGCCACGACTGTCGCGGCCATGGCTTAGAAGATATCAGGAAGCCGTGATGACATTAAGTCCCTTTCGCGACTTCGAGTTCCTTTTTGGCTTGAAAATCACGAAAAATCGGCGCGATCGGAGTAGTAGAGACTTTTTTGTAATACGCCACCTGGGAAAACGAGCGCTTTTGTATTACTGAGAGGCCTTTTTGGCGCTCTTCGCCCGATCTTTCGTGATTTCTAAGCCAAAAAGGCCGAGGGGAGGTCTCTTTTGAGCCCGAAATCCGATCTTTCGTGTTTTTCAAGCCACATTTCAAGCCGAGACTCCTTCGACGAAAACGCCTTCGACGATCCCGCCAAACGCGGAAGAGGCTTCGAGGTGCGCGTTGTGGCCAGCATCGGGGACGAGCTCTGTGGGAAGGCCGACAGCGCGGACGCGGGCGGTTACCGCGGAGTACTTCTCATCAAGGACGCCGGCAACGTAGAGCACCGAAACGCCGCGGTTGGCCAGGTCGGCAAGGACGCCAAGCGTAACCGTTTCGGCAGCTTGATGGTGAGCACCCCAAGCTTCCAGAGAGCGGGCCAAAGGCTCTGCATCGCGGGAGGTGCGCTCGGCTCGGATGGCGGCGTGCGCTTCCGCGGGAAGCGCACGCTGGCTGGCGAACAACGGCAGCGTCTCCCACCAGTCCATGAAGGCCGCAACGCCCTCATCGCGAAGCCGCTGAGCCCAGGCGCCATTGCGCTCGGCTAAGGCGGCCCGAGCGGCTTCGTCGGCAGGCCCGAGCCCCGCGCTTTCTAAAACAAGCCCGGCCAGCGGCAGATTGGGATAGCGCACCACGGTTTCAGCGGCGATGCGGCCGCCCATGGAATAGCCAACGAGCACGGGCGCGGCATCGACCTGCGCGACCAAACGCACGATGGCCGCCACCCGATCACACGCCGCATCGAGGGAGGTCAGCGGGTCGCGCACCGCCCCAGAGACGTTTTTGGCATTCGCGTCGCCTTCCGCGCCCTCCCCGTCTTCCCCGTCTTCCCCGTCTTCCCCCGCCTCCGTACCTTCCAAAACTTCCTCAATGCTTGGCAGCTTGAGGTCGCCCTTGCACTCGTACAAATCGGGTGCATAGGTGCGGTGACCGGCCGCCTGCAGCCGCTGCGCTACCGCATCCCACGACGCAGGCGTTTGAGCGAACCCGTGCAGAAGGGGGCCATCCCTTCACCGGCAGATCTCACCACGGTTCCACCGCGTCCCTCCGTAATCGTCCCGCCATCGCACAACTCACCCGAACCCATAAGCGTTAGCGCTGATAGGGGGCGTAGCGGTCGCGGACGCCGCGTAGGGGCAGGGCGACCTCGATGAGGCTTATGCCCGGCGTGCCGAGAAACTGCTCGTAGGCGCTGCGGAAGGCGCCGACCGTGTGCACGCTGGCCGAGGGGATGCCGAAGGCGGCGGCGGCTTCGGTGAAGCGCACGTCCTGGGGCGCGAGGAACAGCCGCTCGAAGTACGGGTCGGCGGAGGCCTGGGGCAGCATGTCGAAGATGGCGCCGCCGTTGTTGTTCAGCAGCACGATGACCAGCGACGGGGTTCCTTCCGGCCCACGGCGCTGGAGCAGCATCTCGCGCTGAAGCGCCAAGCCGGAGAGATCGTGCAGCAGCGTGAAGTCGCCGGTGAGGAACGTCGTCTGGGCGAAATGTTGCGCTGCGCCCACGGCCGTGGAGACCACGCCGTCGATACCGTTCTGCCCACGGTTGGCCATCACAGCCAGGGGCTTTCCGTCCTTTACGTAGAAGGTGTCCACGGCACGGATGCTCATGGAATTCGCCGAAAAGAGGCACGAGCCTTCCGGCGCCAGCTCGAGAAGCGAGCGCACGTAGGCGCCTTCCGTGGCCTCGGAATCGTGGGTGGCCACGCCGTCCCATTCCACGGCGAGAATGCGCAGGCGCGCCTCGTCGTTGAGGGCGACCCAGGCATCAGCGAAGCGGTGCTGAGCCTTGCGGCCCTCGGCGCGCCATCCGCTGCGCACGAACCCGAGGGGTGTCGTACCCACGAACACGTCTGTGGCCGCGTTGAAGTCGCGCGTCTCGGCGACATCGACGGTCAGGGAGACGGGGCGCGCGCGCTCGAGCAGGGCGGTTGCGCTCTTCGAGACAGGATAGCGACCGAAGCGGATGACCACCTCGGGCACGGGGCAATCGGCGCGCGCGCAGAGGTTGTCGTAGTTGTCGATGATGAGCGGGTCGTCGATGGAGCGCAGACCCGACAGCGGATCGGCAAGCACCGGCAGCGACAGCTTGCGGGCCCAAGCGAGAATCTCCTCGGCTTCCGCCACGGTCTCGCAGGAGCCCTCGCCGGCGAGCACGAGACACGGCCGCTTCCACAGAAGGCGCTCGATGGACTCGATGCTGGCCTGGGGCAATGTGCCTGCGGGGCCAACAAGCGGGCCCAGATCGAGAAGGGCACCATCCTTCGCGGCGATGCTGGCATTGCGGGCACCCAGAGCGAAGCAATCGCGAGCGGCACGCTGCATGGCCTGCAGGTCAGCACCGGCAAAATCGGGCTTGAGCGGGGCATCGAAGGGGAAGTTCACGTGCACGGGGCCGGCCAGGTGCATGCAGGCGCGGGAAGCCACCTGCAGGTTTGGATCGTAGTTCACGATGTCGCCGGCCTCGTTGTAGAAGACAGGCTGGAAAGAATCGGCCTCTTCAACGGCTGCGGCCGCAAAGTCGCCAGCAGTATCCCACGCAGGAGCATCGGCGGGAGCGTCATCGATCGCAGAATTCGCCGGCATCGCGACGGTAGCAGCAGGATCCATCGGCAGCGCGATGGTGGCAGCAGGGTCCTTCGGCAGCGCGGCGGCCCCGGAGCCAGCTGAAACAGCAGCATGCTTGCCGAGGGAAGCCGCCGCGACCGCAGAATCCGTCCCTTCATGCACGCCGGTCGCCACGGGCTCGCGCAACCCCTCCTTCACCGGCGCCGGCTCTCGGTAGGGAGCCAGCGTAGCCGTCGGGCCAAGCGCGGCGAGCACCGCCTCGCGAGCCGCCTGGCGGGCAAAGGCGATATCGCGATCGCGCCCGCGCGGCGTGGGCATGGCTCGGAAGGAGCGCACATGGCTGCCATAGGCCTTCAGCTGGTCGGTGGTCTGCGGCGCGCCGAGGCCCTGCAGCTGCGGGGGCCGGTCGCCAGACAGAACGATGAGCGGCACCCGGGACGTTTCCGCCTCGATAACCGCCGGGTAGTAGTTCGCCAAGGCCGTGCCCGAGGTGCACACGAGCGCCACGGGGCGACCGCTCGCCTTCGCAAGACCCAGGCCGAGAAAAGCAGCCCCGCGCTCGTCGATATCCACGTAAACTCGCAGATCCTGGGGTCGGCGCTGCTCCAGTTCGTAGGCCGCCATGGCCAAGGCCGTCGACCGCGAACCGGGGCTCACCACCACCTCGCACACGCCCCAGCGCACCATCTCGTCGAAAAACGCCGCCACGAACAGCGCGGTATCCTGCTGATGAGTCGTCGTTATGGGCATCGCCACTTCCTTTCGCGAATTTCGTCCGTCCATGATAGCGCACGAAACGCCCCCGGAGAGCCGCGCGACAAGAGGCTACGCGCCGAAAGCGGAAAGGATGGTGCGCAGCTTCAGGTCGATCTCCGCATATTCGGCGTCGGCGTCGCTGCTCGCCACGATGCCACAACCGCCGTAGACATAGCCCATCTCGCCGTCGAAGACCCCCGCGCGCAAGGCCACGGAGAACTCGCCGTCGCCGGCACCGTCCACAAAGCCGCAGGCCCCGGCGTAGAAGCCGCGGCTGTAAGGCTCGATGGCCCGCAGCAGCATCTTCGCCTCGCCCACCGGCGTGCCGGCCACGGCAGGCGTGGGATGCAGGTCTTCCATCAGGTCGGTCAGGGTGACGCCGGCGAGCACACGGGCGCGGGCCGGCGTGTACAGGTGCTGCACATGGGCAAGTCGCATGATCTCGGGCACTGCGGGCACATCCACGTCGTAGCAGACACGGTCGAGCACGCTGCGGATGAGCTGCACCACGTAATCGTGCTCGGCGCGGTTCTTCCCGTCGGCCAGAAGCGCCTCTGCCAGCGCGTCCGATTCCGCCGAGGTGGCCCCCGTCGGGCACGTTCCCGCAAGGCACATCGACGCCACAGCATCGCCGCGTTTGCGCACGAGCAGCTCCGGCGTGCAGCCGCAGAAGAACACGTCGGCGTAGCGGTACAGCAGCACCGTGCCCCGCGCGTCGCCATCGATAAGGTTCACGAGCAAGTCTTTCGACGAGAAGGGGTGCTCAGCCACAAGGCGCAACCGACGCGAGAGCACCACCTTCGACACCCGGCCCTCCCCAATGGCCGCAAGCGCCGCACCCATGGCCTCGTCCCAGGCCTCGCGAGAATCGGGCTCGAGGGAAAATGGAATGACCGCGCGTTGGCGGGGCGGTGCAGCGGCCACCATGCGCGTGAAGCGAGCCACGCGACCGGGATACACCGGACCGAGCGAGTTTACCTGGAGAAACCGCCCGCGTTCGTTCTCGATGAGCACGATTTCCGGCAGCATGAACCGCAGCCGCGGGAAGGAGGCCATCAACTCGTCGGCCGGCGCGGGATTGGTGGCGTCGAAGCGGTTGAACGAGAAGAACACCGGCGGCTGGTCGGCGCCGGCCCCACCGGCGACCTCACTAGCAGCCGCACCAGTCGCAACCTCGCGTAGCGGGCTGCCCTCTCCGTACTCGTATTCCACATCGCGTAAACTGGGCAGCGCGATGCAGCGGCCGAGTCCCATATAGCGGGTCGGGTTCTGCTTGTCGTAGTAGACGAACTGGTCGGTGAACCCCTTCTGCAGCCAGCAGAACGCACCCACCACATCCGCCTCAATGGGCACATTGCACGTGTAGATTCGGGTCATCTTCCGTCCCTGTCGCCTTCGGAGCCACCACTGATTGCCGACTATTCTAACGCTTAACCGACAGCAATCCGCCAAGCAAGCCCATGATGCTCGAAAAACGGGATGCCCCGAAGAACCAACCAAAACCTACCCGTTCCCAAATCAATGCCAACCAGTTAATTACACATTTACATACCCATTTAAGCGCGCGCTACCGACAAGCCCGCAACGAACAGCAAGCTTAAAAAGGAGGCGCTCGCCTCCTTCAATCGACGCAAAGATGCGTTGAGGGAGATCATCGATGGCCGTTGATGACGCACGCCTGAGAGCGGCGGTTGACGCAATCACTGATGTTGAAGGGCTCTCTATGGATCCCGATTCCCTCGTTGAAGACGTCTATCTTCTCGCCTACGCCTTCCCCGAGGACGATGATTTCGAAGCGGCCGTCGCGAACACCTGCCGCGCCCTTACGGCGCTTATCGCCGAGCGCGTTAGTGCCAGCATGCTCAAGTACGAGTTCGACACTTGGTCGTCATACCATTACCAGCCCCGCGTCGCCCAAGGCGCCCGCGCCACCTGCCGCATCATATTCCGAGGCACCGAAGGCAGCATCGAGTCAGGGACTTCGGCCACCGCCGCATCCCCAAGGGTTTCTACCAGCGCATGAGCAGCACCCATAATTAACAGCGCGCAGAGAGCGAGGCAATCTTAAGACCCTATGCGGCCATGAATACAAAGGCGCCCCATCGTTGAACGGAGCGCCCGTTTCGCTGTTTCTCATTCGCGCAGCAATATAGTTTCCCATAAACTGCCGTCCTACATCAGCGCTTTGCAGGCTTCCCAGGCGCCGCCGACCTCTTCGCCTACCACGCGGTAGATGCGGCGGGTGGAATCGTAGACGAGCGGCCGCATGCGGGCGAAGTCGACGCGGCCATCTTCCTGCCTTTCTTACGCAAACGCGTCCAAATGCTTTTCGATGAGTTTGAGGAACCCGGAAATATCGCCAAAGTAATTGGGATACAGCTTCGCGAGGTTTTCCTTGGAAGCTCCTTTTGTAAGGACCAGATCACGGCTACCGTCGCGGTCGGCGCCCTCCTCTTCGAAATATCGAGAAAGGGCCGCTATGGAATCAAGCGGTGTAAGCTCGAGCGTTTGCTCGTCCGCGACGAGGTCAACGAGATAGTAGTCGGCGACATCCCTATTCGCATCGTCGGAGAGAAAGTAGACGGCGTTACTGGCGGCTTTAAGCGTTTCCTTTGCCTCAATGGCATAAGACAACTCCGGCCTCCCGTCGGCGAGACCTCGAATAGCGCTCGCGTCAATTTCTCCCTGTTCTTCTAGTTGGGCAATAAGCACAGCCGCCTTCTTGAAAAACCGTCCAGCAGGGTTATCGATCTCATTGAATTTCAACCGACTTTTCACAGCCACATCGTGCATCTCCACTGCCGTTGCCCAAGCATGTTGAAGCACCGTCCGCAGCTGAACCTCAACAAACAGCTTATGGCCGCATTTCAGATCGCAATAATGCAAGATCGCATGTTTTCCGCGATAGCCACTCGGACGAGGGTATGCAATGTAATCATGGCGCTTCGTTTTCGGAGCATCGAATGCAGGCAGGCAAGCGATCTCGCTATAGACACGCTCAAGTGTCGCTAGATCGGGCACCACCAGTCGGCATCCCGCAATGTCGTACATCGTCTGAAGATCGGAGGGAGCGTCCGGCCTTCCGAGCTTATCGACAATCGTCGGCAGCTTCTTGATTCGCCCCGCAATAAGCACGTCGGAGCCGACCGCGTTCAGGCCCTCTATATCCCCGAAGGCTCGCTGGAGCGCCTCGGCGTGAATCCCTCTCCAGTAATTCACAACCTCGAGCGCAGTCGCACGATCCTCAGAAGAAGAAAGCGGGGAAGTCAATGCCTCCCCCGCTTTTCCTACCTTGGTTTTCGAAATCCAATTTGCGCTCATGCGAACACCGGGTTGCCAGCCGGCCTCGTTTCGTAATAGGCCTTCATGCAACCGATAGCAATGGGCCTTTTCGATCGCGCATTGGGCGCTAGCCCACTGCGAGCATTAAGCCACGGAGCTTCGCTATGAGTCAATTCGCTGAGACTGGCTCCCGTCCAGTTCTTCAGGCAACCAACGACATGGTCGATCGCCGCGTATTCGTATTCTGTAAGAGCGTGCTCCAACAAAGGACCGAAAAAGCCGCGCGAAACTACGAATTCGCCTTTATGCCTCTTGAACAAATCTGGAGCCACGGGCCCATTTGCCCATGCCTCAAACTCTTCGGGGAAAAGCGGTGTTCCATGCTCAACCAGATAATACGCCTGGCTATAAAAAGTCAGCTTCTGGAGCTTCATGGTTGAAACACTTCCGAGACACTCGAGAATATACGCTGCCACGTCGACGACATGCGCCATAAAGCTCCTCCTTTCATGGGACTTTCATTCTACTCGATCAGTCAAGCGGGAATGCCACCAACCACGCCCTTTCCCTGACGCGCAAAAGGCATCGGGGGCTAAGCGCGGTGTTGCCTAAATCTCGTACATCGCTTGGAAGACGTCCTCGCGTTGGATGAGAACCTGCATGGACAGGCGTTCGCCGTCGGCGGCCAGGCGCTCCTGCACGGTGTTGAAGTCGGCGACGGCAGGATCCAGCGTCACCATCATGGTCATGGAGAACATGCGGCCCTCGCCGAGAATCGTCTGGGAGATGTCGTCGATGTTGGCGCCGCAGTCGGCCAGCGTCGTGGCGATGGCAGCCACCACGCCGGAGCGGTCCTTGCCGAGGACGGAGATGACGCACTTCATGGGAAACCTTCTTTCTAGTGGGGACGGAATCCTTCAACTCGCTTGCGCCCGCTTAGGCTGGCGCGGGCAGATGCTTCATGCTCGCCCGCAGCGAAACGGGCATCGCTTTAGTGGCGGAAAATCAGCGACAGCGCCTCGGAACGCGCGTCGGCGTCGGTTTCGAAGCAGCCGCGCACGGCCCGCGTGGTCGTTTTTGCGCCCGGCTTCTTCACGCCGCGCATGGACATGCACATATGCTCGGCCTCCAGCACCACGATGACGCCGGCGGGATGCAGCGCTTCCACCAGCGTGTCGGCGATCTGCCCGGTCAGGCGCTCCTGCACCTGGGGGCGCTTGGCGAAGCCGTCCACAAGCCGTGCCAGCTTCGAGATGCCGCAGATGCGCCCGTCCGCGCCAGGGATGTAGGCCACGTGCGCCTTCCCGAAAAACGGCGCCAGATGATGCTCGCACATGCTGAAGAAGGGGATGTCGCCCACGAGCACGATTTCCTCGTGGCCCTCGTCGAAGGTCACATCGAAATGCCGCGACGGATCCTCTTCCAAGCCGCCCAGCACTTCCTCGTACATGCGGGCCACGCGCGCCGGCGTCTCCCGCAGCCCCTCGCGCTCGGGGTCTTCCCCGACGCCTTCCAAAATCAGGCGGACGCCTGCTTCGATTTTCGCTGTATCCACGGTTGTCGTAACTCCTTGTAAACGGTTGGCGCCATGTTATCACGACGCTATGGACACACGGCAAAAGAGCGGCATAATACCTTGGCAGAAGGTTTCACGCAAGAAGGGATCGACCATGAAAAGCCTCCTGGCCGAGTTCAAAGAGTTCATCAACCGCGGCAACGTGATCGACATGGCCGTCGGCATCATCATCGGCGCGGCGTTCACCGCCATCGTCACGTCGCTGACCGACGACATCATCAACCCGCTCATCAAGCTCATCACCGGCGGCAACGGCACCGATGTCGCGGGCCTCACCATCCCCGTCGCCGGCACCGAGAACGGTATCGATTTCGGCGCGTTCATCAGCGCCATCATCAACTTCCTTATTGTGGCGTGGGTCGTGTTCATGATCGTGAAGGCCTTCAACAAGATGAAGGACGGCACGGCGAAGCTGCCCTTTATGAAGAACGCCAAGGGCGAGGAAGTCATCGAGCATGCCCCCACCTGCCCCTTCTGCTTGGAGGAGATCAACGTGGGCGCCACCCGCTGCCCCCACTGCACCGCCGAGCTGCCCGCCCCGGCCGAAGTGACCATCGAGATCGTGAAGAAATAGATCGTAGGCGAAAGTCGCTTCACGCGCGCCGAAAGCCGTCTTGAACGATGGCTCGAGCAGCTCTACCGCGCTTTCTCTTACTTGTGATAGGGCTCGCCGCGGGAGATTTTGAAGGCGCGGTAGAGCTGCTCGAGCAGCACGACGCGGGCCAAGTTGTGGGGCAGGGTGATGGGGCCGAAAGAGAACGTCTCGTCGGCGCGTGCCCGCACCGCATCGCTCACGCCGTCGGAACCGCCGATGACGAAGGCAAGCTCGCTTGCGCCGCGCAGGGCCAAATCGTCCAGGTGGCGGGAGAAGTCGACACTCGAGCGCTGCTTTCCCTCGATGGCCATGAGGATGACGTGCGCCTTCCGGCACCGCCGCCAGAATGCCTGCCCCCTCGCGCTCGCGGGCCGCCTCCACGCCGCCGGAGCGGGCCGGATCGACATCGGGAATCTCGGCCACGGTCACTTTCGCGTAGGGGCGCAGCCGCTTCAGATACTCGTCGCAGGCCGCCGTCCAGAACTTCTCCTTCAGCTTGCCCACGGCAACGACGGTTATCTTCAGCATTTATATATCCAGCTCGAGGCCGACCGGGCAGTGGTCGGAGCCCTCCACGTCGTCGTAGATGCTCGCGGCCACCACCTTATCGCGCAGTTCATCGCTCACGAGGAAGTAGTCGATGCGCCATCCCGCGTTCGTCGAGCGAGCGCGGAACCGATAACTCCACCAGCTGTAGCGGCCCGTCTCGTCCGGGTGCAGCAAACGGAACGTGTCGGTGAAACCGGCGTCCACCAGCTCGGTGAACTTCCCGCGCTCCTCATCGGAGAAGCCCGACGCACCTCGGTTGGGGCCCGGGTTCTTCAGGTCGATCTCCTCATGGGCCACGTTGAAGTCGCCGCACATCACCACCGGCTTCGGGTCGCTGGAGGCGCCGTCGGGCAGCACGCCGGCCTCGAGTCCCTTGCAGAAATCGCGGAAGGCATCGTCCCATTCCATACGGTGATCGATGCGCGCGAGCTCCATCTGGGAGTTCGGCGTGTACACGTTCACGAACCAGAACTGGGGGAACTCGCAGGCCACGATGCGTCCCTCGGCATCCAGGTATTCGTTGCCCAAACCGTGCAACACCCGCAGCGGCTCCTCGCGGGTGAACACCGCCGTGCCCGAGTAGCCCTTCTTCTCGGCGGCGCTCCAGTATTGGTGGTAGCCTGGCAGATCCAACTCCACCTGGCCCACTTGGCACTTCGTCTCCTGAATGGCGAAGATGTCCGCGTTAAAGGCGTCGAACACCTCCAGGAAATTCTTCTTCAGCACGGCGCGAATGCCGTTCACATTCCACGAAACAAATCGCATGGGACTCCTTTGTTCGCAAAAGGGCCCCAATGCGGGGCCCTTTCGGTTGATGAGATGCACGGCTTCCTAGTGCCAATCACTACCGATCAGGATGAGGAAGTCGCCGTCGTAGACGTACTCGCCGTCGGTGTTCTGCACGGCGCGGCCGCAGCCGAGGGCGTCGATGAGCTCCTCGGCGTAAACGCGCTGATCGGGCGTATCGAAGACGACCACGGTCTCCTCGTAGCTGAAGCTGTTGGCGTTCGAGGCGTCGGCGGTATACCCGAGCGGTTTGATGCGCTCGAGCGCCTCGGCGCCCACGCCGTTGATGCCGTTGCCGTTCTTGATGGTGACGATACCGGTGCGCGTCTCGCCGAAGGTCTGGCGCTGCGTGCCGTTTGCGCCCTGAACGCCCTCGCTGTCGCTGGCGGCCCCGGCCCCGTCGC
>OIWP01003179.1_pt1 | contig 14238 bp, 10 predicted proteins | sample 1587661 | NCBI WGS metagenome assembly OIWP01 (sample SAMEA3888899, study PRJEB22519) | human gut metagenome | biome: human gut; feature: human-associated habitat; material: faeces | place: Denmark | collected 2010 | reverse complement strand
GCATTCGCTGGCTGCGGCACAAGCAAAGTTAAGCGGATCCGCGCAGGACGCCCTGCGTGCAAGAGTGACCGAACTGACATCGAAGATAGATGTTCAAAAGGGGATCGTGCAACAGAATGGACAACAGTATGACAACTTAAAACAGAAGTTGGAACTGCAAAAAACAGCGCACGATCAGCTGAAGACAAAGGTTGAAGCGGCAAAAAAAGCATATGAAGATAGTGCGAAAGCGACAGGCGAAGACAGCGAAGAAACACAGAAGCTGAAGGCAGAATATGAAAAATTGTCTTCGCAGCTGTCCACCAGTGAAAGCCAGATCACAAAAACAGAAACAGCGATCACGAAGCAGGAAGCGGCAGTGAATCAGTCGAAAGCTGCACTGACTGAAATGGAAGCGGAATTGAAAAATGTGAACGCAGAACTTGCGCGTGCGCCGTTTGATAAATATGCAGCAAAAGCAGAAAAGGTTGGCGGCACATTAACGAGTGTGGGGCAGAAACTTCTTCCGTTATCGACCGGTATTGCAGGGCTTGGAGTTGCGGCTGTTAAGACGACAGCGGATTTTGACAGTGAAATGTCGAAAGTATCAGCAATTTCCGGAGCAACAGGAACGGATCTTGATAAACTGCGAGGAAAAGCCCGTGAAATGGGCGCAAAAACAAAGTTCAGCGCATCAGAAGCTGCACAAGGGATGCAGTACATGGCGATGGCTGGATGGAAGACGCAGGACATGATGGACGGCTTGGAGGGCATCATGAATCTTGCGGCAGCATCAGGAGAAGACCTTGCATCGACATCCGACATCGTAACAGATGCCCTGACCGCCTTCGGACTTTCGGCAAAAGATTCCAGTCATTTTTCTGATATTTTGGCGGCAGCATCATCGAATGCAAATACCAACGTGTCGATGATGGGTGAAACGTTTAAATACGCAGCCCCGGTTCTCGGATCGTTAGGATACACAGCAGAAGATGCTGCGCTTGCGATCGGATTGATGGCAAATGCAGGTATCAAGTCCAGCCAGGCGGGAACATCTTTGCGAGGAGCCATCACGAACCTTGCGAAGCCAACAGATACTGTCGCGGCTGCGATGGATAAGTATGGAATATCATTGACAGATAGTTCCGGTAAGATGCTTTCGCTGCGTGAACTGATGGAACAGCTGCGGCAGAAGCTGGGTGGACTGTCAGAAGCGGAACAGGCACAGGCAGCAGCGGCATTATTCGGAAAGGAAGCAATGTCCGGAATGCTGGCGATCATAAACGGATCAGATAAAGATTTTGAGAAGCTGGCAGGAGCGATCGACAACTGCGATGGATCATCTGAAAAGATGGCAAACACAATGAATGACAATCTTCAGGGACAGATCACGATCCTGATGTCACAGCTTCAGGAACTTGCTATCAGCTTCGGGGAAATTCTGATGCCAAAAATCCGTGATATTGTGACACATATTCAGAACTTTGTGGACAAACTGAATGCAATGGACGAAGGACAAAAAGAAACAATTCTTCGCATCGGAATGTTTGTGGCAGCACTTGCACCGATGCTGATGGGATTGGGAAAAGTGATCACGTTCAGCGCAAATGTATCACGCGCACTTGGAACGCTGTCAGAAGGACTTGTAAAAGCAGGCGGATTTTCAGGAGTATTCACGAAAGCACTGGGATTGATTACATCACCAGCGGCGATTGTAGTGGGAGTGATTGCAGCAATTACAGCAGTCATTATTCATTTATGGAATACGAATGAGGATTTCAGAAATACGATCACGGCGATCTGGCAGAAAATCAAAGATGCATTCACAACATTTGCAGCAGGAATCAGTGAAAGACTGTCAGCGTTAGGAATTACATTCAGCGACGTGACGTCAGCAATAAAAACAATCTGGGACGGATTCTGTAATTTGCTTGCACCAGTGTTGGAAGCTGCCTTCAGTACAATTGCAATCGCATTACAAACAGCTTTCAATGTCATTCTTGGAATATGGGATGTATTTTCTGCTGTATTCAGTGGCGACTGGTCTGGTGCGTGGGAAGCTATAAAAGGAATTTTTTCAAGCATCTGGGATGGTCTGAAAGAATATTTTTCAACAATAATCGGAGCAGTCAAAGGTGTAGCGGATGTTTTTCTTGGATGGTTTGGAACTAACTGGGAAACTGTCTGGAATGGAGTGAAAACCTTTTTTGAAGGAATCTGGAACGGAATTTCTTCGTTTTTTGAAGGAATCTGGAATGGGATTTCAACATTCTGCACAACGGTGTGGAATGGAATTGTTACAAACGTGACGGCGTTCTGCACGACCGTACACGATACGATCAGCACAATCTTTAATGCTGTGAAAGATGTCGTGTCTAATGTGTGGGAAACAATAAAGAATGTGGTTCAGGTTGCGATCATGTTCATAGTGGAAGTTGTCAAAGCAGCATTTGAATTGATAACCGTACCGTTCCGGTTTATCTGGGAAAATTGTCGAGATACGATCATAAGCGTATGGGAAACAATCAAAAGCGCGGTACAGACAGCAATCAATTTTGTGAAAGATAATATCATCACGCCAGTGATGAATGCGATCAGCGCAACGATCACGACGGTATGGAATGCGATTCAGACGACATTTACGACAGTGATAAATGCAATAAAGTCTGCGGTACAGACGGCATGGAATTTCATGAAGGATAATGTGATCACACCAGTGATGAATGCGATCAGCACAACGATCTCGACGGTGTGGAACACCATTAAAACAACATTCACGACAGTGATAAATGCAATAAAGTCCGCGGTACAGACGGCATGGAATTTCATGAAAAACAGCGTGATCACGCCTGTAATGAATGGAATAAAAACAGTCATCACAACAGTGTGGAATGCGATCAAAACGGCGGTGCAGACTGTCGTAAATGCGATCAAAACGACGGTGCAGACTGTATTCAATGCAGTAAAGACAACAGTGACAACAATCTGGAATGCGATCAAATCAGCAACGTCTTCGACATGGAATGCAATCAAGAGAGCGATCACAACACCGATCAATGCTGCAAAAACTGCGGTAGAAAATGCGATCAGTGCGATCCGATCAAAATTCAACTTCAGCTGGTCATTACCGCATTTGAGACTGCCTCATCCGTCTATCAGCGGATCATTCAGCTTGAATCCGCCATCAGTTCCACATTTCAGCATTAGCTGGTATAAGAACGGCGGTATTATGACGAAACCGACCGCATTCGGGGCGGCAGGCGACACATTGCTGGCAGGAGGAGAAGCGGGAGCAGAAGCAATCCTTCCATTGAAACAGTTTTATGACAGGCTGGGCGACATGCTGGATAAAAAGTTGGATGCAATTATGACAGGAACAACGGTATATGTCTATGTAACAATGGACGGCGAAGTCGTGGCAACGAAAGTATATTCAAAAGTGGAAGAAAAATTCACAGATGAAATAAAACGGAGGAGGTAAAGCATGATCATAAACGGGATTGACGTCAGAAGATATGGGGCGACATTACTGACGGCAGAAACAAAGCCCCCGAAGATGACGGCAAACTATGAAATGATGTCAAAAGCACTTCTTCCGACAGAGTACGACACAGATATTCCACTGGGTTCTATGACAATGACCATATACTTCAGGGGAAAGAACAGGGCGACACTGGAAAGAACAATGTCATCTTTTATGCAGAATTTCAGGTCATCCTGCATTATGGAAGAAATCAGAGGATTCAAAGGAAAATACAAAGGTTTTCTGGCTGGCGATGATTACGAAAAAACGCTTGAAAAGGAAAAAAGAATTCTGACATTAGAATTTGATGGATTCTTTTTTGACGATGAAGCAGAAGGGATATTTGATCAGGAACTGGAAGGAAAGCTGTACGCAGAAGGAAGCCGGGATACACCTTGCATTATTGAAGTGACAGCAAAAGCGGATCTGACAAACTATAAGATAACACTAAACGGGGAACCGTACACTATTGAAAGCCTGATGGATGGCGAAACGATTGTGATTAACGGGAAGACCGGAAAAATAACAAAGGAAGGGGATAACGCTTTCGGATCCGTGGATCTGTGGGCGTTCCCTAAACTGAAAACGGGAAGAAATGACCTTGCGTTTTCAACGAATGGCGCAAGGGTAACAGTTAGGTATTCCCCGATGTGGTTATAAAGGGGGGATGATATATGCTTCAGATATATGATGATCAGCACAGGAGAATTGCAGGAATAGATGATCCGGATGATCTAAAAATTGAAAAAACATTATCATCCGGAGATAAGCAGATTTCATTCAGTTATCCGAAAACAGGATCAGAAATTGAAAATCTGCGGGCTGAATATTATATCAGGACAAAAGATGATGAATATGTTCTGAAGGAAATAAAAACAGGAGAAAATAAAAACAGTTATGTAGCACAGCTGAATATAGAAGAACTGGAATCACAGGAATTTCTGTACGGATTTGAGAGTGTAACACAGACGGCGCGCGCCTGCTTGGAATTCGCTTTTGATGGAACAGGTTGGACGGTTGGAATTTGTACAGTAACAAAGCGAAGAACAGTCAGCATTGATGAAACGTGCAATGCTTGGGATGTACTTCAGGAGGTTATGGACACATACAGATGCGAATGCAAGATCGACAACATCCAGAAGAGAATAGACCTATATGAAGCGATCGGAATGGATCGCGGAGCGTATTTCATAGAAGGATTAAACCTGCGGAAATTGACATTGAAATCAGATACATATGATTTCTATACAAGGATTTATCCAGTGGGAAAAGATGGGATCACACCGGAAATTATGCTGGGGGTTCCGTATATTGACAATCATCAGTATTCAGATAAAGTGATTCCGCGCTATTGGAAAGATGAACGATACACCATCACTGAAAATCTGATCGAAGATGCAACTGCGAAGCTGGACACAGCATCGAAGCCGTATACAGCATATACTGCTGACGTTGCGGATCTAGCATCACAGAAAAAGGAATACAGCATTCTGGAATATGACATCGGTGATACAGTGCATCTGATTTCAAAAACGGAAGCTACAAAAGAAAAACAGCGGATCGTGAAGATGACGGAATATCCGCAGCATCCGGATAAAAACACCTGTGAACTTTCTAATGTGACAAAGAGTTTTGCACAGCTTCAGGAAGAAACAGAGGAAAAAATGAAGTCCGATGCAGTGGATCAGGCACAGGCAAGGACAAAGAAAACGCTGAATGAAGGATACTGGACAATCGAACAGGCACAGGCTGCAATTAAATCTTCAGAAAGCGGGATTATGACATCGGTTCAACAGGTCAGAACAGAACAAAGGGATCTGACCTATGCAGCAGAACGGGAAGCGAAAGACTATGCTTCGCAACTGAATGAAAAGACCATTGAAAGAATGACAAATGAATATTCAACAGCACTGAATCAGACTGCAAATTCATTTGATATGTCTATTAAGTCGGTCGAAGAAACTGTGACATCGCAGGGCGACGAACTGGAAGAATTCAGAAGAGAGAATGAAACATATTTCCATTACACGGATGATGGAATGGAGATCGGGAAAAAGCAAGATGGCGGGGTACTGCCGTTTTCGACATTGCTATCCGACAAAAGACTGGAATTCAGGCAGGAAGGCATTCCAGTGGCATATGTGCAGTACAACAAGCTACACATTGAAAATGTCGAAGCGGTGCGAAGGTGGTCAGTCGGAGCAGCAGACGACGGCGGATACTTTGATTTCATATCCACACAGTACGGGATGGGCGTGAAATGGAGAGAAGCGGAGCAGGTGGAAGAAACGGCAACACAGAGCGCCAAAAGGCAAAAACGGAAACAGGAATACAGACAGCTGATCGACGATGATGGAATATTCGAGGTAGTAAAAGTATGAGTACGACAAGAAGAGAAGTACCAGTCACAAGTATATATGCGAACGCTGTCTTCACCGGGAAAGTCAGCGGAGATGTAACAACAATCACATCCGTAACGTTCACGCAAAATGAAGACGACTGGCTGCTGGGCGTAAAAAAAGAAGATATGCCATCGGTCATGATCATTGATGGAAAACAATACAGATGGACAGTGCATTCCTACTTTACATTAAATACCATCGTAGCACAAGGAACATGGGTAAAAAAAGCAACACTGAACATTGGAACAAAGCTGACAATTAGAAAGCCATTCTTCAAAATTGTATACGGTCAGAATCCGACACAAGAAGGAACAGAAATGACCTTTTCATTTTATGATCTGGGATCATTTGTACCATACGGATTCGATCCGGGGGCTTCGGAATTTGAAATTGATGGAAAGACGGCAGTTCCTATCAATATAGAAAATGCAAATGAAGATTCACTGTTTTCTGTGAAACTATCATCTGATGCAACGTACAGATTCAAGTGGGCGATTGGATCAAAGTCGTATACGCTGGACAAAAAAACGTCCGGAGCGACAAGGATTAATACAAGCTATACTATACCGAAAAGCTGGAATGAAGAGATAAAAAACAGTACAGCGGGTTCCTGCATACTTTCAGTTCAGGTGTTGTTTGGATCGCAGGTATATCAATCAAGGGATACTGCGGTGAGGGCGACAGTCCCGGATGATTGCGTCCCGGTGATCAATTCTATATCCATCGCAGATACAAAAGGGCGTGTCCCTGCGGCGTGGGGGATGTTCGTGGAACATAACAGCAATATAGCCATTACAGCAGCGAATATCACAAAGTCATATGGCGCGGATATTGTATCAGTCAATATGGAACTGAATGACAGGACATATTATGGAACGCCTTCTGCATTGCCACAGTCATATATGTTGGAAGACTATGGGATCATGGACGTGACAGTGAAGATTCGTGATACAAGAGGACGGACGGCAGAAAAAACTGCAAAAGTGACAGTAGTGGAATATAATCCGCCGACGATTCAGGTGGATTCTATGAGGTGTGGACAGGATGGAACACTGGAAAATGAAGGCGTATACTTTTTAGCGACGACAGACAGCACATATTCAACCTGCAACGGAAAGAATAAAGCAACACTTCAGATGCAGTATAAACTTTCAAGTCAGGGCGCATATACGTCAGCAGTAAAAGAACTTCCGATCGGGGAAGCGACAACTGTTTGCGGCGGGGATCTGAATACAGAATTTTCATATGATGTTCGTTATGTGCTGAAAGATACATTCAATACAGTGACGGTCATTGACTTCGTATCAACAGCGGTATATGCAATGCATTTTTTGCATGGTGGGCGCGGTGTGGCTTTTGGATCGAAGGCAACCGTGGAAAACGCAGTGGATTTTACGTTTGATGCGATATTCAGGCATGGGGTGAAATTCATAAAATCAAATGGATCCGAAGTGACAATGCAGCAGATCCTGAACAAACTCGGATTATAGAAAGGAGGGAAGACAGTGGCACTTGGAAAAGTAATTCAGCGAATTGAAATCGAAATGTCGGGTGGGACAAAACAGTATATGGTGTCTGCAAAACAGGGAGATCGGGCAACAAGATATGTCGAAACCGTACTACTGAATCATGGGAAACCGTACACGATCCCGGCAGGATCCAGCGTCACAGCTTTCATCAGAAAACCAGATAGACACAGGGTATATACACCGTGTGAATTCACGGACAATGTTGTGATGGTGGAATTGGACAGTCAGGCACTGGCAGCAGCGGGAACGGCATTGTGTGAAGTGGAAGTGAAATCTTCAGATCTGATGCAGGTGGTAACATCGGTCACTTTTGAAATAGAGATTGAAGCAAAGGTGAAAGATGAAGATGCGATCGTTTCGGGCGATGAACTTTCTATCTTCGATAAGACAATGAAACAGTATGCTGATCAGGAAACGAAACGTGTGAAGGCAGAGGAAGCCAGAGTGCAGGCAGAAACAGGTCGCGTGAAGGCAGAGGAAGCCAGAGTGCAGGCAGAAACAGGTCGTGTGAACGCGGAAAAAAGCAGAGTGTCAGCAGAAAGTGATCGCGTCACGGCAGAACAGGAAAGACAGAAGCAGGCGAATGAAGTTCTGGATAAGGCGAATGAAGCTGTAAAAATTGCGGGGCAGATCAATGAAGCGTCATATATGTTGGATAAAGATGAAAAAATCAAATATGCATATGCAATTTATACAGAACGGGGGATTCCGCATCTGGCATTAACACCGATCAAGGAGTAAACAGGAGGAAAAGAAGAATGGAAGGAATTGATTTATCATTTCCGTCTTATGCACAGCATGAGAGAATGGCGGCGGCACTGGAAGCGATCGCACTGAATGGCGGACAGAATTCGGCGGAAGCACTTGACGCTGCGTGCAGACAATTACTTGACGGAACAAATACAACACGGGTTTTCTGGTCATGGTATCCGCGTGCGCTGGCAGCAGGAGAAACAGACAAGTATAAATTGCTTTCACGGTTTGCAACAGCAGCAGCGCAGGCATGGAATGGAAAGACGTATACACTGCGAAGCTATGATCCGTCAGTATCAGGAATAACAAAAATGACACCGATGGATGATCTGGCAGATAAAGTGGCAGCACAGCTATGTACAGAAAATACTGAAGCGGTCGAGGACTGGGCAGATGAAGATCCGATGACATGGTATATCAGAGCAAACGCGCTGTCACTGGAAGACGGAACCATGAACATCACATATTTTGAAGGTGAAGACGGTTTTGACATCACTGGTGAAGATGCACCAGTATATACATTTGCACTTGCATTATGGATTAAAGAATGGAATGACGGTGCATACGATTATATTTCATTCAGAACAACAAGGGGATCCGGCTATTATCCGGATGCGGGGGATGTGGATCCGAAAAATAAAAAGCGACCGATCACATGGCACGCAACATTCCCCGGTGGTCTGGACAGCAAAGGCGCGTTGACATCCGGCGCAGGGATAAAGGCATATAACTTCGCATCAGCAACGGCAGGGATCCAGAAGGCACGACAGAAAACAATTTATGAAGGATTGTGGAATGACTGTGATACAAGATGGATTCTTCGTATGTGGCAGTTAAGGCATTTTGATCTGGAAAACTCAAACATTGCCGAAGGATGCACAAATTACAACTATCAGTACATGGCGGCGTTGCCGGAAGAAAATGTGAAAAGGGTTCTTCTGTCTGCAAGTCAGGCAGCAGGATTCATTGTCGGATCCACGGTATCGGTTGGTGATATGGGCGCACAGTCGAATAAAGACAGATGGAATGCATGGATGCGTAACCTTGCGGATCTGGTGAAAGTATCTTCAATCGAAAAAGTAACAGTAAACGGAACGGAATACACAGCGATCAATCTTGACATCAGCGGAACGATCACAACGACAGCAACAACGTGTATTTCAACTATGCCGTGGCATTCGGGCGCAACAGAAGCATTGGCGGGACATAAAGACGGATGCACATTCAGCCTGACAGCAGGAAAGACACCGCTTCGTGTTGCTGGTGTAGAAGTTTTGGATGGATCATATACGATCGGGCTGGATCCACTGTATGACACGACTGCAAACGAAGCAGGAGGATTTGATTATACTGTGTATCAGTGCCGCGACAGTCAGAAACTGTCAGGATCAATCACAGCGGACTATGAAGATACAGGCATTGTATATTCCGGTATGCCGTCCGGATGGAACTATGTGAAAGCATTTATCAAGTCAAAGTTGGGCGTGCTGTTTCCGAAGCTGATCGGCGGATCTTCAACGACTTATTTTAAGTCGGCTTTCTTCGGTACCAGCTCCGCCGGGGTTCGCTGCCCGTGGCGTTTTGCGAACTTGAACAATGGCGGGAATGCTGGTCTGGCTGCGGAGAATGGCAACAATGCGCCGGGTAACTCGAACTGGAACAGTCGTCCGCGAATTTATGTATTTATGAAGGCAGGTGAAAACTTGCTGAAATGCGTCTGTATATCCGCGCATAAGCGAAAATCAGTAAAACCGGAAGCCGGGAAACTGGCATGTATAACCGTGGGTTATGCGTGCGGCAAGTAGTAACAAGACGAATCCTGATTCAAGGATCTGTCGCAACCGAAAGTCGCTTCACACATAAAGTAAAAATAAGATGGCACATAAAAAGAGATATAAAAAGTTAAGCAGGCAGCTGTGCGAACAGGCAGTTGTTGAATGTTTCAAAGGAAAATGGAGAAGAAACGATGTACTGACGTTTATTGAAAAGTATGCAGGAATTCCACGCGACGATATAAAAATAGATGATTTATCCGGATCGTGGAAGTATAAAAATGAAGCTGTTGAAGCGATTGGCTTGGCAATGCTTGGGATTGTGGAAGATCTGGTCGATCATGGAATAGAACCGGATGATATGGAACCAGTGACGATCCGGCAGCGTCCGGATGGAATGACAGGAAAGATCAGGGACATTGCACTGTTGTGCATTATGCATCAGCTGATCGGTCATATTACGAAATTGATGATAGAACCATTGATTCAGGCGCGATTGATTCCGACGCAACACGCAAGCATTCCGGGACACGGGCAGACAATACTGAAAGATCAGATGTTGCGTTATTTCCTGAAGGAATCGCTGGGAATAGAATATGTGAGAAAAACAGATGTTGTACATGCATATGCTTCACTTCAATATGATGTATGTATAGATCTGGTGATGATGGAAATCCCGAAAGCAAGATATGCGATCGGACTGCTGAAATATTTAAAGAGCGTCGCACCGGGCGGACATCTGATCATCGGCGGGTATCTTGATGCATGGCTCTTTAATTTTGCGATGTCGTATGCGATCCGCTATCTGTATACACTGGGATCGACGCGAAGAGGGAAAAAGATACCATATGTTATACGCTGCGGAACATTTATGGATGATTTTTCGATAGGATCCGGATCCATAAAAGGAGAACAGCGGGCAGTGAAAGCATTGGACAAGTGGATGACAAAGAATCAGCACTTGCAAATAAAAGAAACGACAGGAATTGTCAAGCTGTTGCCGATTGAAGAAGAAAAGCGAAGGCGGAACCTGCCACGTCCGGGGCAAAGGGGCGTACCGATGCTGGACATGGCAGGATACAGAATCAGCAGAACACACATCACGATCCGGCGTCGCGTATTCAAAAGGGCAAGACGACAGCTGATCCGTGGATATAGAGAGCTGAAGCGTGATGGAACACTGCGCCGTGAACGGGCGCAGAAGATAATATCGTATAACAGCTATATTGAACAATCTGATTCATTCCATTTACAAGAAAGATACCACACGGAAGAACTGCTTCAGGTGGCACATCGCGTAAATGGATTCTATGGACAACTGGAATATCAGAAAAGAATGGAGGAATTGCATGATTTACTTGAACGTAGATGCAGATCAGAAGCCGGAAAAGGTAATGATGGAAAATCTTCCGGGTGGCGCAATGACCGTCAGGATGGCGGACAATATCAAGGAATACCGTCAGGAAGACGCAAAGGATCGGAAGATGTACCGTTTTGATGAAGTAGTGTTTGAACTTCCGGCGGACAGCACGATCACGACAAAACAGATCGAAGATGACTTTGAAAAATACTGGGAGTACGGGAAGACTGATCAGGCTGGAAAAGACGAAGACATGAAAGATGATGAACCGGATCCGGAAAGTGGGGGAATGACGCGGGCAGAAATGACCGTTGAAATTCAGAAACTTCAGGAAAAGAATGAAATGCTGGAATCCTGTCTGCTGGAAATGTCGGAGCTTGTATATGCTTAATTTTGTTAGGCATTCAATATACAAAATTTTATTCGGAAAGGAGGGCGAAACGATGATGGCTATGTTATGGGCGCAGAAGATCATGTATGCGGAAACAAAAGAAGAAGCGATTGCACTGTACAAAAGAGTGCCGCGCCTTCTGAAAGACAAGGTCGAACAGATCCTGATCGAAAGTGGATGCGAAGATCTGATCAAAGAGAGCGAAGAACAGTAAGGAGGGGCAGACATGGGCGAAGTGAAGGAACCGTATGAAGGCGGAACCGGAAGCCTGCTGGAAGTCGTCGACATGATGTGCGGCGTAACGGAAAAGCTGGCAGACATCGTCAGAAAACAGGCTGTCCTGATCGAGCAGGAGAGGATCGCGGGCGCGGTCTTCCCTGCCGATCTTTCGGAAGAAAGAAAACAGGCAGAAGATGATCTTGACAGGATCGAAATGAAACTAAGGAGGATATGACATGAAAGAAGGAATCTGCACTGCTGTTGGAGTAGTGGGAAGCGCGATTGCAGCTGCTTTCGGTGGATGGGATCAGGCACTTGTGACGTTGGTGATCTTTATGGTGATTGATTATTTATCGGGGCTGATTGTTGCGGGAATTTTTCACAACAGCAGAAAAACAGAAAACGGAGCGTTGGAAAGCAGAGCCGGATGGAAGGGGCTGTGCAGAAAAGGTGTGACATTGCTGTTTGTGTTGATCGCATACCGTCTGGATCTTGCGTTGGGTGTAAATTATATTCGCAATGCAGTGATCATTGGATTCATGGCAAATGAATTGATCAGCATCACGGAAAATGCCGGACTGATGGGAATTCCACTTCCGACAGTGATCCAGAATGCAATCGAAGTTTTGACACGAAAAGCATCTGTGTCAAAGGATGGTGAACAGTAATGAAAAAAGAATATCTGACAATTTTGACCAACATTATCGGCGGCGTGGAATCTGGCGGGCAGACATACGGAAAAAGAAAATATGGTGCGTATGCCGGAAAAGCAGCAAATGCAGACAATGAAAAAACGTGTACATTAGGCTGGGCGCAAAATTATGGGAATGAAGGCAGAAGATTGTGTCAGATGATCCTGAAGGCAGATCCGAAAGCCTTCAGGACTGCTGATACAGCAGGAATCGAAAAGAAACTGTCAGTAGACTGGGAAGCTACAAGATGGAATCCGACAGCAAAAGAAAAGGCTGCATTGATTGCGATTATCACAACGGATGCAGGAAAGAAGTGTCAGGATGATTTATTCAAGGAACTGATGGAAAAATACATCGCTGAAGCTGAAGCATATGGCGTTGATAATATACAGGCGCAGATGATGTGGTGCGAAGTAGAACATCTTGGTGGTTTGAAACCAGTAAAACGAATTTTTGCGAGAGCGAAAAAGCCATATACACCTGATACAGTGTATGCATCGTTGATCTTGGATCAGAAGGATACAAGCAATGATAATCAGGTGGGGGATAAAAAGTTTGAAAGCAGACATCAGTGTTGCGTGCGGTGGATTAAACAGTATGTTGTGGACAATGTGGATAAATCAGGGGAAGAAGGTGTAAAAATGTATTCAAGACAAGCAGTTGTGAATCTGGTAGAAAGCTGGATCGGAAAAAATGAAGCGGATGGATCATATAAATCAATTATTGATATTTACAATAGTTTCACAGGTGCATTCCCACGCGGGACAAAAATGGCGTATGAATGGGAGTGGTGCGCTTGCACTTGGTCGGCGCTTGCCGTTGCGTTAAAATATACGGCAATTATGCCGATTGAAATCAGCTGCTATTATCTGATTGAAAGAGCGAAGCAGATGGGCGTATGGGAAGAAAATGACGCACACGTTCCGAAGCTGGGCGAAGCGACGCTGTATGATTGGCAGGATAACGGTGTGGGCGACAATACCGGAACACCGCGTCATGTTGGAACGGTTACATACGTTAATCAAGCAGCAGGATATTTTGTCGTTACCGAAGGTAATTACAGCGACAGCGTGAAGAAAAGAACTGTATCACTGAATGGAAGATATATTCGAGGATTTATCACACCAAAATATGACAGTGATCAGGCGGAAAGCAAGCCAGTAAATACGCCGGGAAAGAGCGTGTCAACCGTAGCGCATGAAGTAATTGCGGGACAGTGGGGGAACGGAGAAGCAAGAAGAAAAGCACTTTCGGCAAGCGGTTATGATCCGGATACTATTCAGAAAGAAGTAAACAGAATTCTGAATGGATCAGCGGCAACAACTGCGAAGCCACAGCCAGCAGATCAGACCATCAGCAAAACAGTCAAGTCAACATGCTATGCGAGAGAGTACGACAAGAAGCTGGCGGGATCCTACGTCACAACAGCTGATCTGTATTGCAGAAACGATGCTGGAAAGAACAAAAAGGCTTTGTGCTGCATTCCGAAAGGAACCACAGTGCATAATTACGGCTATTATAATACATCGAATGGAACGAAATGGTTATACATTACTGTGACGCTTGATGGAGTGGAGTATATCGGATTCAGTTCAATCAGTTACCTGAAAGCAAAATA
>OIWP01003170.1_pt1 | contig 14326 bp, 9 predicted proteins | sample 1587661 | NCBI WGS metagenome assembly OIWP01 (sample SAMEA3888899, study PRJEB22519) | human gut metagenome | biome: human gut; feature: human-associated habitat; material: faeces | place: Denmark | collected 2010 | reverse complement strand
TTTTTCATAACTTGTTTGTGCCTTGAGCGAAGCGAAAGGAATGACAAAAACTATGGAGAAGTCATGGAGAAAAAAGAGAGAATGCGGATAAAAGGGATCACTATGATACTGAGCTGCCTGTTACTTTTCGCCGGCTGCGGGGAAAACGGTGGGAGTGAGGAAAATGTCTCCACGGAGACCGCAGGCCAGAAGGTTTCGGAAGAAAACAGCGGCATGGGACAGGCTGACGCAGGAATGGAATTTGTGGAACTGCCGGTGCAGACAGAGCAGAAACTGACGGAGAATGATTTTAAGGTAATGAAATCCCTGGTGGGAATTCAGGCGGGAGAGCGGCAGGGCAGCGGTGTGATCTATGATGAAGAGGAAAACAGGATTCTGATCGCAACGGCAGGGCACGTACTGGCGGACGATACCGGAGAGGCCCGGGTGACATTTCCGGACGGAACACAGGTGGCTGCCACCGGCGTGGAGACAGTGGACAGCTGCGATCTGGCTTTCCTGTGGGTGGACAAGGCGGAACTGTCAGAGGAAGCATGGAAGGTCTGTCTGCCGGTGCAGACGGATCGGGAAGTATTCGATGCACTGAAGGAATATGACGATGTATGGATGTACGGAGGGGAGAGTGGACTGCCGGTCTATGCTTTCGTGGTGGATCCCTGGATCTATGTGGAGGATTTTGACCAGTATATGCTTCTGCTGCAGGGACTGATCGCTCCCGGAATGTCAGGAGGCGGAGCCTTTACGGAGGACGGTGTGTTCGTAGGAATCCTGTGTGGCGGTGATGAAGAGGGAAAAGTGGCCGTGGTGCCTTACAGCATGATCGAGACGGAGAGACCGTAGCACAGTTGCGTATGCGAGCATCCGCACAGTGTCTGACGAACATTATGGCTTAGTTGATAAAAATTTAATAATCGTTTTATTGACAATACTGTAAATATGATAGAAAATAAAAAGGATGGGTCTTAGACTCAGATTGGAGGAAAAAACAATGACGAAAATAGATGTAGTATCCGGATTCCTGGGTGCCGGTAAGACCACCCTGATCAAGAAGCTGTTAAAAGAAGCTCTGGACGGCAGCAAGACCGTTCTGATCGAGAATGAGTTTGGTGAGATCGGTATCGACGGCGGTTTCTTAAAAGAGGCCGGTATCGAGATCAAAGAGATGAACTCCGGCTGTATCTGCTGCTCTCTGGTAGGTGATTTCGGTACTTCCCTGAAGGAAGTTATCAGCACTTATGCTCCCGAGCGTATTCTGATCGAGCCCTCCGGTGTCGGCAAGCTGTCCGATGTCCTGAAGGCTGTGGAGAACGTGGCAGGAGATCTGGATGTGGAGATCAACAGTGCGGTAGCAGTAGTAGATGCATCCAAGTGCAAGATGTATATGAAGAACTTCGGCGAATTCTTCAGCAACCAGATCGAGTACGCCGGAACCATTATCTTAAGCAGAACCGACAAAGTGGATCAGGCAAAGCTGAATGCCTGCGTGGAGATGATCCGTGAGCATAACGACAAGGCCACCATTATCACCACTCCTCTTGATCAGCTGGATGGCAGGGAAGTACTGAAGACCATCGAAGGCGCTGACAAGCTGGAAGATATGATGAAGGAAATGCTGGAGCATATCCATGACGATCACGATGAGGATGAGTGCTGTGACCACGAGCATCATCACCATCACGACCATGATGAGGATGACCACGACCATGAGTGCTGCTGTGGACATCACCACGATGACGACGATGATGAAGACGAGCATGAGCATCACCATCATCATGATCATGATGAAGACGAGCATGAGCATCACCATCACCATCATCATGACCATGATGAAGACCATGACCATGAGCATCATCATGAGCATGACGAGAACTGCACCTGCGGCTGCCACGATCATGATCATGACCACCACCATCATCACCATCACGCAGACGAAGTATTCACCAGTTGGGGTATCGAGACACCCAACACCTACAGCGCAGAGGACATCGAGAAGATCCTTACTGCTCTGGACAGCGGAGAGTACGGTGCAATCCTGCGTGCCAAGGGTATGGTACCCGCTCCCGACGGAACCTGGGTATATTATGATTATGTTCCCGAAGAGCATGACATCAGAAGCGGTAAGCCGGAAGTTACCGGTAAGATCTGTGTCATCGGTTCCAAACTGGACGAGGACAAGCTGGCAGAACTGTTCCGTAAATAAATTGCCGGAACGGATTTTACAGGCAGCAGGATAAGAAAGAGAAAGGTATGAATTATGACGAAACCAGTCTATATCATAAATGGTTTTCTGGAGAGCGGTAAGACAGAATTTATCACATTTACACTGGGACAGCCGTATTTCCAGATCAAAGGAAAGACACTGCTCATCCTCTGTGAAGAGGGCGAGAATGAATACGATCCCGCTTTATTAAAAAAGAGTCGTACGGATGTCGTATTGATCGAAGAGGAAGAGGAGTTTACTCCGAATCATCTGATCGAGCTGGAGAAGCAGTACAAGCCCGCCCGTATCATCATCGAGTATAACGGTATGTGGAATTGTAAGAACATGACGCTTCCCTGGTACTGGAAAGTAGAGCAGCAGATCACGACCATTGACGGCTCCACCTTCCCTATGTACTACACAAATATGAAGTCTCTGCTGGCAGAGATGATCCGTAAGTCCGAGATGATCATTTTCAACCGTTGCGACGGTATCAAGGATCTGAATGTATACAAGCGCAACATCAAAGCGGTGAATCCTTCCGCAGATGTGATCTTCGAGGATTCCAACGGTGAGATCGATGAGATCTTCGAGGAGGATCTGCCCTACGATCTGAATCAGGATCCTATCGTACTGGACAACCAGGGCTATGGCATCTGGTATCTGGATTCCATGGATCATCTGGAGCGCTATGAAGGCAAAAATATCCAGTTTCTGGCCATGGTACTGAAGCCCGAGGAATATCCCGATGGCTATTTCGTACCGGGACGCATGGCAATGACCTGCTGTGCGGAAGATATGGCATTTCTGGGCTATGCCTGTGAGTTTGCAGGCACGAAAGACCTGAAGCAGAAGGAATGGGTTAAAGTGACAGCGAAGGTTGCCAGAGAATACTTCGCAGACTATAAGGGAGAGGGCCCTGTACTCCATGCCATCAGTGTGGAGAAGGCAAAGGCTCCCAAAGATCCCGTGATCAGTTTCAACTAGAAAGGATCGGCTCTATGAAAAAGAATCCCATAAAGAGCGGCCTGCGGGAGACAATGGCAGGAAAAGTGACATTTCTTTTCCTGCTGTTTTTGTATACCGGGGTTATGTTATATCTGTTTTGGATGGAGTGCTATCAGGTGCCGGGCTTTCAGTCGGATATGCCGGACTATGTGAATAAGGTGGCAGGTATTGCGGGAAATTATGAGTTTCCCTATCCGATCCTGTTCTGGACAGCCAGACTTTCCGCCTGGCTGATCGGAGCGAAAGCGGCCATGGCCATCACCACCGCGCTGTTCAATCTGGCAGCGGTGGTGATCACAAAATATTATATGAACCGGGAGATCCGGAAAGTAAGTCATTATGATGACTTAACTCAGGGAAGACAGGCTATGACGGACATTCTTGTGACCCTGCTTGTCTTTTCGCTATTTTTGCTTTCTAACCTGTATTCTCCCAAGAATACAGCTTTTTTCGGCTTTGATTATGCGTATCGCTGTATGGGGATTTATACGCCGAATCCTTTCTGGAATGCCACTTATCTGGCCACCAGACCTTTTGCGATTATCTGCTTTTTTGAGACGGTGAAGGTGCTGTCAGAATATGAGAAGGATTTTCAGTGGAAGAACTGCGTTCTCTTCGCAGTCAGCCTTCTGCTGACCACCATGACCAAACCAAGCTATACGATGGTAGTGGTGCCTCTGATCGGTCTGATCCTCCTGATCCAGCTGATCGTAAGCAGAGGAAAAAGTTTTCGCAATGCCTTCTGTCTGTGTGTGACCATGATCCCCACGGGAATTGCCCTGCTGTACCAGTTTTCCGGAATTTTCACCGGGACGAATGCCATGGGAGAGGAGACAGGCATCGCCATCGGCTTTGCCAAAGTATGGAGCAATTATTCCAAAAGCATTCCTTTAAGTATTATCATGGGAATGGCATTGCCCATCGGCGTACTTTTCCTGAATCTGGTATTTGATTTTAAAAATATAAAGTCCAACAGATATTACTGGTTTGCATGGCTGAATTATCTTATGGGTACAGTAATGTTCCTGATCTTCTATGAAAAAGGATTCCGCATGATGCATGCCAACTTTTCCTGGGGCTATATGCACGGTATGTTCTTTGTCTTCCTGATGACGTTGATCGTCATGGTGCGGAATATCAGGGAGTGGTGGAAGAGCTGGAAGGTGATCTTCGTCGTGGGCGAGATCGCGGTATTCTGCTACCATCTGGTGTGTGGTGTGAATTTCCTGATGTATGCCGTCCTGGGCAACGATCTGGCGGGATTTTAGTAAAAATGATTTGAAAAGGCAGACAAGATACCATCTTGCTGCGAGTTACATAGAATAATAAAAGAAAGGAGAGTGTTTCATGAATTTAAGCATTGTAGCCGGTCTTCTGATTCCGTTTCTGGGAACGACTGCAGGGGCAGCCTGCGTGTTTTTCCTGAAAAAACAGATTGGCGGCAATATTCAGAGAATATTTACCGGATTCGCTGCCGGTGTCATGGTGGCAGCTTCGGTGTGGTCTTTGCTGATACCGGCCATGGATATGTGCGAAGAGATGGGGAAGCTTGCATTTCTTCCCGCAGTGATCGGATTCCTGATCGGTATTGTTTTTTTGTTGTTCATCGATAGCATGGTACCCCATCTGCATGTGGGAAGCGATGCACCGGAAGGCCATAAGAGCAGTCTGAACCGCACAGCCATGCTGATGCTGGCGGTGACCATTCACAATTTTCCCGAAGGTGCGGCGTGTGGTGCTATTTTCGCCGGAGTGTTAAACGGGGACGGAACTGTTACGATGGCGGGAGCCCTGACGCTGGCCATCGGTATCGCCATTCAGAATTTCCCGGAGGGAGCCATTATTTCCCTGCCTCTTCGGAGTGAAGGAAATAAGAGAGGAAAGTCCTTTGCCTTAGGCGTATTGTCGGGAGCAGTGGAACCGGTGGGAGCAATCCTGGCCATTGCACTGGCAAGCATTGTGACACCTATTTTACCCTATATGCTGGCTTTTGCAGCCGGAGCCATGATCTATGTGGTCGTGGAGGAACTGATTCCGGAAGCCAGTGAGGGAGAGCATTCCAACCTGGGAACCATTGCCTTTGCGATTGGTTTTGCGTTGATGATGATGTTGGATGTGGCACTGGGATAATGTGTACAGTGTAATATTTGCAAAAGCAAAGTGAGAACAGCAGGAAGGATGTACGGGAATGTCCGTGGAAAATGAAAAAGAAATACAACAGCTGAAAAACCGGATCCGTGAACTGGCAGACAAATCCTACAACCAGAACCAGTACACATTTACCGGATTCTTAGGACTGGCGGAGCAGGATGCCCTGTGGCAGGTGGAACGGGAAGTGAAGTTCGCAGGGATCACCTTATACGGCGGCAGGGAAGAGGCAGAGCGTAAGATCCTGCGATTCGGAACCGAAGCGGATCTGGGTTATGAACAGCCTTTTCCCATCTGCTGTATCCGGATCCGGCCTCTGTCGGCAAAATTTGCAGACAAGCTGTCCCACAGGGATTATCTGGGGGCACTGATGAACCTGGGTATTGAACGCAGCACCATCGGTGATATTCTGCCGGGGGAGGGCGAAGCATTTTTGTTCTGTCTGGATACCATCGCGGAATTTATCTGTGACAATCTGGAACAGATCCGCCACACCCACGTGAAGTGTGAGGTGGTGGATGCGGCGGCAGAAGTACCACAGGAAGAACCGGTGCGTCAGGTCATTCAGGTGGCAAGTCCACGTGTTGATGCTGTCATTTCCAAGGTATATAATAAATCCAGAAGCGACTGCCTGGAGTTGTTCCGGGCGGGAAAGGTATATGTGAACGGCAGGCTGTGTGAAAATAATTCCAAGCCCCTGGAGGCGGGGGATGTGGTAAATGCCAGAGGTTACGGTAAATTCCGCATAAGTGGAGAACCCCATGCCACGAGGAAGGGGAAGCTTGCCATAGAGGCTGAGGTATATCCGTAGCGGTTCGGTCATGAGATGACAGTTACCTTGCTCGTAAGGAAAAAACGAAGACGTGAAGGAGGTTACACAGTGTATCATTATACTGCGATCCAATGGTTATTTTTCTTTTATTTTTACTGCTTTTTCGGCTGGTGCTTTGAGTCCACATATGTATCCATAAAGAGCAGAAAATTAGTTAATAGGGGATTCATGCGAGGACCGTTCCTGCCGCTGTACGGCAGCGGCGCCATCATGATGTTAGTGGTGTCCATGCCGTTCCAGGACAATCTGGTGCTGGTTTACATCGCCGGATGTATCGGGGCTACGGTGCTGGAGTATGTCACAGGCGTGACCATGGAGGCGTTATTTAAAGTCAGATATTGGGACTATTCCAAGAATAAGTTCAATTTCCAGGGACATATCTGCCTGGGGTCCTCGCTGGCATGGGGTGGTCTGACGATCCTGATGACGGAGTTTATCCATAAGCCCATTGAACATCTGGTATTGTCCATTCCGGACAGCATCCTCACTCCTGTGACACTGGTGCTGACGGCGCTGATCGGTGCGGATTTCGCATTATCCTTCAAGGCAGCCCTGGATCTGCGGGATGTACTGGAGAAGATGGAGAAGGCAAAAGAAGATATGCTGCGGATCCAGAAACGGCTGGATGTTATTATTGCTGTGACCAGTGAAGATCTGGAGAACCGCAGGGAAGGCTTCAGCGAAAGTCTGGCGCAGAAGAAGGAAGACCTTACCGAGGGCATTACTACCAGAGTAGAGGATCTGAAGTCCAGTATTGAGGAGAAACTGGAAAGCATCCGCACTTCTTCCCAGAAATCTCCCAGTCAATATCTGGACAGCGTGAAGAACGAAGTGCTGGAGCTGAAGCAGAAGTACACCCGAAGCGTGGCAGACAGAGAGAATGTCAGCAGCATAAGAGATTTCTTCCAGCGTGACATGATCCGTTCCAACCCTACCATGAGCTCTGAGAAATTCAAGGAAGCCCTGGAAGAACTGAAAGAGCACTCCAATAAAAAAAATGAATAAAAAGCAGAAAAAGCATGTCTGTGATGCCCGTTTTTAGGGGGCGGAAGGGCATGCTTTTTTTGCACATGGAAAATGAGAAAAAAAGGAAAAAATAGGAAGAAATAGTATTGACAATATAGCGGGGGGGGTAAACTAAATAACGGTAAAAATAAAATCCATAACATTATACTTAGGAGGAATGAGATAATGAAAAAGAAATTAATCATTGCCGCAGCCATTGCATTCGCAGTATTTGCAATTCCTTACGGCAGCAGTGCACTGTCTACCGTATCTGTAGCAAGTGAGAATAATACGGTGGTTACACCGACCCCTGCACCGAGCACCAAACCGGTAGAAGAGGTAAAGAATGCGGTAGATGCTATTGATGCATCCAAGATTACTGATGCGGCATCTGCAGATAATGCGGCAGTTGCTTTGATAAAGATCGGTTCTCAGGATCTGAAGGAAGCAATGAATGCAGGACAGGATACTGTTAATGATGTTGCAGCCATCGAAGCAGCATACAAAAAGGCAAAGGGAATTAAGGATACTACTCTTGCTAACTCCGGCGCTGTAAAGGCTGTAGGCATTGTTGGTGCAGCATTTGTTGCTCCTGACACAACACTGAGTGTAGAAGCACCGGCGGCTACACCTGAGATTACTTCTTCTACATACGCAGTAACTTCTACTCCCGTATATGTAGAAATCAGCCTGAAGGCTGGTACTTATTCAGTTGAATCTCTGCCTATTCCCGTAGCAGTTACCATTGAGACTCCTGCAGGTGTAGATGGTAATAAGGCAGTGATTTTCCACTTTGTAAATGGTGGACTGGAAGAAATCAAGCCTATTTACAATGCTTCCGCAAACACTTTGACCTTTACTGTAAATCACTTCTCCACTTTTGCTATTGCAGAAGCTAATAATACCGCAACAGCAGAAGGTACTGACAACGCATTTGGAAGATATCGTGACAATGTGGCAAGCGAGATCGCTAATGCCAAGGACGGTGCTACCGTTAAGATCAGCAGAGACAAGAACATCAATGCTCTGCCCAACGATATCATGCAGGCTCTGTACAAGAAGCAGACTGTAGCTCTGGAGCTGGAGTACACCTTCGAAGGCAACGAGTATACGGTAACCATCCCTGCCGGTAAGGCAGAAGACAATGCTATCGAATGGTATGGTCCTCTGTACCTGCAGATGCGTTACGGCAAATAAGTAACCGTAAGGAAATGAAATAACCGGGAAATATAAGGCACTCTTCAGTCAATGAGGGGTGCCTTGTTTTTCAGTCTGAAGGATAATGTAAGCTATGAAGAAACAGGAACAAAATACAAAAGAGACCGTGAGTATGCTGGTTTATGGGTATCTGGTGATTCTTTTTGCCGGTTTACCGCTGTATATGCAGAACAAGCTGGTGATGATAGGAAATGCAAAATATTTGTTTTTCCGGAATACTACGCTGGTGCTGGGGGCTTTTGTGGTGCTGGCTGTACTGTGGCAGAGGATCCGGGGAGAACAGACAACGAAACGGACGTGGAAGAAAACGGATGTGTTTATGCTGTTGTATCTGGTGTCTGCAATCTTTTCTTATGGAATCAGTCCCTGCAGGGAGGATGTCCTTTTAGGGTATCCCGGCTGGTATATGGGGCTGGTGACCCAGGGACTACTGGTAGGAATCTATTTTGCGGTATCCCGGTATTATGACGGCAGCAGAAGTATCTGGTGGATTGCCGGGATCACAGCGGGAATCGTGGCACTGATCGGACTGTTGAACCGTCTGGACATCGATGTGCTGGGAACTTTCCGCGGAATGGAAAACGGAGAATGGAACCGGACCCAGCTGTTGTCCACCATCGGTAACAACAACTGGTATGCAGGCTATATCAGTGTGACGGCAGGTATCTCTCTGGCAGCAGCTTTTATGGGAAAACAACAGGTCAGAGCACTGGGACTGCTCGGGAGCTTTTTGTTTTTTGCATCGGCTATTACTTCCAACAGTACTACAGCTATTCTGGCAGCCTGCGGATTAAGCCTGCTGTTACTGTTGCTTTCTCTGCGGAAGAGAGGCCGGCTGCTGCGGGCGTTGGAGATCCTGATGCTTTTACCGCTTTCGGTATTTATGGTCAGGATGTTTTTGCTGTTACATCTGACCGGCCTGGTGCTGGCAGGGGATGCCGAAAAAAGACTCTTTTTTACCCCGGCCTGGTATGTGGTGTTTGTTGTGGAAGTGGCGGTATATCTGATTTTGCAACTGCGGGAGAGACAGGAGAGAAGTGACCGGCTGGAGAGTGGCCGGGTTTTTCGGACCGTTGTGGGGCTTGCGGTTACGGTGACGCTGGCGGCACTGCTTCTTGGCTGTCTGCTGGTGGCGGGATATCTGCCCGGCAGTGATAAAGTGTCGGAAGCTGCCAACGGCCGACTGGCACTATGGAAGGTCACGATTCTTACTTACGGAAAAGAGGGACTCCTGTTTCAGATATTCGGTATGGGTCCTGACAGCTTCTATTATGCGCTCTATCAATGGGGCAGTGACGCCATGGACTGGATCAACCGGGGACTTCTGGACAACAATATCTATTCCAATGCCCACAACGAATGGCTGACCCTCCTGGTACAGCAGGGAATTCTGGGAGTCATTGCCTACGGTGGAATCTTCCTCACTGCATTCCGGAACCTTCGAATCTCCGCAACCAGGGATCCCCGGGCACTTGCAGTTTTCCTCGGCCTCACCGGCTATTTGATCTGCTCACTGTTCACTTTTCAACATGTGTTGTCCACACCCTTTGCCTTTGCTCTTCTGGGAATGGCAGAGGGTGTTTTTATGTAAAGTCATCTTAATAAAGTTTTAAAGGTTTTTCCTGTTTTTTATTAATCTGTTATCTGCTACAATAAATTCATCAGCGGGACATCTGTGGACAAAGCAGATGTTCTGGCAGCGTAAGGGAAAGCTCCTTGCGCAGGAAGTGTCCGGGCTGCAGCCACCGGCACAGAAATGAGGGAGAGTATGTACAATATATTGATCTGTGATGATGAGAAGGATATCGTAAACGCGTTAAAGATATACTTAAATGACACCAATTATCATTTTCTGGAGGCTTTTGACGGTGAAGAAGCCGTACATATGGTAGAGACGAATGAGGTGCATCTGGTACTGATGGATATTATGATGCCGAAGCTGGACGGCATTCAGGCTATGATCAAGATTCGGGAAAGGAGTAACGTGCCGGTGATCCTGCTGACTGCCAAGGGCGAGGATTCCGACAAGGTGCTGGGACTTACCGTGGGAGCGGACGATTATATCACGAAGCCTTTTAACCCCATCGAAGTATCCGCCAGAGTCAAATCCCAACTGCGTCGCTATATGCAGCTGGGTGGAGGTACTGTCCGGCCAGATGTGATAAGAGTCGGTGGTATCGAACTGGATGACAAGGAGAAAAGGGTGATGCTGGACGGCGAGCCGGTGACGCTGACGCCCACGGAGTATGAGATCTTAAAGCTTCTGATCCAGAATCCGGGACAGGTATTTTCCCCGAAGGAGATCTATACCAGAATCTGGAACGACCTGCCCCTGGGCAGCGAGAATACCGTGGCGGTACATATCCGGCATTTACGGGAAAAGTTGGAAATCAATCCGGCAGAACCCAGATATCTGAAGGTGGTCTGGGGACAGGGCTACAAGTGTGAGAAGCAGGGATAAGAGCAGGCAGGAGCGCGGAGCTGCTCTGGGAAGTAAGGAGACAGGAATATGGATAACAGGGAAGAAAACAGCAGGAATACAGAACAGGACAGAGTGGATAATCCGGTGGAAAATACAGTGAGTACGATGGTAGAAACAGCTTTGTCAGAGAATAAAAGGGAACGGAAAAAAAGAGAAAAAGCCGAGAAAAAAAAGAATGCGCCGGCACAGGGAAACAGTCTGTTGGGCAGCACATTGGCAAAGGTCGTGGCATTTGTTCTGATGATCGCAGCCGCAATTGTGGGGGTGTTGGGACTCTATGGTACCTGCATGCTTGCAGATAGTGGAGCGTATTCCTCCGGTAAAATGATGTTTATCCATGATCAGCTGTTGTATCGGCAGGTCAATCAGGATCTGTATCGGATACGCGACTGGTATGAGAATGAGAGCTTGCAGACCATGGAAGCTTATTGCAGGCAGCGGAACATCTGGGTAAAGGTGGAGAGCTACGATCAGGATACGGATGAATTCCTGGGAGAATGGAAGAACGAGGATTATGTAGACAAGACAAATGATCTGACTTACCGGCTGGAGTCCCAGGTGCAGCATAGGAATGATAACACCTATATCAACACAGAAACTTCCTCTGCCTATGATGGCTATGAAAGTTATGGAAGCTCTGAAAGCTCTGATATCATGGAACTTGCGCCATCTGTCGATACCGGGTCTGATGTGGAAAGTATAACGGCAGCGGAGCAGGAAGCCCTTTCCTCCGGCAATCTGGAGAAATATCTGGATCTGGGGGACAGCGTATCCTTAGGTGGAGAGACCTATGTGCCGGTTGAACGGGCGGAACAATATGCAAAATGGATGATCAAGGATGCCTTAAGTGAGACAGAACGGCAGCAGGAAGAGGCTGCAGAGGAAGCATTAGCAGAGCGTAACAAGCGTATTGTGGTTACCCTGACAGTGAATCCCAGCCTGCCGAAGGAAGACGAATATGCCCTGATCTATCATCAGGCAGAGCAGTTTTATGATAACCGAAATGTGATCCCTGTGATATGCTGTACGGGAACGATACTGGCATTATTATGCTTTATCTTCCTGTTGTGCAGTGCCGGACATAAGAATGGCAGGGAGGGTATTACCCCCAGTGCGATCCATGAGATCCACCTGGATGTGTATACAGTGGTCGTTGCTATTGGAGTTTTTACCGGTCTGTACCTGGCTTTTGGATGGATCGGTATGAACTCAGGTATGATCAATCTGATCGTGCTGGTGGTACTGTTTGCCGCAGAGGTGATATGGTGCACCCTGTACTGCATGGAGCTGGCCATTCGCCTGAAAATGGGAAAATGGTGGCAGAATACGATCCTGTATAGAGTGTTCCGGTTCTTCGGAAGATTCTGCAAGGGGTTTTTCCGTGGTATTGTGAAATTGATCCGTGGGATTCCTATGGTATGGAGAACATCACTTTTGTGCCTTGCAGTCTGCGTGGTAGAGTTTTTCGGTTTAATACTGTTTTATAATGATACAGATGTATTACTCTTTTTCTGGGCCATAGAGAAATTTATTCTGTGCGGTGCGATTACTTTTGTAGCATTGATGTGCAAAGAACTGCAGGAGGGCAGTGAAGCATTGGCGGACGGAGATCTGAATTATAAGCTGGATACCTCTCATATGGGACTGTCCTTTAAGGAACACGGAGAGAATCTGAACCGCATCGGCGAGGGAATTTCCGCAGCCGTGGAACAGAGGATGAAAAGTGAACATCTGAAGACGGAGCTGATCACGAATGTGTCTCATGACATCAAGACCCCGCTGACTTCCATTATTAATTATGCGGATCTCATCGGGAAGGAAGTGGAAGAGAATGCAGCAACAGAGAATGGTCTGACGGCGGAGACGGATTCCGAAAAGGAACAGCGTCTGTCGGAGTATGCGGAAGTATTGTTACGCCAGTCCAAGAAGTTGAAAAAACTGTTGGATGATCTGCTGGAGGCTTCCAAAGCCACCACAGGCAATCTGGAAGTACACCCGGAAGTCTGCGATGTATCGGTACTGTTGTCACAGGCGGCGGGGGAATACGAGCAGCGATTCTCTGACAAGAAGCTGGAAACTATCGTAAAACAGCCGGAGGAGACCGTAAAGGTCATGGCGGACGGCAGGCATCTGTGGAGAGTGTTTGACAATCTGCTGAATAATATTTACAAATATGCCCAGGCAGGCAGCCGCGTCTACCTGAACGTGGAGCATGACGGTCAGGATGTGAGAATCATTTTCCGGAATATGTCAGCCTTCCCGCTGGAGATGTCACCGGAAGAACTGGAAGAGCGGTTCACCAGAGGAGACAAATCCCGCCACATGGAGGGCAACGGTCTGGGATTATCCATAGCCAAGAGCCTGACGGAACTGCAGAATGGTGATATGCAGATTGTCACGGACGGCGACCTGTTCAAGGTGGTGATCACTCTGCCAGAGACAGAGTAACAGTTGTTCGTTGGATTCGTTGGGTTTACGAATGTAAGTATGTGACAGTACGGATAAGATTTGTAAATTTTCTAAAAATAGTATTGACAAAATAGAAAATAGAGATTATTCTAAGACACATAAACAACATTCATAAGTTTACCAAACCTGTGAGGAAGAGTAGTAAGCCTTAGGGAATTTTACAGAGAGCCGTGGATGGTGGGATCACGGTAAAGGAACTTTCGCCGAATGGACTTCCGAGGCTGGCCCGAGAACAGATCAGTTTTAGGCGTCAGCGGGATTCGGACCCGTTATCAAGCCGATGGATATGATAGTATCCAGAGAGAGTGGACACAATTCGCAGGAATTGTCAAATTGAGTGGCACCACGATGATGAGCAAGAGCTTATTACCGTCTCAAGTGTATAGCAATATACATTTGAGGCGGTTTTTTGTTATGAAAGTCTTTCAATCCACATGACGCTTGTATGCAAATACGAATGTGGGTACAGATGCGAAAGCATCTGGCTTTCATGACAGTGAAAGGTTCAGTAATCTTATGAGCAAACTATTTTATGGTATGCGCTGCATATCATGGTACGCAGGACGTACAGAAAGCGAGGAATAAGATTATGAAGAAGAGAATTTTGGCAGCAGTATTAACCGCAGTTATGGCAATGGGTGCCCTCACCGGATGTGGCAGCACCGCAGGCAAGGACAATTACACCATTGGTATCATGCAGTACGCCGTACATGGTTCCCTGGACAACTGTCGTGAAGGATTTATTCAGGGGCTGGCAGAGGAAGGTATTGTAGAGGGTGAGAACCTGACGATCGAATATGTCAATGCACAGGCAGACAACGGAACTTCCGCCATGACCGCCAGCAACTTCGTAAGTAAGAAAGTAGATATGATCTGTGCTATCGCAACTCCTTGCGCTATGGCAGCATACAATGCTACAATGAATACAGATATTCCCGTGATCTACACTGCAGTATCTGATCCT
>OIWP01003134.1_pt1 | contig 14475 bp, 16 predicted proteins | sample 1587661 | NCBI WGS metagenome assembly OIWP01 (sample SAMEA3888899, study PRJEB22519) | human gut metagenome | biome: human gut; feature: human-associated habitat; material: faeces | place: Denmark | collected 2010 | reverse complement strand
CATTCTTTACGTTTAATGAAAGTTTGCAGGCACCCTGCTGTGGAGCACACCAGCCAACACCATGTGTAAAACCAGAGATATCCTTAACCTCTTTTGCTTTTACCCATTTTGCTTCTTCTGGAATCGGAGCTGCTCCGTGATGTACGCCCTGAGCCACTGGGCACATGTTCTGTACTTCTTGTGAGATAATCATGTTATTACTCCTTTCGGTATAAATTGATTTTTACTAAAATAACTTACATTCCGTAAGTAATCCCTAAGTCAAGACTTTTGTTTGTCTTCACAGTTTATTATTTTCTCACAAAAATTGCTTTTCGTCCATACTTTTTTTTAATTTTCGACAGAATTTTTGATAGAACTTTCACAATTCTCTCAATTTTTTCTCAATAAAGCAGTATTTTTGTGGTTTTATATGTTCTATTCCGTTGTTCCTTCACTCTCCATCTCATTACGATGAGTGCTTGAAGCATCTGATTCGGAAGTGCTGTCGGTCTGATCAGGAGCCGTACTTCCAGAAACTTCTGTTTCCTTTTGGGCAGTCTGTTCTGCCTTCTGTTTCTGATAAGCTTCTTTAAAAATGTCCTTCATTTTTGCGATGGCCGCTTTTTCCGCATGATACCAGATTGTTTTGCCATTCATATTTGTTACAGTGAAATATTCATCATATATCACAAGCTTCATTGTATTTCCATGATGGTAAAAAGTATAGGTTCTGCCTTTACTTACTTTTTTTGCCGCTTTTTTGCCCCATTTTTTCTTTGCACGGGCTTCATTCGACTTTTTCTTACTCATCTGGTCAATATAGGTTGCAACAGAAGAAGCAGCCTCGTTCTCATAGCATCTTCCTTTATCATTGATAATTAAAGGTGCATCTGCTAAGCGATGGAATAGTTTGGAGTTTGGATAGCCATTTCTGAAATGTAAAAATGCATCGCCGATAGCGGAAGCATTATAGGCATAATAAACATTGTTCGGCAAATCAGTAAACACAATGTAATTACCGCCATATACCATGATTTCATAAATAGCATTATCTTCATCATAAAGGATATATTCGTATCCTGGCCCGTACTTTTCCTTCACCTCATCTGGCGTATATTTTGTTGTTTTATCTGCTCTTGACGCAATAGTTGTTGCTAAAGAAAATACTGCTTCTCCCTCTATAAATTCACTGCCATCCATGTTGTCAGCATAGCCCACTTCAAGTTTTACAAGATGATCCCGAGATATCTTTTCAAGGTAATCACTGGCTCTTTGCTCATCCTCTGTCATGTCGTTCTCTGCATCTACTTTTGATTTCAGGGACTTATTCTGTTTTTTCAGCTTTTTATTTTCTTTTTGCAGTTCTTTATAATAACTTGACTCAAGTACCTTTTTCTTTGAAGCCTTACAGCCGGTAAGAGAAAATATCAATACCAGACTTATCAAAAGAACTACATATTTACTTCTTCTTCCTCTTTTCATGATGTCCTCTGATTTTCTTAATATTCTTCTTTCTGGACTACTTCGTTTTTATTTTTATAGATGGAGTGGCCAGCAACATATCCTCTTACGCTGGATAATGGATATATGTTACTGTGTCTTCCCACGATAGTTCCTGGATTTAATATAGAACCACAACCAACTTCTACATAATCTCCAAGAATTGCTCCAATCTTCTTCATATGTGTCTCAATCTTTGTATCATCTAAATGAACCTCTACTAACTTTTTGTCAGACTTTACATTAGAAGTAATAGAGCCTGCTCCCATATGGGATTTATAACCGAGAATAGAATCTCCTACATAATTATAATGAGGAACCTGTACTTTATCAAACAAAATAACATTTTTAAGTTCAGTAGAATTACCTACTACAGCTCCCTCTCCTACGATAGCGTTGCCACGGATAAAGGCACAGTGGCGAATCTCTGCATCCGGACCAATAATTGCCGGGCCATTAATATACGCTGTTGGCGCAACCATAGCAGATTTTGCTACCCACACATGTTCTTTTACTTCTTCATACTCATCTTGGGAAAGAAGCATTCCTACTTCCATAATGAAGTCATGAATCTTTGGAAGAACTTCCCACGGATAGGTGTTCTCCTCAAATAATACAGATGCGATTGTTCTGTTAAAATCCTGAAATAATTCCCTATTTTCTAATCGTTTCATTTTCTTTTCTGGCTGCAAACAGCCTCTCCTTTCTATTTATATCTATGTTACTATCTCTTTGTGACATCCTCTCCACCTGTAGAGGTGGGGCTTCCCAACCTCGGCAAGTTTGGTTCTCGTTTGATAACACTATATGCTAAGCATATGCGAGCTATCCCCGTGTGTCCCACGGAATGATTGTATACCATTCTCACACAGCCAAAAGTTTTAGCAAACAAAATCTTCTGTTCATCATTGGGATATATTCTGAATTTATATGCTCTGTTTGCCACCATGCCACTTCCTTTTCCTCGAAAACCCACCTGCGATACTTGAACACAAGCACAAGATGATAGTATAGTAAGAATACTAAATGTGCGTTATTATCTCAATTTTTTATTATCCGACTAAAGATACTATACTATAATTAGGATGCTCTATCAAGTAGGTAGCAGACGCAATTCATCTCCCACCTTAGAGGTCGGAGTCTTCTTGCTGTAAGAGGATAAATTTTATGCACTTTTTGATATTTGCTTATTTATAGTAGATAATCCAATTCACAATTAATATGAAACTTTCTGTCAATAATCCAGTGCACTAATCAGCTTCTTCTTCCAAAGCTTCAATAAGAAAACTCACTGGACGGAACCCATCATTGCAGGATATCATTGCTGACTTTTCATTTTTCATCCATCCATTGTAAATGTCCTTGCCTCCATATGCTAATGTCATGACAAATGGCGACATACTCTCCCAGGCACTATCGCACATTCCAACTGGCTTACACCAGCCATTGGCGATGAAAACTTGCCCTTCTTCTATATCACAAGCATGTTCCATAGGATTCTCATATTTTTCCATTAAATCTTTATAGCATGCTTTACGCATGACTGTGATTTTACATTTTTTCATTTTTTTCTTTGTCTCAATTTTAAAATCTAATAATTTTTGTTTCGTAATTTCTGTAATATTGTTTCCTATTTTAAACTATGCGAGGAGTTTGTGCAAATGTATTCCAGAGTATTTCTATAAAATTTCTCCTTAAAATAGGTATAAAATTAACACGTCCGCCTTCCATTTACCAAACATGTTAATCACATAGATAATATTTTCATATCTCCCCATAGAGATTTCAGAGGATTGTCACCCACTTCATACCTCTGTAACAAAAGTTCTGAGGTATCAAAAAACTTAGCCACTCCTTCTGGACATTCGCATATAAATGGTTTGTTATCTCTCCAAGAAATATTATACCTCGTATCATATAGAAGAAACTCAATATCTAATCCCATCTCTATGGCATTTTCTAATTCTGCAAGACTCTCTAATTTTCCATAATTCTCATACTCTATCACCTTTCAGCACCTCACTTAAAATATCACTGTTAGCAATTTCATGTCCCGTTTAAAATCATTGTCATATTTTCTTTTTGATATATCCCATCTGCTAAATATTAATTATGATAATAATCTACATTCCAATATGTATCTATTAATTCAGGTTTGTACAGCCACTTTATTAATTACAAGACATATTTACATTCCACAATGTTTCTATTAATTCTAATTTTAACCACATCATTTACATTCCACAATGTTTCTATTAATTCGATTTGTTTACAAAAGGAATCGGAACAATATTTAGATTTACATTCCACAATGTTTCTATTAATTCTAAAGGGTTTTAAATAAATAAAAAGGAGTGATTTCAATTTACATTCCACAATGTTTCTATTAATTCGAAATTCCGGAAGATGCCGAAGAGGATATGCCAGAAATTTACATTCCACAATGTTTCTATTAATTCTGGCTTCCATTTTCCTAGTATTTGTTCCAATTCTCTATTTACATTCCACAATGTTTCTATTAATTCATTTTTTTGTCAGAAAATGTACGAGTAAACGGGGATATTTACATTCCACAATGTTTCTATTAATTCAGATGCAACGACAGACACCGAAGACCTACGTTATTCATTTACATTCCACAATGTTTCTATTAATTCTCTTTTGCCGCTTCGGGAGTTAATACCTTTTTCTTATTTACATTCCACAATGTTTCTATTAATTCAAAGACGGAAAAATTTTTAGAGTTACATCAAATGCATTTACATTCCACAATGTTTCTATTAATTCTCATTAAAACTCATTCCCTTGCGGTCCGCTTCTTTCATTTACATTCCACAATGTTTCTATTAATTCATAAATTGCCGTTTGACTGGGTAAGATATTAAAGCATTTACATTCCACAATGTTTCTATTAATTCTCCATTCAATGCGAGATTCTCAAAGTATTTACCCGATATTTACATTCCACAATGTTTCTATTAATTCGCAAAAATTGATACGATTTATCGTACCGTCACGTCAATTTACATTCCACAATGTTTCTATTAATTCAGTGAAACCTAAAACTGCAACCAGTAGTGATAATTCATTTACATTCCACAATGTTTCTATTAATTCCCGTTACTTAATTTTCCTCATTTTTCCTACTTTTTCACTCCTATTTCTGTCGATCTTAGACTCAATCTGTGTTTTTCCCTTATATTCTCATTTAAAAATTATCATATATCTTTTATTTATGCCATTGTCGATGTCCCCTGTTTTTTACTTTATCGAACATCGACAGTTCTATAATTTTATTTTTCTTACCGCGTATGCTATTTCTTTTAATTTTTTAAATGTATATTCTTACTTCTCTACTTATCAGCAGACTCACTGTAATATAATCAAACTGCAACTTAGAATTATATTTTTCATTTTAAACCGCCTATGAACCTAAAGAAATCCCATCCGATATTAACCAAACGGAATTTCATTAAATTAGTTGCTTCCTGCTTTATTCTCTTCACTGACCTGTAAATAATTCATCAGAGCAAGTTGAAATATTCTGGAACAATTAACACCATCTTCATCGGCTTTGGCCGCCAGCCATGCAGGTAAAGACAAAGTTTTCTTTACAAAACGACTATTAATCCTTTCACGAACAGGCGGCATAAATACCTCAATCAATACAGGAACTTCGTTAGAATCCAAATGAATCGATGTAATCGGAGTTGGAACGGGAATCTCTTCACCATCTTGCTCCATGCCCCATATATGCAGCCCAAGAGCTTCTTTAGCATTTTTTAAAGCTTCCTCTGTATTATCTTTCTCAGCACATGGAAGACATCCAGGTAAATCGGGAAATTCAATACTAATACCATCTTCTTCATAAGAAAAAACAGCTACATAAGAATATCGGTCTTTTGACATAATTAACACCTCCGTTATGTGCAGAGAAGTTACGGAAACATAACTCCAGACTGCTTTGATATACTTCGTAAGGTTTTGATTGGAATATCTTTGTTAGGATGAGTAACTGTTACCCTGCCCTTTTTAATTGAATGTTTGAATTGGTGATGATCGCCAACACAAGCAACCTCATACCATCCATCTTTCTTCAATATCCCAATCACTTCTCTGGATGAATAACTTTTCATCTCATCCCTCCTTACATAACATATTTTAATACATAATTTATTATGTGTCAATCAAATCAATACGCAATTTGTTATGTATTATAAAATAAAAATTATCACATATCCTTTACTTATACTATTATTGATGTGCCTCATTTTTTGCCTTGTCGGGCATCGACAGTTTTATAAAATAAAGCTTGTTTTATCATCTTCCTTACCCCAAAATTCTTTATCCAGCCACTTTTGCTGGCGGCTTTTGAATAGAATTACAGAATCAAGATTGGAATCAATGTATACTTTTAATTCCTGTTGGAGTTTTACTAATTGAACTTTGGATATCTCACCTTCAAATACAGAGTTTTGAATATGAGATAGATATTTTTTACATATCTTAAAGATATGCGACCATCTCTTTTGTCCGTTTTCGTCTTTGCTTATATCATATACTAAAACTACATACATATTTTACCTCTGTCATCATTCTTCTATAAGACACAAAAATTTTTATATACCAAAATCACATACATATTTTACCACCATATTCTAAACCCTTCGTATTCTTTTTCTCCTATCAAATGTTTTATGAGCTTATATGCTTCCAACCGAATTAAATATTGATAAGAGATTTTTTTCCCTAATTCTTTGTGCATGATTGTCTGTTTCATTCGTTTTTCAAATTCTGTGACAATCAAGCGGGATGCTTCCTTTTTTAGATGTAAAAAGTTTAGTTCTTTTGTAAAACTTTTTTCTGTTATCTGGTTTTTATTTAATAGAGAAAATATTAATCTGTCTCCAATCAGTGGTTTGAATACCTCAGATATATCAAGGCATAAAGAATATCTTCGAAATCCTGGTTCATGAAGATAACTTATTGTTTGGTCTAGCTGCGTGTGGTAAATCTCGCTCAATGTTTTGGCATATATCAAGGAGTTTACAAAAGAAATCAGCGAATTTATCATATTGTCTGGTGGATGCATCACTCTTTTCTCAAATTGTATTTCCTGATTTACAATGGTGTTCCATGCCCTATAATAGTTTTTTCGTATATTTCCTTCTATTCCCATTAGTTCTTCGATAAACTCTGTGTGGTCTAGTTTTTTTCTTAGACTGTTTACTTCTTTCATACACTCAGCTACATCTTTTCCTCTGCTGTTATAGTAACGTAAATTTCTATAAATATTATCTGCAGCCGCCTTGATAAATTCTTTTGCTATAACGAGACGCTCATAATAGCAGGTGTAATGTTCTACCTGTTTTACGAGAAGTTGTCCGGCAAGTAAGCTTTCTTTTGGATAGTAGCTTCCTGTATAGAAGTTGTAATAGTTAAAGAAATGTAATGGGATTCCGTACTGTGAGATGTAGTTAATAAACGCTGTGTTAAATGACATTTCCGACAATATATATATGTCTGAAATTCTTTCTATCGGTATGTCCCTTTTGTCCCCTTCATATGTTGTAAATTGCAATGTATTGTCTTTTCTTTTTAAATCCCCATTATTATAAATATATAGGCTTTGTTTCATTCGTACCCCTCCTGAAAAGTCAGTTCATCAGAAGATAAGTAAAGCATATTTTAAGCTTTGTTTCATTTGTTCTACTCTTCAAATCACCTTGATTATCTTTACCTAATTTGTATATTTGAAGCTCTGCTCCATTTGTACCCCCTGCTGCCTTTATATAAAACACAAGTCATGATATGCACATTTTTTACATATTTTTTGTTCTGTAAATTTTGGTGGAAATTCTTCTTTTTTCATAGATTCAATTTCATCAATAATTGATTTTAATTTTTCACGGTCCTGTTTGGATAGTTCTACTAACAAAGTTTTCTTCATAAGAGGGTAGTCTATTTTACCTTTAATGTTTTTCACTCCCCGTTCTTCTAAATAATAAAGGTAATATTTTACCTGCCAGATTCCGGCTTCTTCAATTGCCTTACTTTTCTTAATTTCATGTAACTCCTGATGTTCCCTGATAAAGTCAATGTTAATCACATTATCAATATTGATGTGTTTCTCATCCCTTTCATAACTTTTTTCATCCAAAAGCTTTCCCAACTGTACATTTTCATTTTCCGATTCCATATTGATTTCGTGGCAGAAATACCATAGCTTTCGTTTACAAACAAAGTAATAGTAAATCATGACACCTGTGATTCTTTTATCTGTCATACCTTCGTCCTCATTATTTAATCATAAATCATATATTACAGTATACATGCCTCATCATCTATCTCCCCTAAAATAAGACCTTTTCCCCTTCCCGTATCCGGGTCAAAATCATATTTCATTGATGTTCTGTGAATTTGTGTTACAGGGTAATTATTTTTTCTGTCATCTCCGTGAGAGCCGATTGTTGTGACATCTATTCCATTTAGCCCATTATCTTTATAACGATAGTAAGTAAGTCCCAGTGTCAGACTGCTAAATTTAGATGTGATGATATTCTTTATGTCTTTGTTTATATTTGGTGTTCTGAGTAGATTGACTCCCTCTTCAAAAAGAACTTGATTTTCTTCATAGAGTGTATCTGGCAGTACTGTTATGCTATGAATATTTCGAAATTTTTTATCGACATCTTCTTTGGTATATTCTATAGGATGAATTGTTGAAAAATGTTCTAGCCAGTATTCAATCTCTTCATAATACTTTGTTTTTTTAATTTCTTCTGTGCAGTAAACTGCATTGATATATTCCGTTTTCAGCTCTTCTGTAAATATTTTATCTTCATATTGATACAGTTTTTCGAGAGAACGATCATACATATCTTCATAATAAACTGTTCCCTTTCCATTCGCATTATCATAAACAATGACATTCGGTTCTTCTGGAATATAACGCCCTTTTCGATTGCAGCGTCCCATTCTCTGGAGCAAACTATCTACCGTACACATTTCGGTATATAATACATCAAAGTCAATGTCCAGGCTGGCTTCTACTATCTGTGTTGTAATCCAAATTCCGCATTCTTCTTTATTTTCAGAAAAATTCTTAATCATTTTTTCCAGTTGCAGGCGGTCTTTTTTGACATATCGAGAATGCAAAAGATGGAGGTCTTCCTCTTCTAACTGGCTCTCAATCTGCTCATAAACTTCCTGCGCTTTGGTGACAGTATTACAGATAACTAACACTTTTTTATCCCGGCCTTTTTCAAGTATTTCATCAAAGTTCATTTCTCCTGATTTTATTTTGACTTTATGCCGGATAATATCTGATTCTTTAGAAAAATCTCGAAATTCATACTGTTCTCCCTGGATTAATCCGCATTTTTCCATGAAATATTTTAGGACAGGAGGAAAAGTTGCTGTAATAATCGCAAATCGGCCTCCCATTTCTGTAATTTGTTTTAGTCCAGTTATAATCGTTGCTATAATATGTGGGTCATATGACTGCACTTCATCAAGAATGACTTTAGAATATTTTAAAGTTGCCGCAAAAATTTCCGTTCCTAATGCTCGATATACAAATTTGAAAAGCTGGTCTACGGTACATATCGTAAGTGGATTAGATAATAATTTGGCTTTTTCATATCTCTGATATATACTATCTGCTGCATTTGTACTTTCTTCTAAATATTTTTGCATTGCATCTGAGTGAAGCAGTTCTACATCCTTATAATTATAATCATCCTTGATTCTTCGATAAATATCATTGGCCGAAACCTTTAATGGTAAAGTATAGAAGCCTTTCTCTCCATTAAGCCATAACAATGCCGCTTCCGTCTTTCCCGAACCAGTCGGGGCAATGACTACCAGATTTTTATTTACATTTTCTTGCATGAATTTTTGTGCTGGCTTTAAAGCAAATTTTTGCTCTTTCATATTTTTATTGATATTATTTACCAGCCTTTTTTCTTCCAGATTTGAATTTTCTTCGGCAAATTCATAACCAGCACTTACTGTATAATCAAATTTGTTCAGCATTCCTTTGAGTAAAACATATTTGTTCCAGAGAGAAGGTTTCACATCTAACTTTATGCTTGACATATTATTTCGGAAAAGCAATTTTCTCATCTGGCTGCTGTATACCTTGTCCCGCTCTTCTTTCAAATATTCTGAAAGATATTTTAAATAATATTTCTGGCAATATGCTTTTATATCATCCTGAGTAAAATCGTCTTTTCTATCATGATGATAATAAATCGCTGTCATAAAAGCCTTAAAATCATCTTTTTCTAATCCTTCATATAATTTTTGAAATTCCTTATAAGAAATAGATACTGCACTTAAAAATCCATGCGGAATCTGAGAAATTTTTTTCTCAGGCTCCGACAGATTATCTCGTACTTTCCGGCATACTTTGGACTGAAAAATGAGATTTGCCTTTCCCCAGTCATGCTGGCGGCAAGCTTGGAGAATTAATATTTTTTCTATCTCAGTAAAATATTTTCCATATCCTCTGAAAAAAGCTTCGGCACATTTTACAATATCTTCTTCATGTTCTTTCAAAGTTTTCTGCTTTTCTTCTTTTTGATTCTGTATTTTCTGAATTTGCTGAATTATTATCTGTTCTTCTTTGGGAGTGAGTATTCCTTCTAAACTGTCTAAAAAACTTTCCAGAGTTTCTTTTAATGCTTCTACTTCCTTGATGCTCTATTGCTTCGCTTTTGATTTTGCATATAACTCCATATTTCATTCCCCCAATACACAAAATCTATCTTATGTTCTTACTAAATACAACAGCACTTTCTGCCTCAGAATCATCCACATATCCCTGATCTAATACCTTGCCAGCCGGATAATAGTATGCTCTTACCCGTCCACCATCTTTCTTCCATCTGCGTAAACCATTTTTTGTTATCTCGTATTCTCTTGTCAGATTATAAATTGTTGCGCCACCTTCACCATCTTCAAATATGCGTTCTCCATCCTCGGTTTCATAATCAACAGGAATATAAATATTATTATGCACACTAACTTCTTCTTCCCATGATAAATGAACAATTTCTACCTTTTTAATATCTAGTAAATCTTCATATCTTCCCAATGAAAGATACTGTGGTGGATTTAACAATGACTGATAAACAGTATCAAAATCTTCTTCAGACGGCAAAATATGAAGAATCATATTATTTTCACAAATCAGTTCGACATTAGCAATTCCTTTAAATACTCCATAGTCCTCTTTATCATGAACGCAAATTTGGTGTCTTCCTTCTTCGAACTTTACCCCTGCTGAAAAGGAATATCTTGTATATAATTCAGATATCGTTCCTTTATTTTTTCCCTGAATACTTAATTCCATCGGATGAAATGTCGTAAAACCACAGGCAGCATGAATCATGCCCAGTACCGTAGAGTATGGTGGCAGCGGAAAAGTTTCTTTAATAATAAAACTGCTCGGTTTCCTATAATTTACAAGATTCTGAAAACATTCTACTCTAATTGCCTTCATAATAAGCATCCACTTCCTCTTTCAAATGTTTGAATACGTTTCCTACGGACTCTGCTTTTAATTTTTCTTTTACGTCTTTTTCATTATCGAAAATTCCCGATGTGATTCCTGTGTAAGTATATTCCTTTAATTCTTCTGAATCCTCCACAATCTCTTTTAACGTGGCAACACCAATTTTATTTGCCTTTACACCCACAATATTTTCAAAGAATGGATTCTTTCTTTTATATCTTCCACCGATGATAAACAGTGGGCTTAAGTTCTCTCTTCTTCCTCTGATATCTCGGTATAAATACTGTACGGTATCTAAAAGCTCCTTTACTCTGCTTGCTTTTTCTTCCTGTGATACTTCAATTTCCACATCCACTCCAATTCTATCTAAATCTATCGATATAGTATAGCTGTAATAAGAACGATGGATTTCACTCTGCGCAATTCCATTTTCGAGGTTCTGACGCTGTGCCAGTCCCATGTTTGTGAGAAACTCCAAGTCACTCTGATATGGCTCTAAAGAAATCGCATTGCTTAATCGCACTACTGCGCTTCTTGTAGATGCACCACCCTTTTTATCATCTGCTTTGGAAGTCGTTTTCATATATCCAAATAAATCGATTTCTGGATAATCTTCAATTGTTGCAGATGGGGCAAACTGTACTACACCACTCTTGCCGTCAACCGGTGTATTATCCCATTTAAGCTGCTTTACGATATTGTATCGCATAGCCTGTCTTGAAATATAAGAATACTGCTGGAAATCTCCTCTTGTCATTTTCTTTAATGTTGTGATATTTCCGATTCCCTCACCATAGTTTGCACTCTCTGCTAAAAATACCATTGTAAATGTTAAACCATCTCTTGTCATTTAATTTTCCTCCCCACTTTCATCCTGTGACTGTTTCGTATCTTCTGATTTACTATCCTTACTATCTGTATAACTTCCCTTTAATCCCAGTATAAAAGAATAGCCATACTCTGAAAACTTCTCCTTATTTCCAAGCATATAAACGAAACCATCTGCCATAGGTAATTTTGTTGAACTATACAACCGTATTACAATATCCATAAATTTTCCTTCATTTCGCACAGACAAAGCATTCAGTAATTGATAGATTGTTCCCCTCATACATTCATCATTTTCCGCTTTTTTTGCTAATAAAATCTCTTTACGCAATTTATAGCCTGCATCCCTCATTTTAATACGACTCATAAATATCCCCTCCTTAGCCTTTGACAGTTTTTCTTCAATACCCTGCTGCGATTGTTCCAACTCTTCAGAAATGCTCCCCACATTTACTTCCATTCTTTTTTCAATACTTGTGCATAATTGAACTACAAAAACCCAATATGCCGTTGGTATTACTCCAGTATTCCCCAGAGACTCCTTTAAAATCTGATTAAGTAAACTATACTGTTTATGATACTGCAAAATATTCATAACAACGCTCTCATGAACATTTACAAATTCATTAGAAAGTTTTACATATGGGTGTTGCTCAAGATATTTCAATGCTTTCTGTACCTTTTCCTGTTTCAGAATCTGTAGGGCATCTCTGCCTATAATACTGAACATATAATTATCTTCTGCGCGTGTTCCTCTTAAAATAACCTGCACATTATTGAGTTCTTTTACTTTGTCAGAAAGAACTTTATTCAATATCCTTGCAAACCATACTGTATAGTTTTCTTCTTCTCCTTTTTCCTTAAGACCGTTCCCTCGTTTTTTACCGTTCACATCCACTAATACCGATATGTTTTCATTCAAATTCATAAATACGAACTTATTTGCATACATTTGAAATCCCAATGGACTTAATGCATAGACAAAGGCACATACAGGACATAAAAAGGCATCTACCTGACAATTCCAGAAAGCGGAACGCTTTCTTGTCAAATCATCTGCCATTTCTTTCATAAAGGCGATAGAAACCTTTTCTTTTCCAGTAATCCCATTCCCACAGTCAATACAGGTATCTTTTGCTTTTTTATGTTCACCTTCTAAATACTTATGAAACGGTTCCGAAAAATCCTTTTCAAAAACAGCCCGCATATCCTTTTTTGCATTTGCCCGAAGAAGGAAACATTTTCCATCCCAAAATCGGTTAATATAATTATAAATTATACTTTTCATAATAAAAGTTTCTCTACATAACGGCTGTGTTAAAAATTGCTGTAATTCTTCCAAACGCTTTCTTAAAATATCAGATTCAAATTTATCACTAAGTTTATTCTTCTTCAGTTCCAGATAAACTTCAGGGTTCTCTACCTTCTCTTTGATAATATTGAATCCGTTCTGATAGCTATTCGAAAGCAGCTTTTCCGTGATAAACTTTAAATCGTCCTTTTCTTCTCTTCCTGGATTCCATTTATCTTCCCTTATTTTAGTAAGGCAACGCTCAATTCTGTCAAGTACCCCCTGATATACTGTGTTTTTGCCAAAATACTTTACACAGGCATTAAAATATAAATCTGTCCAGTCTGCATGAAGTGCAAAGTCTCTATCCAGCCAAATCCCCTGCTCATCTGATGTAATACCATAATCTGAATCTTCTTCTGCTTCGGATATATCCAACAAGTATTTCATACCTACAATTCCGGCATTCTTCAGAAAATCACCGAGTGTAATAATTACTCTGTCCAACTTTTTCTCCCCCTTTCTGTAAGATGTGCGTTACAATTTGTGGGAGATTTTGCCTGAATGAGAGCGGTGTAGCGGGTTACATCAACTGAATGAAGGCAAAATATACCGCAAATTGGGGCGTGCAGATTGCGAGAATGATTTTTCAAACACGCTCTAGATATTTTCTTTTTTAATTAAAAATATCCTATTAATACACTATCTCCCACATCCCATGTCCTTCCGAACGTCTGCCTCCCATCCCTGTCCGATATAAAAAGGTCAGAAGTTCTGGACTTCCTGATAATTTATAAATTCCAATATTCGCATCTACCTTTCTTCCAAATATCGTTGCAACAATTTTCTTGCCTTTTATTGGAACAATCTCAAAGCCTTCTACTGAAACATCTACTCCTAATCTCTCAATTAGCGTCTGTACATTTTCTTTCACTACCTGAGAAAATTCTGGATGGTCGTAAACATAATAAGTATCTCTGTTCTCTTCTACATCATGTCTTCTTGCTATGAGAGAACTCTGCATTTTCACAATAATCTCCGGATCCTTTATCTCCTTTCTCCTCACATTTTTAATGCGTACAAGCTCCATCGAATTACCATTCATCGGATAACGCTGATGTAATATTTTCTTAAATCCATTAAAAAAATAAATAGTCTGCTCCATATCTGCGTTTGAAAAAAACATCGAGAACTTATTCTGCCTTAAATATATCTTCTCGTCCTTAAACTTTGCCCCTGGCAGATAATAAGAAAAAGTGTATGGTTTTACCACTGACCTTCTCTTATCATATAATTGCTCAAACATCTTTGGTGAAGCACTCTCTAACGACGCTTTTAAGAAACTTACCAGCAG
>OIWP01003132.1_pt1 | contig 14487 bp, 13 predicted proteins | sample 1587661 | NCBI WGS metagenome assembly OIWP01 (sample SAMEA3888899, study PRJEB22519) | human gut metagenome | biome: human gut; feature: human-associated habitat; material: faeces | place: Denmark | collected 2010 | reverse complement strand
ACGCCGCCGCCCGCCATCGAGCAGAGTTTTACACCTAATTGGGGATAAAACAGCTGATGGCCGGTGGCGGGGTGGCTTTGATTGGCATTACCCTCGTGCCGCTGCTGTCCGGGCTGTTCGGCTAATCAGGCAGCTCGTTTGCTTCCCATAAATCCACGGAGGGTGCCGCTTTCTGGCGGCATCCTCCCGAAAGGAGGGCAACCCTATGGATTTCTTATGGGATAAGATCACGGAATGGCTGAAAGAAATGCTCATCGGCGGTATCGTGAGCAATCTGTCCGGGATGTTCGATGCAACCAATCAAAAGGTTGCCGAGATCTCCGGTCAGGTGGGCTTATCGCCGCAGGCATGGAACGGCAGCATTTTCAGCATGATACAAAACCTGTCAGAAACCGTGATCGTCCCCATCGCAGGCGCAATTCTCGCCTTTGTGATGACGCTGGAACTGATCCAGCTCATTACCGACAAAAATAACCTCAACGACATGGACACATGGATATTCTTCAAGTGGGCGTTCAAGTCCGCTGCCGCTGTCCTGATCGTAACAAACACATGGACGATTGTAATGGGCGTGTTCGATGCCGCCCAAAGCGTCGTTGCCAGCGCCTCCGGGCTGATTATCGGCGACACCAGCATCAACATTTCAAGTGTCATGGTGGGCATTGAGGATCGGCTGATGGAAATGGAGCTGGGGCCGCTGTTCGGCCTGTGGTTCCAGTCACTGTTCGTTGGCATTACCATGTGGGCGCTGACCATCTGCATTTTCATTATCACATTCGGAAGAATGATTGAAATATATCTCGTCACCTCTGTTGCTCCCATTCCGATGGCGACCATGATGGGCAAGGAATGGGGCGGCATGGGGCAGAACTACATCCGCTCCCTGCTGGCACTGGGCTTCCAAGCGTTTTTGATTATCGTCTGCGTTGCCATTTACGCGGTTTTGGTGCAGAACATCGCGCTTGTGGATGACATCATCTACGCCATCTGGACTTGCATGGGCTACACGGTGCTGCTGTGCTTCTGCCTGTTCAAAACGAGCAGCCTTGCCAAGTCCGTGTTCAATGCACATTAACGGGGGTGATACCATGCTGACACTCACGCCCGTCGCGCTTGCAACAGCGAACGCATTTGTCAATGCGCATCACCGGCACCATAAGGCAACTGCTGGACATAAGTTTTCCATCGGCTGTGCCAAGGATGGAGAGCTTGTCGGTGTTGCAATCGTAGGCCGTCCGGTAAGCCGGTATCTGGATGATGGCTGGACATTGGAGGTCAATCGTCTTTGCACCACCGGTGAGAAGAACGCTTGTAGCATCCTTTATGCCGCATCCGCGCGGGCGGCAAAGGCAATGGGATACCGCAAGATCATCACCTATACGCTGGATAGCGAGAGCGGCAGCAGTCTCCGCGCCGCTGGTTGGAACTGCGCAGGCTTGGCAGGCGGCAAATGCTGGACAGGCAGCCGTAAGCCCGCCTCCGCTTTGTACCCGGCGCAGATGAAACTTCGATATGAAAAGCTCTTGTAAAGGGGGATTTCTATGGCCTATGTCAACGTCCCAAAGGACTTAACCAAAGTTAAGACCAAGGTATTATTCAACCTCACGAAACGGCAGCTTATCTGCTTCGGAAGCGGCGCGCTCATCGGCGTACCGCTTTTCTTCTTGCTCAAGGGCAGCATCGGCACCAGCCCCGCCGCCATGGTGATGATGGTGGTGATGATCCCGGCTATGCTGTTCGCCATGTATGAAAAGAACGGTCAGCCGTTGGAGGTCGTCATCCGCAACATCTACCGCGTGTGTTTCCAGAGGCCGAAGCAGCGCCCGTATAAGACCAACAATTTCTATGCCGTTTTGGAGCGGCAAAACCAGTTAGACCGGGAGGTGTATCAAATTGTCCGAAAAGAAAAAGCTGACCCGCGCCGAACGAAAACAGATCGAAGCCGCCATCGCAAGAGCGAACCGAACGGATAAGAAAGAAAAATCGGCGCAGGACAGCATCCCGTATCAGCGTATGTGGCCGGACGGTATTTGCCGTGTGACCGACACGCGCTACACCAAAACGATCCAGTATCAGGACATCAACTACCAGCTCTCGCAGAACGAGGACAAGACCGCCATCTTTGAGGCGTGGTGCGATTTCCTGAACTACTTTGACAGCTCCGTGCAATTCCAGCTTTCCTTTGTGAACCTCTCGGCTTCGCAGGAAACCTTTGCACGGAGCATTTCCATTCCGCCCTGCGGGGACGAGTTTGACGGCATCCGCACCGAGTACGCCGGTATGCTGCAAAATCAGCTTGCCCGCGGCAACAACGGCCTCATTAAGACCAAGTATCTCACATTCGGCATTGAAGCCGACAATCTCCGCGCCGCCAAGCCCCGTTTGGAGCGCATTGAAACCGATCTTCTGAACAACTTCAAGCGGCTGGGCGTTGTGGCTGCGCCGCTGAACGGCTTTGAGCGCCTGCACGTCATGCACGACATTCTGCGGATGGACGAGCAGGAGCCGTTCCGCTTTTCGTGGGACTGGCTGCCTCCCTCCGGGCTGTCCACCAAGGACTTTATCGCGCCCAGTTCCTTTGAGTTCAAGACCGGCAGGATGTTCCGCATGGGCAAAAAGCTGGGTGCGATCAGCTTCGTGCAGATTCTGGCACCGGAGCTGAATGACCGGATGCTGGCGGACTTTCTGGATATGGAGAGCAGCGTCCTCGTCAACCTCCATGTGCAGTCTGTGGATCAGGTCAACGCCATCAAGACCGTCAAGCGCAAGATCACCGATCTCGACAAGTCCAAAATCGAGGAACAGAAGAAGGCCGTCCGCGCCGGGTACGATATGGACATTATCCCATCCGACCTTGCCACCTACGGCGCAGAAGCCAAAAAGCTGTTGCAGGATTTGCAGTCCCGCAACGAGCGAATGTTCCTGCTGACCTTCCTCATTCTCAACACGGCGGACACGCCCCGGCAGCTCGACAACAACATCTTCCAGACCTCCAGCATTGCGCAGAAGTATAACTGTGCGCTGACCCGGCTGGACTTTCAGCAGGAGGAAGGACTGATGAGCAGCCTCCCGCTGGGGCTGAATCAGATCGAGATTCAGCGGGGCTTAACCACCTCCAGCGTAGCGATCTTCGTCCCCTTCACCACGCAGGAGCTGTTTCAGAACGGTTCGGAGGCGCTGTACTACGGCATCAACGCCCTTTCCAACAACCTTATCATGGTAGACCGCAAGCTGCTGAAAAACCCCAACGGCCTGATTTTGGGTACTCCCGGCAGCGGCAAGTCGTTTTCGGCAAAACGTGAGATCACCAATGCGTTTCTCATTTGCCCCAAGGATGACATCATCATCTGTGACCCGGAGGGCGAATATACACCGCTGGTGGAGCGCCTGCACGGTCAGGTCATTAAGCTGTCGCCCACCGGCAAGGGCTACGACGGTTCGCCCTGCTATATCAATCCGATGGACTTGAATCTGGATTACAGCGACGATGATAACCCATTGAGCTTGAAATCCGACTTCATTCTGTCGCTGTGCGAGTTGATCGTCGGCGGCAAGGATGGGCTTGCCCCTGTGGAAAAAACCATCATCGACCGCTGCGTGCGCATCGTCTACCGGGACTACCTCAATGACCCGAAACCGGAGAATATGCCGCTGCTGGAGGACTTGTATAACGCCCTCCGTGCGCAGGATGAAAAGGAAGCGCAGTACATCGCCACCGCCCTTGAAATCTACGTCACCGGCTCTCTGAATGTGTTCAACCATCACACGAACGTGGATGTGAATAGCCGCATCGTCTGCTACGACATCAAGGAGCTGGGCAAGCAGCTCAAGAAAATCGGGATGCTGGTGGTGCAGGATCAGGTCTGGAACCGTGTGACCATCAACCGCGCCGCCCATAAAACGACCCGCTACTATCTTGACGAGTTCCATCTTCTTTTGAAGGAGGAACAGACGGCTTCGTACAGTGTCGAAATCTGGAAACGCTATCGCAAATGGGGCGGCATCCCCACCGGGATCACGCAAAATGTCAAAGACCTGTTATCCAGCCGCGAGGTTGAGAACATTTTTGAGAACAGCGATTTCATCTATATGCTCAATCAGGCCGCTGGCGACCGGCAGATTCTCGCAAAGCAGCTCAACATTTCGCCGCATCAGCTTTCTTATGTGACCCACTCCGGCGAGGGCGAGGGGCTGCTGTTCTACGGCAACACGATTCTGCCCTTCATTGACCACTTCCCGAAGGACACCGAGCTGTACCGCGTCATGACCACCAAACCGCAAGAGGTGGCGTCGGCATGAAAAGAGAACCGCGTTTGCAGTTTTCCGACGCCGATCTTGCCGAGCCGAAGCTGGAAAAGCCCATCAAGCGGGTGAAAAAAGCGGAGGCCAAGGCGGATAAGGCGCAGGCGAAAATCCCCAAGAAAACCGTGGTCAAAAAGGAACGCGGCTTTGATCCTGCCACCGGCAAGGTCAAAACGCAGCTCCGTTTTGAGGAGGTGGACAAGAAAAAGCCGCCCTCCAAGTTGACCCATGCCGTGCGGGATGCCCCCGCCAACTTTGTTCTCTCTCAGGTTCACCGGGAGGTGCGGCAGAGCGAGGACGATAATGTGGGCGTGGAGGCTGCGCACAAGGTAGAGCAAACCGTGGAGAGCGGCGGGCGGCTGGTACAGTCTGCCCACCGCGCCCATCAGCTCAAGCCTTATCGTGCTGCCATCCGTGCAGAGAAAAAGCTGGAGCGAGCCAATCTTGACGCGCTCCAGAAGAAAGCAGAGATCGACAGCCCCACCAGCAATCCCGTTTCCAAATGGCAGCAGAAGCAGGCAATTAAGAAGCAGTATGCCGCTGCCAAGCACAATCAGGCGGCGCAGACTACGGCAAAGGCGGCAGAGAATACCGCCAAGGCCGCGAAAAAAGCCGCTGAAAAGGCTGAGAAAGCGGGCAAATATGTGTGGGAACACCGGCGCGGCTTTGCCATTGCCGCCGCAATTCTGCTGATGCTGGCATTTCTGCTCAACGGCCTGTCCTCCTGCTCGGTGATGATGGATGGCGTCGGCTCCGGGATCGCGGCCAGTACCTATCCGTCGCAGGACGCCGATATGCTGGGCGCGGAAGCGCAGTATTGCGCGATGGAAGCAGAGCTTCAGCGCTACCTCGACACCTACGAAAGCACCCACGACTACGATGAGTACCACTTTGATCTGGACACCATCGAGCATGACCCCTATGTACTCATTTCCATGATTACGGCGCTGCATCAAGGGGAATGGACGCTGGATGAGGTGCAGGGTACGCTCCAGATGCTCTTTGACCGCCAGTACATTTTGACCGAGGATGTGGTGGTGGAAACCCGCTACCGCACAGAAACCGACACATGGACGGACGCAGACGGCAATACCCATACGGACACCTATCAGGTGCCGTATGACTACTACATCTGCACGGTCACGCTGGAAAACTTCAATCTCTCTCATGTTCCCGTCTACATTATGAGCGAAGAACAGCTCGGAATGTACGCTACCTACATGGCCACCCTCGGCAACCGTCCCGACCTGTTCCCCGGTTCGGGCTACATCGGCAAGTATGTGGAGGGCAGCTATACCGACTACGACATTCCCCCGGAGGCGCTGGACGATGAGGTATTCGCCGCCATCATCAAAGAAGCGGAAAAATATCTCGGCTACCCCTACGTTTGGGGCGGCAGCAGTCCCTCTACCTCATTTGACTGTTCGGGCTTCGTCAGTTGGGTCATCAATCATTCCGGTTGGGATGTGGGCAGGCTGGGAGCGCAGGGGCTTTGCAATATCTGTACGCCCGTATCCTCTGCCAACGTCAAACCGGGCGATCTGGTGTTTTTCACCGGAACCTACGATACCCCCGGTGTCAGCCATGTGGGTATCTACGTCGGCAACAATATGATGATCCACTGTGGCGACCCGATCTCTTATGCGAACTTAAATTCAAGCTATTGGCAGTCCCATTTCTACCGCTATGGGCGCTTGCCGTAAAGGAGAGTGAACGATATGAACCCGAAAATTATGAAGCTCCGTGGAGAGCTGGAGAAGAACAAAGGCAAAATCTCTGATCTGCAAGGCCGCAACCGCGAGCTGGAAAAACAGATTCGTGAGCTGGAGGACACCGACATCATCGGCATGGTGCGTGAGAACGGCATGACGATGGAGCAGTTTGCCGAGCTGTTCCGCCGTATGCAGGCCGCGCCTGCACCGGCCACTTCGGAAAAGGAGGCGTTGAACCATGACTAAGAAAGTACCGCGCATTTTTATCAGCCTGCTGCTGATGCTCCTGTGTATCGGGATTTTCCCCGTTTCCGCTTTTGCCAGCGGCGGCGACTATCCCGATGATACGCTGCCTGCCACCGAAAGCAGCGCCGCAGACGCACAGGAAACAAAACAGATCGGCACGGTCACGACCAACGGCGGCAACTTGAATGTCCGCACCGGCGCAGGACTGGATAACACCGCGTTTACGCAGCTCCCCAACGGCACGGTGGTCGATGTGATTGGCAGGGACGGCGATTGGGTAAAAATCCTGCTGCCCGCCCGTGTGGGCTATGTGTACGGCGGCTATCTGACCGTTACCGACGCCGCCGACAGCACCGTGAGCATCGGCAGCATGACGGGCGGCAGCGACGCGCTGACACCGGACGGCAATCTGACGCTGATCGACGATATTGGCACCAGCACCAAGGCAGGAAAACAGTTCATTACGTTGGAAAGCAAGAATGGTAACGTATTTTACATGATTATTGACCGCGACGATGAGGGCGAAGAAACCGTCCACTTCTTGAATCAGGTGGATGAGGCCGACCTGATGGCGCTGACCGGCGAGGAAGAAACGCCCGCCACTTGCTCCTGCACCACAAAATGCGTGGCCGGTACGGTCAATACATCCTGCCCCGTCTGCGCGGTCAACATGACCGAGTGCGTGGGCAAGGAGGCAAAGCCCGAAGTCCCCACCGAGCCGACAGAATCCGCCGCCGAGGAACCGGAGAAAAAGAGCGGCGTGGGCGGCATCCTTGTCGTTCTGCTGATCGTCGCGCTGGGCGGCGGTGCAGCGTTCTACATTTTCAAGCAGAAAAAGGCCAAGCCGCAGACCAAAGGCAGCGCCGATCTGGACGATTATGACTACGGCGAGGACGAATATGAGTTTGAGCCGTATGAGGACGAACCGGAACAGGATACTACGGAGGATACAGACGCATGAGATATTTCACCAACAATCCGCTGGAACGACTGATGATGCAGAAGCCGAAAGCAGCGCGGGAGGACAGCCCTCCCGCCGCTGCCAAGGAACACTTCTGCTATGGCTGTAAGCGCTTCGGGCAGAGCTGCGTTCGTCCCTGTTACCGTGACGTAAAGAGAATGGAGGCTGCACCATGCGCCTTGTGATTGCCGAAAAGCCATCCGTGGCGCAGAGCATCGCCGCCGTGCTGGGTGCTAAATCACGGCATGACGGGTATCTGGAGGGCAGCGGGTACATCGTGTCGTGGTGTTTCGGGCATCTGGCAGAGCTGGCCGACGCCGCCGTTTACAATGCCGATGATGCCAAATGGACGCTGGCGGCGCTGCCCATCATTCCTATCTCGTTCCGCTTCATCGTCCGCTCTGAAAAGCAGAAGCAGTTTGACATTCTGCGGGAGCTGATGCGCCGGGAGGATGTGGCAGAGGTGGTCAACGCCTGCGACGCTGGGCGCGAGGGTGAGCTGATCTTCCGCACGGTTTACTGCCTTGCGGGATGCTCCAAGCCGATTCTGCGGCTTTGGATTTCCTCCATGGAGGATGATGCCATCCGCAGCGGCTTCCAGCAGCTTAAATCCGGGCGTGACTATGACGGCCTGCATCAATCCGCCCTCTGCCGCGCCAAGGCTGATTGGCTGGTTGGTATCAACGCCACGCGGTATTTCTCCCTGACGTATGGCCGCACATTGAACATTGGGCGCGTCATGTCGCCCACGCTGGCGCTGTTGGTACAGCGTGAGGCGGAGATCTCCGCATTTGCGGCAGAACCGTTCTACACCGTTCAGCTCGATTGCGGCTTTCCCGCCACGACAGACCGAATGAAGGACAGGAAGGACGCCGACGCCATCGCCAACGCCTGCAAGGGCAAGGCAGTAACCATCAAAAGCGTGGAGCGCAAGGAAAAGTCTGAGAAAGCGCCCGCGCTCTACGATTTGACCTTCCTCCAGCGCGACGCCAACCGCGTTCTCGGCTATACCTCCCAGCAGACCCTCGACTATCTCCAAGCCCTCTATGAAAAGAAGCTCTGCACCTACCCGCGCACCGACAGCCGCTTTCTGACCGACGATATGGAGGGCAGCGTCTCCGGCCTTGTCGCCGCCGCTGCCGCTGTCTGCGGCATGGAGAAGCCTCCGACCATCTGCGCCAAGCAGGTATGCAGCAGTAAAAAAGTCACCGATCACCACGCCATTGTTCCCACCATCAGCGCGGAAAAGGTAGATATGGCCTCTCTGCCGCTGGGCGAACGCGAGGTGCTGAAGCTGGCGGCAAGGGGCTTGCTTCGTGCGGTGGATGAACCACATCGCTACGCAGAAACGGTCATTACGGTGGACTGTGCCGGTCAGAGCTTCACCGCCAAGGGCAAAACCGTCCTTGCTCCCGGCTGGAAGCGCTATGAGCAGGAGCAGGCAGAGGCAGCGCCCGCGCTGCCGGTGGTAACGGAGAATCAGACGCTTTCCGTATCTGCCGCATCGGTCAAGACCGGAAAAACCACGCCGCCCAAGCATTTCACCGAGGATACGCTGCTGGCTGCGATGGAAAACGCGAGCAAGGAGGATATGCCAGATGATGCCGAGCGCAAGGGCATCGGAACCCCGGCGACCCGCTCCGGTATCATTGAAAAGCTGGTGTCCTCCGGTTTTGTGGAGCGCAGGAAGTCCAAAAAGATCACAAATCTGCTGCCCACGTCCACCGGCACGGCGCTTATCACCGTTCTGCCTGAACAGCTCCAGTCTCCGCAGCTCACCGCTGAATGGGAGCACCGCCTGAAAGAGATCGAGCGCGGCGAAATCGCCTCGGCCAGTTTTATGGACGGGATCGCCGCCATGCTACATGAGCTGGTGCAGACCTACAAGCCCATCCCCGGTGCGGAAGTCCTGTTCCCCTCCGGGCGCGAGGTAGTCGGCAGGTGTCCCCGCTGCGGGGCCGAGGTAACGGAATCACCGAAAGGCTTTTTCTGCGAGAACCGTGCCTGTTCCTTTGTTCTCTGGAAAAACAGCCGCTTTTTCACCGCCAAGAAAAAGGTGCTGACAAAATCCCTTGCCGCTGCGCTTTTGAAAAATGGCCGCGTCCCGCTGAAAGGCTGCTACTCGGAAAAAACCGGGAAAACCTATGATGCCGTCGTTCTTCTGGAGGACGATGGGCAACGCGCGGGCTATAAGCTGGTGTTTGACAATGGCTGATGCGCCGCGTATGAATCACAAGCAGCTCCGCCGCGCCAAGAAGCTCATTCGGAAGCTCTGCTGCAATTACGATCACGGCAACTGCCTCGCGCTGGATGATGGAGAGCCTTGCGTCTGCGTACAGGGTATTTCCTACTCGCTGCTGTGCAACTGGTTCCGAAACGCGGTGCTTCCCGCCGACCACGAGCTGCTGGCCGACGTGATGCGGGAAAGGCCGGGAAAGCGCTGCGCCGTCTGCGGTAAGCCGGTCTATTCTTTCTCCAATCGCGCCAAATATTGCCCCGCCTGCGCCAAGCAGGAGCGCCGAAAGCAGGACGCCAAACGGAAGCGTGAACAATACTGGAACCTCCGCAGATAGAGGGCGTAAAAGCCCCGTGCCGCAAGGCTTTTTTCATGCGGAATCACAAGGGGCTACGTCATTCTATCCGCAAGCCCAAAAACAACGTCTATCTGCGGAGAATCGCCCCTGTGCAGGATGTGTTTTCTTCTGCGCAGGGGCGCTATTTTTTCTGAAAGGAGATCATCATGGCTGAAAAACAAACCAGCAAAGACCGGATGCGGGAGATCGTTGACAGCATCGAAAACGGCATCAAGGAGCTGTTCGAGAGCGATAAGTACCGGAAGTACCTTGCCACCATGAGCCGCTTTCACCGCTACTCGGTCAACAACACCATGCTCATCTATATGCAGCGCCCCGACGCCACCCATGTGGCGGGCTTCAACAAGTGGCGCGATCAGTTCGGCAGGAACGTCCTGAAAGGCGAAAAAGGTATCCGCATCATCGCTCCTACTCCCTATAAGAAAAAGGTCGAGGAAATCAAGACCGACCCGGAAACCAATGCGCCGGTGCTGGATGCGGATGGCAAGGCCATCATTGAGGAAAAGGAAATCCGAATCCCTATGTTCAAGGTGGTATCCGTCTTTGATGTGTCACAGACTGCGGGAAAGCCCTTGCCCCAGCTTGCCGCTGATCTGAGCGGCAATGTGCAGCAGTATGAGGTTTTCATGGAGGCGCTGCGCCGCGCTTCTCCCGTTCCGATAGAGATAAAGCCCGTTGCGCATGACACAGATGGCTTTTTCAGCATTAAGGCGCAGAGCATCACCATCCGCGCCGGTATGAGTGAGGTGCAGACGGTATGCGCCGCCGTCCATGAGATTGCTCACGCCAAGCTCCACGACTATGAACACATGACAGAGCTTGCGGACGATGGTGAGACGATCCTTGTCCCCGGAGAAAAGAGTCGCAACACCGAGGAGGTCGAGGCCGAAAGCATCTCCTATGCGGTCTGCCAGTATTACGGCATTGAAACGGGAGAAAACAGCTTCGGCTATATCGCCACATGGTCAAAGGGCAAGGAGCTGAAAGAGCTTCGCGCCAGTCTGGAAACCATCAACAAGACGGCTTCCGAGCTGATTACGGACATTGACCGGCATTTTGCGGAGATTTGCAGGGAGCGCGGCATTTCTGTGGAGAAATCCGAGCAAGCGGAAAGCCAATTAAAAGAGAACAGCAATATGTCTGCGGCTGACTTGGCAAAAAGCATTTCAGAGCTGTATCTCGATGCGAATGGCCTTGCCTTTCTCAGCGAATTTGCAAGTCAGGAAGATTGCCTCCAGCATTTCTACGAAGATCTGTTGACAGGAGCAGATGAGATAAAAGGCTTCCTGTCCGAAACACTTGAGCAGAGCGATGAATACGCGCACAGAGCGAATGAGCTGCTGTTGGAAGTTGAGGCATTTCAGAAAAGTCACACTTCCTTAAAGGAACTCGACGCTAATGAGCGTTGGTATGCGGTTGATGGTGGGAGCAAGCATCTTCGCATAACAGAAGATGGTGCAAAATATGCCTATGAACTTTACGACAAGGACACTCTACACCTTCTGGAAAGCGGAACAGTACATGACGATGATGTAAACTTTCTTTTGGCGGCTGCGATTCGTATCTGCGAAACACATGGCTATGATAAGACCGTGCCGTTTGAAGTTTTGTCAAACAAGTTTGCAGGGATTTTGTACTCACTCGAATTGTCATCGGACGACAATCAGGTTGTTCACGAGGAGGCCGGTTCTCGTGCCGCAGGCACACTTCCAACTTCGCCAGAGCTGGAACAGGCCACCCCGATGCCCGACCCCACGCTGACGGTGGACGATATGCGCAGCTATGGGTATCTGGACGGCGATATGCTCCCGCTTTCCAAAGACCGGGCGCTGGAGCTGCTGGAGCATGACATCACGGTTTATATGCTCCATCCCGACAACGCCGAGGAAATGGTTTTTGAGGCCGAGGACATCATCAAGCATGACGGAATGTTCGGGATCACACAACCGGATTGGGATGCGGTCAAAGGCCATATCCCGCCCCGTGATGTGGAACAGCGCTTTTTGAACAGCCCCACCGATTCTATGGCGATCTATCAACTGCGCCGGGACGCGCCGGTCGAGCTTCGTTTTGCCAGCCTCGGCAGTCTGGCCGCACCGCCTGACCCGGCCAACTATGAAGCCATTTATACCCGTGAGGTGTACCCGGACGATGATACCGGCAGAATCCTTGAAAACTTCTACTACATTTTCAACGACGAGCGCCCCGGCGATTTTGTGGGACACAGCCTCTCCGTCAGCGACATCGTTGCGCTGAAACAGAACGGCAAGGTATCCTATCACTACTGTGACAGCATGGGATTTCAGGAGCTGCCCGCTTTTCAGAAGCCGGAGAATTACCTGAAAGCCGCCGAAATGTCGATGGAGGACGATTACGGCATGATCGACGGCATTATCAATAACGGCTCCAAACAGCCCACCGTTGCCAATCTTGAGGCACAGGTCAAGGCCGGTATGTCCATCTCCCTGATGGATTTGGCGGCGGCTGCCCACCGGGAACGGGATGCCGGTGAACGCAAGCCCTCCGTGCTGGAGCAGCTCAAAAGCCAACCGGCCCAAGAACGTCCACACAAAACAGCGCCCAAAAAGAGCGCGGAAAAGGAGCTTTGATATGAACATCACCTTTGAAGAACGCCAGCTTATGAGCCTCTACAACACCGGCACCCGCACGGGCTTGATCGCAGCGCTGGAGGAAATGCGCGGCTACCTCGCTGCGGATGAAACGGAGCTGCGGGAGCTGACGGACAGCGCCATCGCAAAGCTGCGCAGGATGAGCGACGCGGAATATGACGCGCTCGACCTGTTCCCCGATTTTGAAAAGGAGGATATGGATGCCGAGTAAAGTACAGCTCTATGCGCAGATGGCAGACCGCACGGCGGAGCAGATCACGGGAAGCTACCAGAAGTGGACGGCATTTCTGACCACCGCCGCAAGGCTGTATAAGTACCCCTACAACGAGCAGCTCATGATCTTCGCCCAGCGCCCGGAAGCCACGGCCTGCGCGGAATACGACCTTTGGAATAAGCAGATGCGCCGCTATGTGCGGCGAGGCAGCAAGGGCATCGCCCTTGTGGATACCAGCAGCGACCAACCCAAACTCCGATATGTATTTGATGTTTCCGACACCAGCGGCGGCGAGAACTCTCGCCGCCCTTATCTTTGGGAATACCGGCAGGAGCATCGTGAGGTGGTATCTGCGGCGCTGGAGCAGCGCTTCGACGTTTCTGGTGAAAACGGACTTGCCGATCAGATGGAGCGTGTGGCGGCGCAGCTTGTAGATGAATACTGGCACGACAACTGGCGCGATATTGTCGGCATCGTTGACGGTTCCTTTCTGGAAGGTTATGATGATTTCAACATCGGAGCCGCATTTCGGAACGCCGCCGTTGTCAGCACCACCTATGCACTGCTGTCCCGCTGCGGGATGCAGCCGGGAGATTACTTCGAGCATGAGGATTTTCTGAGCGTCTTTGATTTCAACACCCCGCAGACCGTCGCCGCTCTTGGAACGGCCATCAGCCAGTCCAGCGAGCTGGTGCTGCGGCAGATCGAAGTCACCATCAAGAATTATGAGCGCGAGAAAATCGCGGAAAGGAGCGAAAGCCATGAGCGAACTGACCTACACCCGCAGCGGGGATTATCTGATTCCCGATCTGAGCCTGACCGAGCAGCCGCAAGCCCCGCTGGGCAAGTACGGCAGGATGCGGAAGGATTACCTGAAGGAGCATCGTCCGGTGCTGTGGAACAGCCTGCTGCTGTCCGAGAAGCTGTACCCCCATCTGCGGGAGATCGACGAGGCAGCGAACAACCGGCTGGAACGGATGATGCCGGAGCTGATGAAGTCGGCAGGCGTGACGGAAGCGCTGAAAGCCAGCGACCCGATGAAGTGGTTAGGGCTGATGAACACGCTGAAAGCGCAGGCCGAGGAAACGATCCTCACGGAGTTGGTGTTCAGCTAACCATGTTCGATGCCCCTGCTGGGGCGCAGATGTCCTTCTTCCCCTCAGAGGCAGAACAAATTCAATCCATCGCAGAAGCGGAGAGTGTAACACCCTCCGCTTTTTCTATGTTCATTTCTCAGAATGATATTGACCACATCCTGCGCGCGGGCGGTAATGCGGATGCAGCGCGGATGAAAATTGCTGCGGAATTCTCCAAGCAAAAACCTTTAGAGGATCGCGCGGCATTTCTGAAAGCTCTTTACCACGGCGGCAACGGCCTGATTACGGATAACGGCAGGTTTTCCGCATGGTACGGGGACGATGGTATCCATATTGCAACCGGAGATACCTCTCGCTATCTTCGCTCTGCACAAGTGATAGGCTGGGCAGATGCGGCGGAGCGTATTGAGGAACTTCTGGACGGCGGCACATTTGCCACCAATCTTGAAGTCACAGAAGCCCCGCGCTATGAGCGGCTGGGTATTGCTGTGGATGTCTGGAATCTTTATCACGATTTCTCGGATGAAGCAAAATCGCTGGGGTATCTGTCCTGCTTGGGCAATATCCATAGCACCAGCTTTCCAGAGGAAACGGAGCGCCTGACGGATGATCTGCTGAATCCGGAGTTTCGGGAAAGGCTTCTGGCAGAACACAGAGTATTTCTTGACGCATACCGTGAGAACCGGGAGCTTCTGCGTTTCCATTTCCACCGTCCGCAGGCGCTTCTTACA
>OIWP01003123.1_pt1 | contig 14535 bp, 14 predicted proteins | sample 1587661 | NCBI WGS metagenome assembly OIWP01 (sample SAMEA3888899, study PRJEB22519) | human gut metagenome | biome: human gut; feature: human-associated habitat; material: faeces | place: Denmark | collected 2010 | reverse complement strand
GTCGTATACTCCATGTCTTCTATCTTTGGTGATTTTGCGAAAGATGCAGGATTAGTAACAGTTAAATTTTCAAATGTACCAGTGTCAGCCGATACCTCTGTGGCATATACGTTTAGACTGTTATCATTCCAACTGATTCCCCAATTTTCACTATTTTCAATTTCAATATCTACTTCATCGTCAAAGAACTTCTTGATATCAACAGGGAATATTCCATCGCTTGAAAACTGTACACCTGTATATTTCATGTATTTTGAATTTTCTTCGTAGCTTGTAAATACAGCATATCCAGAGCGATCAATTAATCCTTTAGCAGCATTATTGGCATCTTTAATTTTCAGATAACCGTTTCCATTCTTTTCGCCGCCCAACGTCAATTCACCGCCAAGTGCCGCACTGAAGCTGATATACAGTTGGCCATTCTTGTAGTACAGGCCTTTCCATGCACCATCATTTGATAGTATTTCTACGATTTGCGATTGTGTCAGATTGTCCACATCAATCACTACCGCAACACTCTGCATATCCATCAATGTTGTAGTTCCACCGGATGCATACAGCTTGCACCGGACATTCGTGACATCCCTAGGAATACCGATAGTAGAGCCGTTGGAGCTTGAAATAGTTTCGCCAGAGCTATTGGTCAGTATCGTATAGAGATAATGTGTCACCGTATCTTCATCCGTTGAACTGGTGTAAATGGTTTTCCATGTATTACCATCAGTAGTCTCTTCGATTACGAATCTGCCCTTATACGCATATCTGGTAGCCGAATCACCGTCTCTGTAGTATGCGTTAAATTTCAAAAAATTTGGACTGACATTCTTGTCTGCTCCACGTTTCAGCACGTTACAAGACGGCTCAATGATGTAGGTTCTTCCCGGTTTTCCATCAGCTCCCGTCTCGCCCTTAATCTTACTCCACGTATATTTTGTCGGGTCAGTGGAATCTGTCTTGGCGGTATCCGTATACTGGCCAATATACAGTTTATTAGTTCCATCAGAAACCGAAAAGCCTGTCTTTCCATCAGCACTGTTCGCGTAGGCAATATGTAGATAATACGTCTTTCCGTCTGTGCCGTTCGTTCCAGCAATACCATCTTTACCATCAGACCCCTCGAATTTTGACCACGTATATTTCTTCGGGTCTGTGCTGTCATTCGGTTCATAGTCTACATAAGTACCTATATACGTGGACGGAGTTTCAGTCATCTGACTAGATGATGTCGGATTTGCCACGGAACTATATTTGATGTGGAAATATGATGTCTTGCCGTCTACTCCATTTGTTCCATCTTTGCCATCTTTTCCGGGAACTCCTTGTTCGCCTTTTTCGCCTTGCAAACCATCCAGTCCATTGACTCCGTTCTTTCCGGCTTTAAGCTTGGCAATCGTGAATCTTCTTGTGATGGACAAGGTTTGCAGGTAAGTGGCTTTAATATCCACCCATCCGTTATCAGCTATCAGTCCTGTGACTGTATAGGTGTGCGTATTGACATCCCAAGAGCCGGTCACGCTGTCGGATTTCGTAATCGTGTAACTGCAATCATTGGTTACATCCTGTGAGCCATACATAACTGACGCTGTGGTTGCCACTGTTGGAAATACCGGAATGTTTCCGTCTGCGTCAGATGCGATCGTCTGCATGTCGTTACTCAGCTGTAAGGTCATATTCTTGGCAGATGCGATGGTATTATTCATGTCCTCAAGCATTTTATCTACTCTTTTTTCTCCGATATAAACACTACTTCCGTTTATTTCAACTTCACCTGTATCTGCATTTATACGAAACGTAATATTTCCATCGTTGTCTTTAGCCGTTAATCCTCTGGTATTGATATACTCCGCTTGAATACCGATTGCATATAAAATATTAAGTACAGCATCTCCATTGGAATCAAATCCGGATTTCCATGTCTCACCGCCATCAACGGATAAGAAAAAGCCATCAATTCCGTTTTTATAAATTATCTTTGATTCTTTTAAAGTTGGTTTATCATGGCGGTATACGATTGTGGATCCATCCGTTAGATTTTCGATTGTGAAATAAAATCCCAAAGTATTGGCAGCTAACTCATTCATCTGTTTTAGCTTAATGTCATAAGCAGTCATTTTCTGACGTGTATCTTCTTTTGCCTGCTCTATCAGCACTTTATTTTCATCCGGGTACTCTGCTCCCTGAGATTCTACACTCTTTGCCTTACAGGAAAAATTGGTAGAATCAGCAAATAAAAATTCAATATCAGTAGCATAGGAACGATATATATTTCCTCGATAATCTTCAAACTGCACTGCATCTCCAAAGGTTGCATATCCAATCGGTATGCTACTTACAGAAAATGGCAAAATCTGGAAGCCAGTTAAAATCCGGCCAATACAATTCACACCGTCCTCGGCATTTCCGGAAAGTAGCTGATTTTCTTTCAAATCAATCAAGTAACCTTCCTGTCCGTATATGTAATCCCGCTCGTCTTCTGTGTACTTCACTCCGGTAACTGTGATAATATCGATGTCCGTCTGCACATCATCAATACCTTCCTCGAGCTTTAAGCCGATTGTTATATCTTCCTTTGTTATAATGATTTCATTTTCCTCAATATCATAGATATTGTTTCCACTAGCATCCATCCAAGGAGCTTCCACAAGCTTTACTACTTTAGGTGCCGCCTGATAAGTAACGATTCTCAGGAGGTCATTCTCATCAATTCTGGCATTGCCGCCTGCAAGAGCGGCTACCATACCAATCACTGCTCTATGAGTGGTACCGGTTGGTTTTTTCATTACTCGAAAATCAGAATTTTTAAAAGTCGCATCACCAAGGGTAATCCCGCACGTCTGGCAGGAATCCTGCAGGACCTCACCCGCAGTACAGGGAAAAGTAAGATTTGTTTCGTAACTCCTGTCAGTTTTGCTCATATAATCTAACAGTGTAAGGTTTATCTCCTCATCAATAGCTGGCTTTTTGCACACAATAAAAGACCCTCGCTTGAAGGTCTCCACTTTCCCATCTGATAATTCCAGATTCATATAAATTGCAAATACTGCCCTGTTAAAACTGTATCCCAAAAACTGTTCCTCATCATTTACAAGGGACAATGTAGCTGTTTTTTCGATAGCCACTCCCACTGGGAAACTACTACTATCCGCAGAATCAACAATTCCATTTCCGTCCAGATAGAAGTTTTCTTTTTTGAGTGATAATTTTGTTCCATCTGTAAGGGTAACATTTGCTGTTACATAATAATCCTGGTTTTCTTTTGACTCTTTCAGGAGCTGATCAGATACATTGATCATAATTTCTTTTTCCTCCTTACATTGATTGCCAAGCCTGTCCACTTCTCAGCCTTCTCTTCCAATGTTTGTGCCTCCATATTGTAGTTAGAACAATAAAAAGAAGCATCAATCCATTTTCCCGGAATTCTCGGATCCTTATGATGAAATGTAAAACTTTTTTTATCTATAAGTACGTTCAGGATCGTTGCAATCTCAGTCCACGTAAGTTCTCCCCAGGTCATATCATATCCTGCAATAGTACCCATAACGGAATTATGCATAGTCAGTGTCTGATCACGTTTCGTACTTTTGGTGCTTGTCGTAGAAAACACCGGTTTATAGGTTTCAGGAGCCGCAATTGCGACTCCGTCAATTTTAAAACATTCTTCTGCCATCCAAACGCCTCCTAATCATCAAGCTTAAACGGATTTTTTCCGCCATTTCGATTTCTTCTCAGTTCCCCTTCTTCCAGAACGATATCCAAGAATTTTCTTCCAGAAGCGGACACAGAAACATTGTATGTATTGCTTCCTTGGTTGCTGCCAGTTTCTTCCCGGAATATCTGTCTTATCAGGCTTTCCGGAGCTTCCAAGTTCCGACCGTTCTTCTGATCTCCCAGAACTGCCAGGAACTCACTTCTTGGTGGAATTACAGCTCCTGTTGCCAAATATGGAACTGTATTTACTCTTGGTAGATTCAAACTGTAATTACCCCATCTGCGGCCACCAGTGGGAAGTTGTACATCATACGAAAATGTAAAACCATGTTCAATTCCAGATAAAGCGCTATTAATGTTTCCGATCGTACTGTTCACTTTACTAACGGCATTATTCAAAGCACGTTTGACTCCGCTGGTTCCCTCAGATACACCGCGCGATAAGCCGTTCCCCATTCTACTTCCCGCACGTTCCATGGATGACACCAGATTTTCCATCTTATTGTTAATCATAGCAGCCATATCTGCTATGATCTGGCTAATACGCTCATTTGCTTTCTGCCATTTTGTAGTCATGGTATTGTACTGGCTGCTAAAATGAGAATCTACTGTCTTCTGCATTTCTCCAAGTTTCAGATTTGCATGCTGTTTCATCTGGTCAAGGTTTTTATCCACCTCTGATGCCGAATTACCCCAATTCTTCACTGTTGCTGTGTTTACACCACCAGATGCATTCTCCGCCGCTTTCTGAAGTCCCGCCAGATTCGTTTCTGCATCTGCCTTCATCTTTCCGGTAGAAGTCGTTACAGTCTGCTGTGCTCCAATGATATTTTTATCTACGCTGCTCTTTGTGACCTGCACCGCATTCGGAAAAACTTCCGAGAAAATCTTTGCTGCAGTCTCGGTATTTCCCCCCATATTCTTAACTGCTGCCATGACATTGTTATATGCGTCCTGTGCAGTGCCACCGGAATCCACGGTTCTGTCCAGAGCATTCAATAACTGTCCCTGTTCATCAGTTCCAAGATGCATCTGATTTGTCAGGTTTCCGATAGCAAGTTTCAGATCATCATAAGATTTTTGTGCACTCTGGCTTCCAAGGTTGATCTGCCCTGCCATGTTGGTTGTATCATTGCCAAGTGTCTTAATAGATTCTGATAGAATGTCGAACATATCATCTGTAATAAGCCCCTTCTGCCTTAATGTCTCAAATGCCTGTGTTGCTTGCTCAGATGTAACGCCCATCTCGCCCAGTTTATCAATGAGTTTTTGTGTTGCACTGGATTTTTCTTCGGCAGTCATGCCCTCTTTTTCGAGAGATTCTTTCAGATCCCAGATTTCCGTTGCAGAGCCGGATATGATATCGCCGCGCCGCTGTAATGTCTGGATGAAGTCATCCATGGTATTTCCAAATGTGCCGCCAATACCATTGCCGCCCTGCATGGTCTCTACCATTTTTGCCAGTTCAGAAGTAGCTGTAGCTGCTGCTACGCCCACACCTACAATCAGTCCTGCTGTTCCTACCAGCGGAGCTATAGATGACGCCAGTGAAGAAAAGCCACCAGCCGCACCTTTCACGGAATTTCCTAATAAGGTGGTCAGACTACCCGATAATTCAGCTACAGTTTCAGAACCTATTAATTTCTTTCCTAGAAATCCAACCAGCAGCTTTATGAGGCTATCCAATCCCGTAATATCTGCAATCTTCACTGCTAAAAATACTTTGCTCAGAAAAGATACTACCTTACCGGCTGTTCCACCTGCTTCCATTCCATCAAACAGACCGCCTAATGCCTTAACTATTGCACTTATCACCTGTTTCAGATGTCCAACCCAGTCAACCTGGGAAATAAAAGTACCAATGCCGGCACCAAAAGATTCCCAGTTTGTCTTTTCTGCTATATTCAGTAGTGCTTTACACAGATCATCCAGAAATACTTCCAGCTTCTGTCCATTTTCTTCCCACTTGAATTCTGATACAAAAGTATTGATACCGTTTGCGATGTTATCTACCAGTTCGGACCAGTCAAAGCTCTCCGAGAAACTATATAATGATGTAAATGCACCATTCAATCCGGTTGCCAGCGTATCTGCAACCTCTGAAAGAGAAATTTGGGACATTGCGCCATTCAGACATTCTGCAACAGCCTTTCCAATCTCGCTGTACGGAAGATTGTGAACCATTCCATTAAAGATTTTCCAGGCAATCATGAACTTGTTTCCCATAAGTTGTCCAAGATTATTCCAGTTGACTTCCCTAACAAGACCAGTGATACCGGTTGCAAATTTCTTTCCAAGGTTCTTCCAGTCAATTCCTGCAATCAAAAGATTCAGGGTGTTTACCAGAGTATTGATGCCGGCACCAACTGTACGCCCCATCAGGTCCCAGTCGATGTTATCTACCAGGCTATTAAATGTCCTGGTAAATGCATCACAGAACTTCGTTACCTTTGGTCCTACGTTATTCCAGTTGATGACATCATAGATTTTTTGAAGTCCTTTGTTGATTCCACTGGCTATGTAAGCTCCAAGGCCTTCCCAATCTTCGTTTTTGATCAGTTCTCTGATCTTATCTGCAATCCCTTTCAAGGAACTTTCAATAGGAACTTCCTCAAACATATCTTTAGGAGACGGACCTGTATATTTTCCATTTGAACCAGTATTGCTGTTCGTCTTCCCATCATCATATCGGTTGATTTCATCAATTGGACTAAGGTATCCTTTTAATTCTTTTGCAGCCTTTTTTGCTTTATTCGCTGTCTTATCCAGACTGGCTGCGTAATTCTCCTGAACCGCAACCGCCTTGGTAAAAGTATTCTGCCCAGTAAGTGCTGCAATCAGCATTCCCACGCGTGTTACCGCTTGGGATATCATGTTAATGAAATTCACCAGCAGAGGTGTCACCACTGTAATAATTGGCGCAAACGCAGTCGCAAAACTGTTTTTCAGCTGCGTCAGAGATGACATCAGTGCAGACAGGCAGTTATTTACGTCTCCTGTCTTGGTTGCCAGATCATACTTGGCGAGATTCTGAATACCATCTACAACAGCACTTCGCATCTTGTTGAAGAGTACAAACAGTGAACGTATTCCGAATGCATATTTCAGCAGATTTTTCAGTGATAGCGTACTCTTATTTGCTGACTTATGAATAGCAAAGATACCGTTTGAAATCTTCTGCAGACCACCAGTGATTGCTCCAGATGCCAGCTGCATAAATTTCGCCATTAGCTTATCAAGAGCCTGCCAGAGTTCGTGAACCTTTCGTTTCATGCCGGTAATTCCAGATTGTATTAACCTACCAGAAAAACGCTCTGCCGCGCTTGCAAGTCCGTTAAACTTAGATGATGACTTAACAGCTTCTTCACTGCATTCTTTCAGACGCATTTCTGTAGAGGCAAAGGAAGTGTTTAACCGGTTATTCATATCATCCAGTCGCATTTCTTCCACTGTAAGTCTGGAAGCGGTGTTCTGGTACTCTGATAAACTACGCGGGTCCACATAAGCAGTACCAGAATTTCTCATTTCAGCCTGTTTCTGCTGGATTTTATCAATATCCGCCCAGATGTCGTCCATCTGTTTGTCAAGTTCCTTAAGCGGCGCAGAGTTTATTGAAAAGCCCATATCCAGCCATTCACGCTGTTTTGTTTCAACCTTTTCAAACTCATCTTCCAGTTTCTTAATCTCATCACTAAGCCGCTTGTATTTATCTGTCTCTATCTTCTGATCAGAGAGCTCTTTCATTCTCTGCTTTAGATCATTTACCTTCTGTTCCTGCTGTACATACTGATTATTCAGTTTTGAAAGAGAATCCAACTGCTTTTGTATGGCAATCTTAGCTTTTTCTCCAAGGCCTTCTACGGATGTGGACATTCGCTTTACAGAGGCTTCTATATCACGCATGCCCACTTTTACGCCTTTATCATCTGACTCTGCCTTAAGAGTAATTGTTCCATCTGCCATAGCCTCACCTCTTCAATCCGCTAAATAATTCTTTAAGAGCAGCTTCTTCCTCAGCTGATCGCCTTGTCTTTTGCTGCTGAATGTCAATCAGCTTTTTATTTTTCCGGTAAAATTCCTGTTCCCATTTTTCCAGTTTCTTACCGCTCATCCTTTTCTGTCTGATCAGCAGAATTTCGTGGAAAAGGCCTTCCGATATCTCCATATATGCACCCATAAATGTCCACCAGTGCATGTACTTCACAGACCGGATATCTCTTCCCCTATTTTTGTTGATTGCAGAAGCAATCAGCGGAGAATCTTTATCCCAATCCATTAACCGGGCTTTGCTTTTCTCATCACCTTTGATTCCACAATCAATAAATTCAAATGCTTTATCTATAGCTTCCTGCAGATATTCATTCGGAATTTCCTCTGGATTCCAGAAGAAAATTTTGAAAAGCACTTCTGCTCTGTCGTTCTCATCAAGCTCAGGATCTGCCATAGCCCGCAGGATATCCAAAATAGCTCTGTAGTCCGTCCGAATTTCATATTGTTCACCGCCCAATTCTATAGAATGGGGCAGATTCCACATATCATCCATGACGGTGCTTCTTTGTATAATTTGGTCTATGTTTCTGGTATCTCTGCGTATATTTGTTTACCCGGCTCTGACTCTTTTTGATCCGGACATCAAATTCTTTGTCGATCACATCACGCAAGGCATCCATGCATACCTCCACGAACAATTTTCCATTGTTCATCGGAGAGAACGGTCCTAACACAGAGAAGAATGTAGAGCCAGTATCTGCCCCTACCAGATAATCAATCCGTTCAATCACTCTCTGTTCGCATTCTTTTACAGATTCATTTTCCTCTGTACTAAAATTCTCAAAAAACTTCTGTACCTCTTCAAATCTGGAAATGATATTGGTATCCGATGGACGGAAACGGAAGACTGCCAGTGTCTCTCCATGCTGATTCTGAATGTTATATTCTTTACTGCCATCGTCAATGATAATCGTGTTTGTTTTCTGGTTAAGTGTCTGTTCCATAACTTCCTCCTGAAATAAAAAATCAGGGAGCACCATAAGATTAATGGCACTCCCATAAATCAGTATCACTTACGCAGCTTCGATTTCTCCTGCAGTAAATACTGGGTTTCCAGATTTTACAGATTCTCCTGTCACATAACCTTTTACTCTGGCTCCGTCTTCCTCGATGTTGAATGGGAAGTTAACTCCCTCTGTGCCACCGCCATAAGACTGCGGTTTTACAAGAACTTCCTGTACATAAGCTAAATGCTTAGCCGCTGTGGTATCCTCCACGATAACCTCGAGCATGAGGCTTTTGCAGGTATCTCCTTTTTTGCGGCCTAAAGCAAGATCACGAATCTTTGGATAAAGTTTATACTCTGGGTTTGCATAGAACGGATCCGCACTAATGGACGGCTCATAACCTTTATCGTTCACTTTTGTTTTTCCAAGGATGTTCTTTCTCTTCTCAATGTCAGGGTTCAGATCTACAGACATGTCATCGATATCTTCACCAATGATCTCCCATACCGCTTTGGCTGTATCTTTTGCCGCATCTTTTCCCCAGGAAGTATCCAGGAAATGTGCTAACGCTTCTCTTTCTAACTTCATATCTTGTTCTTCCTTTCTTTGTAAACAATTCTTGCCTGTATCATATATCTTGCCATTGTCCCATCCTGATTAACACCGGACAGGTTTGGCATATTCTGAAGATTTTCCATCTTCTGTATCTCACACGCTTCTCCAAAATCAGGGAAAACTTTCTTTTCATTCTGCTGATCCAGCCAATCCATAAAAGCCTGTGCAAAGTTCATGGCTTCCAGGTTTAGATCATCCTGGAAAGTGGAATAGGATTTTACGATCACAATCGTAAAGCCATATTCCTTCTGGACATCACCCGTGATATATTTCTTTTTAACTTTGTCAGAATAATTTGTGATCAGTGAAATACTGTCTTCTGACTCCGGAGAAAAATTAAAATTCAACATATCACCAGCAAGCTCACTGACCTTTGGTTCAAAATATTCTTTTACCGCATCATGCTTTGTCACGTATTTCCTCCTAATTTCAGATACTCTTCATAAGCTTCTGCAAGATCTTCTTTCCTTGCAGTCATCATGGCTTTGTCCCAATGATCTGTTGCGAGCGGATGGCGAAATGTATTGTATTTCAACTTCCTGCCTGTTGGATTCTTATGAGGTGGAGACCAGAAGCCCATCAATTCCTTTCCATCAAAGATAGGAATGTTTGGACCGTACATCTCTCCCATATACTGATAATGAGCATAGGGACTGTTGTAGGTTATATAACCCGCATCCTCATCAGCAGTAATGTCTATATTCTGCGCAAGCACCAGATTATCTGCCGGTACATAAGGATCCATAAAACGTGCTGCTGTCGCTGCCAGAAACAGCATTCCTGGCTGTCCACCAAGTTTCTTTTTGGTAATCCGATCAGGAGAATCATTCCACTCAAATTTCACTTTCATTGTATCAGCCTCCTAAACGGTAATGTTTAGCCAATGGAAAACTGGTATTGTCAGAGAATGCCGTTACTTTGAATGCTGATGGTTTGTATCTATTCAGGACCTGTACCGCGGTCTTTCCAGATTCTCCTGTGATTTCTTCCGTGCATTCCCCGCAAATAACAATATCTCCCTGCGAAACTGTAAAATGCTCTTCCGGAGAGTTTTTGTATTCTGCGTAAAGTAAGTATCTGTCATCCTTTGGAATCCGCACCGCATAAGTGTTCTGAACGCTTGCCTGGGTACCATTAAAACCGGTATTTACCTGTGCTTTCCAGAAACAATTATGGAGCACTGTCCTCTTCCAGTGTTCCTTCCTGTCTTCGCTGTCTACTGCATGAATCCGATTGTATAATGTGATGGTATGAATGTAATTCTGGTTCATGCTCACACCCCCTGATACAAGAGTCCGGTGTTCCCCAGGTATCTGTAAATGATCTCCCTAATCTTCTTCTGTTTTCCCTCTTCTGTGAAAATTGACTTGGACAGATCAAAAGTTCCAGATTCTCCATCATTGGAATAGGACTGCAAAACACCGCCCTGTTCTGCTGCCTGCTGAGTACTTTTATCCGCCTGATACAGAAGCTCTGCAAGCTCACAGGCGCAATCTTTCACCTCATCTGTGATAAGCCCGAAATTGGAAACCAGGCGGCTGAAGGTGTACTGGTTTAGCACACGCTCAGCCTGTTTTTCCCAGAATGGGAATTCATCCTCAGACAGCCTTGAATCACGGCCCATCAGATAGTCAGATTCGTAATAATTGTACGAAGTATACATTCTTCATCACATCCTTGTCATTCTCGGCTTGTAAGAGTAATGTTCTTTGTTACTGCCGCCTTTGCCACAGTAAAGGTTTCTGTCACCGAGATATATCCCTTCTTGGTGATCTTCGCTGTATATGTACCAGCTCGCAGGTTAAACTCCGCTTTTCCATCATCTCCGGTTACAAGAATTGCCCCATCCACATTGATGCGTACACCTTCATAAGCTACAGGGCTTGATTCTTTACCGTCCGTTACAGTAAATGTAACTTTCTGAGTAACAGCAGGAGTACCTGGCTCAAGATATGCAAATGCACATCCAGTGCGGTCTTCATTCATTCTGGTAGCTGGATTCGGAAGAGCCCAGCCCATGCGGAATACAATACGAAGTGCTGTCATATCCTGCTGTGCCAGATTATAGACGATTTCCTTTGTAGCCGGGTCCTGAATAACTCCCTGATCCAGGATTTTCACTGTTACATCCTGACGAATGGAATATACTGCCTGACCGAAATCACCAACTACAAGCTGTGCAATTTCTGGGTAGAATCCGCCGTTTTCCGGGAATGTAATTGGAGCGCCATCCAGAGTATATCTTGCAACATCCTGCATATTACTCTTGAAGATTGGCTGACCAGTGGTGTCACGAAGACCACGGAGTTTTGCCTTGAAGTTCATTGGTGCAATAGCTCCGGAAACTCCATATCCATCTTCTTCAACTTTTGCAAACACACCATTCTCGCCAAGGATCAGATCATAATAGTCTTTTCCTGTTGTCGGGGAAACATTGTTTCCTGCCTGTCTTGCCAGAGTAACAAGATCTGCCTGCCACTCTCTTGGGCGGTTATCTCCAAAGATAACTGCTGCGTCTACTTTCTGTCCGATTGCTTCCATGACACGCGGAGTGATCTCGCCAAAGATGTCAAATTCTGCGTCAGAAAGCACTGCATCCGGAATAGGTACGATAACAGCCAGCTCTCCAGCATTCAGATACACGTTATCCCATGCCTGTCTGGTAGTCTGTTTCATGCCAACATCACCATCTACCCAGTATGCAGTCGGTAAGAAATCCAGTACTCGGATTCTGGTCTGGTTAGATGTCATGTTTGGAAGTTTTCTTGCCATTCCCATAAATACGGAATTTTTCGGTGCGTCCTGAAAAATACTGGATACGACCTGTTCGCGGATAATCGCTTCTGCATCCGCTCTGTTTGTAATATTTACTGCCATTCTTTATTCTCCTTTTCCGAGCAGACTTCTAAGTGCTTCATTTGCCTGCTCTTTTTTAGTCTGTGCTTCATTGCTGATTCCTGTAGTTGAAGAAACTACACGAGGAACTGTGGCTGCCTGCTGGAACAGATAATCATTATCTTTCTTTAAGGCCGTGATTGCTGCTTCAATGTCCTGAGACTGATTCTTGGATGCTTTTAAAGTATCCATATCTAAAAGCGCCATGATTGCTTTCTCATTTCTCCCGGAAGCCTTTCGAATAGCTTCTTTCACAGATGTATCAAAAGCATAATCCGCTTTGATTTTCTCAATCTCTGCATCCTTGCCCTGGAGCTGCTTGGTCAAACCGGAAACTTTCGTCTGCAATCCAGCAGCATCAATCCCTTCCATCGCTTTTAAAGAAGTCTGTGCCGTATCAAGCTGGGACCTATAACCATCCCTCTCCGCTTTTACTGCATTAAGATCTTTTCCATATTCGGCCATAACAAAGTCAATCTGTTCCTGAGTTAATCCTTTTGCCTGTAAATCTTCTGTTTTCATCTGTTTGTCCTTTCCTGCCTATCCCATAGGTTATTTATAGGTGTGTAACCATCCACCAGATAGCTGACTATTTTAGGTCTGATCATCTGACCAATTTTTGAGTATAAAAATACCACCGGTCATTTCTGACTGGTGGTATCAATATCCATGCCATTTACATTTTTTGCATATCTCTTTCCAGTTCGGCTTCTTTTTAAACCTTTCCGGAATCGTTTCTTTCTTGATAATCCCATCTATCGCATCTGAATTTTCAATGCAATCAATGGGTTCTATATTCTCATCAACCAAGGGGCACATTACAAAATCAGGACCACTCACGTTTTAACACCTCCATAGCTGCTGTTGCCGCTTCATCATATTGCTCTTTTCTGAAAGCAGTTCTAATATACTGAGCTTCATTATCTACAAATGTTGCACCTTCATCACTGTAATAATTTGTAAACTTTCCTTTCCACTTCGTAGTAGAAAATACAGCGTTTTGAATGTAGCTTTTTGCTTCTGTCTCTGTTACATTATGCTGCCTTTCCTGATTTACATGGTGCTCATCAAAAGAAAGTTTGCTCACATCAGGAATCTGAGGTTTCAAATTAATCTCCCCTCTCATCCCAGCTGCTTTCATGTCTGCTTTTATTTTATCATTTATAGCTGATTCTTCAAGGGCTTTCTGCTCTGCTTTTGTCGGCATGAACTTTCCTTTTAAGCCATCCTGCATGATTCTAGCTTTCTGTTCCGGAAGATGCATCTTTTTAGAAAAATCTTTATAGGTCTGCATCTGTCCCTGGTACTTGGCCTTTGCCAGGATTATATCCTGTTTATCAGCTCCTCCTTCTTCCAGTAACTTTATCCTCTGACGTTGTGCCCGCATGACACGTTCCATCTTTCTCTGCTGTTGAAGCGCTTCATAAGTGGTGTACTGTTTTCCGTTGTACTCTCCGGGAGTATTCTCAGCTTCAAGCATTTTCTGGAGCTGTTCATCCGTATATGTTCTCACGGATCCAGGGGGGAATGGTTTATAATCATGGTAACAGTTGGCTCCTTTCAGACCTGTTACCTCACCAAGGCCGCATACAGAAACAAGTTCCTGCCGCGTCCACACTCTACCTTGCCAGGGCTGATGTGTTGGTCTTGCCCCTACATGGTAGCTGACTTCAAAGGTATCCTTCTGTGGGAATTCGTCTTATAGGATCAGGTAAATACATTTCTTTTAGATGTTTCTGCGAATGCTGATTCCGAACTTCGATTTTGGAACCAGCATTTTTTTTGAAGAAATCCATGTCTTTTCACCTCACTTTATTTCAGACTGACTACCAATGTACTAATGTCTTCATCTTCGGTAGTCCATACAGTTTCGACTTCTAATGCAAGAAGTTTTGCCGCCTTTTCATCATTCAGCAGATAGTTTTGCATCTGTTGGTGCTAAAAGTAGAACCAAACATTTTGAGCCGTATCTGGATTCTTGTGTTGTCATTAACTACCTTTAATAACTCGTTTAATGTCACTTTCAACTCGCCTCCTTCCAATCTGAATAATATCGCTACGTTATTATGTATAAAAAGCATTATTTTACGTTTATAGTACAATATATTGTTGTATAGAACATATTTTCGTGCTATATATTGACATATAAATATTTTTATAGTACCTTTCTATTAGAACGTTCAAAAATCTAATAGAAAGGTGGTGTTAATTCATGAATATGATTCCTGTATCATCTTCCAATATTTCAAGTATTGGATACCAGAACGGAACTCTGTACGTTTCTTTCCATAGCGGTGGATTATACGCGTACTCAGGAGTA
>OIWP01003122.1_pt1 | contig 14535 bp, 10 predicted proteins | sample 1587661 | NCBI WGS metagenome assembly OIWP01 (sample SAMEA3888899, study PRJEB22519) | human gut metagenome | biome: human gut; feature: human-associated habitat; material: faeces | place: Denmark | collected 2010 | reverse complement strand
CAAAGAAATAGGGCCCCGCCCGGGCAGGGCACCGTTCCCGCCCGTTCCAACGGCGCCGAGAAAAAACCACAACGCCCCCCAGGGGGCAAGTCTATCTCTGAGGTGAACAATTTGCTTGTCTATATCATCGTCGGCATCCTCCTCTTCGGCCTGCTCATCGCGGTCCACGAGGGAGGACACTTCCTCACCGCCAAGCTCCTGGGGGTCCAGGTCAATGAGTTTGCCATTGGCATGGGTCCCGCCCTGGTCTCCTTCCAGCGGGGGGAGACCCAGTATTCCCTCCGGGCCTTTCCCATCGGGGGCTACTGCGCCATGGAGGGGGAGGATGAGGAGAACGACAACCCCCGCTCCTTTTCCAACAAATCCCCCTGGCGGAAGCTCATCATTCTGGCCGCGGGGTCGGTGATGAACTTCATTGCCGGCTTTGTGCTGGTGGCCATCCTGTTTGGCACCGCCGGCAGCTATGTGGTGCCGGTGGTCCGGGACTTCATGGACGGCTTCTCCTGCGCCGGGGCGGAGGGACTCCAGGCGGGGGACCGGATTGTCTCGGTGAACGGCCACCGGATTTTTGTCTACTCCGACCTGTCCACCCAGCTCAGCACCGCCACCGGGGAGACCATGGACCTGGTGGTGGAGCGGAACGGGGAGAAGGTGGTCCTGGATGACCTCCCCCTCCAGCCCCAGGATTACACCGTGGACGGCCAGACGGTGAAGATGTACGGCATTTATTTTGACGTGGAGGAGGTCACCTTCCCGGGCCTTATGAAGCAGAGCTGGAACACCTGCTGGTACTTTGCCCGGGCGGTCTGGTCGGGGCTGGTGATGCTGGTCTCCGGGCAGGTGGGCCTGGACGATATGTCGGGCCCGGTGGGCATTGTCTCCTATCTGGGGGAGGCGGGCAGCCAGGGGGGCAGCATTGTGGCCGGGCTGGAGAATGTGTGCTACATCATCGCCTTGATCGCGGTGAACCTGGCCATTATGAACCTGCTGCCCATCCCCGCCCTGGACGGCGGGCGGATCTTCCTGCTGCTGGTGGGGGAGCTCTGGTTTCTCCTGTCGGGCAGAAAGCTCAACCCCAAGTATGAGGCCTGGCTCCACGGCATCTTCTTTGCCTTGCTGATTCTGCTGATGGTGGTGGTCACCTTCAGTGACATTTGGAAGCTGGTGAAATAAGCATGGGAAAACAAATTCAGGTGGGCGGCCTGCCGGTGGGGGGCGGGGCCCCGGTGTCCATCCAGTCCATGACCAACACCCCCACCCACGATGTGGAGGCCACCGTGGCCCAGATCCGCCGGCTGGCGGCGGCCGGGTGCCAGATTGTCCGGGTGGCGGTGCCCAACCTGGCCGCGGCCAAGGCGGTGGGAAAGATCAAGGAGGCCATTGACCTGCCCCTGGTGGTGGACATTCACTTTGACTACCGCCTGGCCCTGGAGTGCGTGGAGGCGGGGGCCGACAAGGTGCGCATCAACCCCGGCAACATCGGCGGAGCCGACCGGGTGAAGGCGGTGGCCCGGGCCTGCGCCCGGAGGAACATCCCCATCCGCATCGGGGTCAACGGGGGCTCCCTGGAAAAGCCCATTCTGGCCAAGTACGGCGGGGTCACGCCCCAGGCCATGGTGGACTCCGCCTTTGGCCACATCGCCCTGCTCAACCGGTACGACTTTGACGACATCTGCGTCTCCCTCAAATCCTCCTCGGTCCCCATCACCATGGGGGCCTATGAGCTGATGCACCAGCAGGCGGACTATCCCCTCCACCTGGGGGTCACCGAGGCGGGGACCACCCGGATGGGGACCCTGAAGTCCGCCGCCGGCATCGGGGGGCTGCTGGCCCTGGGGATTGGGGACACCTTCCGGGTGACCCTCACCGCCGACCCGGTGGAGGAGGTCTACGCCGCCCGGGACATCCTCAAGGCCATCGGCCTGCGCCGGGAGGGGCCGGACCTCATCGCCTGCCCCACCTGCGGACGGACCAAAATTGACCTGATCCCCCTGGCCCAGGCGGTGGAGGAGCGGCTGAAAACCGTCACCAAGCCCATCACCGTGGCGGTGATGGGGTGCCCGGTGAACGGCCCCGGGGAGGCCGCCGCCGCCGACGTGGGCATTGCCGGGGGGAATGGGAAGGGAATCCTGTTCCGCCATGGGGAAGTGGTGCGGCAGGTGCCCCAGGAGGAGCTGCTGGACGCGCTGATGGCGCTGATTGAAGAGCTTTGAACCCCATCGCCGTTGGGATGGGGGCGGCGTAGGGGAAGAACTCCACACCGCCCCCCGCCCAGGGCTTGTCCCCCCACAGCACAATTTGCCATTTTTGAGAAGGGAAGTCACCTATGCCAGAGAAAAATCTGCCCTTTTTTGAGATGTTTTTTCAATACCGCCCCGCCCCCGCCCTGGCCGCTGTCCTGACAGGCTGGCTGGTCACCGGCGCGGTGCTGGACAGCCAGAACCGGACCATTGAGGCCAAGCTCCTCTGCCCCCAGCTCCCGGACCCCGCCGTTCTCCGGCAGGTGGAACGGGAGCTGGCCCAGGTCTATGGCCTGTCCGCTGTGACCTTCCACCCGGCCTGCGCCCAGGCAGCCCCGGCGGACGCGCCCCCCCCGCCGGAAGCCCCGGCGGCTGTCCCGCCCGCCCCGGCGCCGAAGGAGACCCCGTCGGAGGAGACCCTCTCCCAGCAGGAGCGGCTGTTCCGCCAGACGGAGGCCCTGCGCCAGAAGGCCATGGCGGAGGCCCGGGCGGCCCACAAGCAGGCCCAGGGCTTTTCCGCCAAGCGGATCTACGGCCCCCGCCAGATCAAAAAGGCCCCCAAGCCCATGAATACCCTGGAGCTGGACATGGGGGTGGTCACCGTGGAGGGGGACGTCTTCGCCGTGGAGCACCGGGAGCTGAAAAAGCGCAGCGCCTGGGTCATCAGCTTTGACATCACCGACTACACCAGCTCCATCCGGGTGAGCAAGTTCATGCCCGGGGACGAGGGACTCCCCATTGTGGAGGGGGTCAAGACGGGGATGCACCTGAAGATCTCCGGCCGGCTGAACCTGAACCGGTTTGACAACGACATGGTCCTGGAGCCCCTGATCATTGAGACGGCGGAGAAGCCCGTGAAGAAGGACAACGCCCCGGAAAAACGGGTGGAACTCCACCTACACACCAAGATGTCCCTGATGGACGCCCTCACCGACACCAAGGACGCGGTGAAGCGGGCCATTGCCTGGGGCCATCCCGCCATCGCCATCACCGACCATGGTGTGGCCCAGTCCTTCCCCGATGCCTGGAGCGCCGGCAAGGACAAGCTGAAGGTCCTGCTGGGCACCGAGGCTTACTATATCAACGACGTGGACGACCGCCTCACCGTCCGGGGCCCCCAGGACCAGGACCTGGACGGGGCCATCGTCTGCTTTGACCTGGAGACCACGGGCCTGAGCCGGACCGAGGATGTGATCACTGAGATCGGCGCGGTGGTCCTGGAGAAGGGGCAGGTGAAGGAGCGGTTCCAGACCTTTGTGGACCCCCAGCGGAAGCTGGCCCCCAACATCGTCCAGCTCACCGGCATCACCGACGACATGCTGGTGGGGGCCCCCAGCCAGGAGGAGGCCCTGCGGGCCTTTCTGGCCTTTGTGGACGGCCGTCCGCTGGCCGCCCACAACGCGGAGTTTGACATCGGCTTTGTCCGGGCCGGGTGCGAGAGGTACGGCATTGCCTTTACCCCCACCTTTCTGGATACCCTCCCCCTGGCCCAGAACCTGCTGCCGGAGCTGGGCAAGTACAAGCTGGACATCGTCTGCCGCCACCTGAACCTGCCGGACTTCAACCACCACCGGGCCTCGGACGACGCGGCCATGGTGGGATATATGCTGGTCCCCTTCATCCAGATGCTCCGGGACCGGGGGGTGAACACCCTCCAGCAGGTAAACCCCGCCCTGGCCAAGACCAGCTCCCTGGGCAAGGCCAAGCGGATGCCCAAGCACCTCATTGTCCTGGCCAAAAACCAGACGGGCCTGCGGAACCTGTACAAGCTCATCTCCCTGGCCCACCTGAACTATTTCAAACGCTTTCCCATCATGCCCAAGAGCGAGATCAACCGGAACCGGGAGGGCCTTATCCTGGGTTCGGCCTGCGAAGCCGGGGAGCTCTACCAGGCCATCGTCCGGGGCAAGGACTGGGAGGAGCTGCTGCGGATCGCCTCCTGGTATGACTACCTGGAGATCCAGCCCCTGTCCAACAACGGCTTCATGGTCCGCCCGGACAAAAACGGCAGGACCATCGCCCGGGACTGGGAGCAGATCCGGGAATGGAACCGCACGGTGGTCCGCCTGGGGGAGGAGCTGGGCAAGCCCGTCTGCGCCACTGGGGACGTCCACTTCCTGGACCCGGAGGACGAGGCCTACCGCCATGTGCTGCTGGACACCAAGGGCTTTGACGACGCCGACGCCCCCAACCCCCTGTACTTCCGCACCACGGAGGAGATGCTGGCGGAGTTTGCCTACCTGGGGGAGAAGAAGGCCTATGAGGTGGTGGTCACCAACACCCAGCTGGTGGCCTCCTGGTGTGACAACGTCAAGCCCCTGCCCGACGGGCTCTTTGCCCCCAAGCTGGAGAACTCCGCCGAGGAGCTGTACAACCTGGTCTGGGGCAAGGCCCACGAGCTCTATGGGGAGGACCCGCCCCAGATCGTCAAGGACCGAATCGAGCTGGAGCTGCCCGGCATCATTGAGCGCAAGTACGATGTCATCTACATGTCCGCCCAGAAGCTGGTCCAGAACTCCCTGGAGCACGGCTATCTGGTGGGCTCCCGGGGGTCGGTGGGCTCCTCCATTGTGGCCTTTCTCTCGGGGATCACCGAGGTCAACTCCCTGCCTCCCCACTACCGCTGCCCCAAGTGCAAGCACGCGGATTTTGCCGCAGGGGAGGCCTATGGCTGCGGGGCGGACATGCCCGACCAGGTGTGCCCCGTGTGCGGGACGCCCTATGTGAAGGACGGTTTCAACATCCCCTTTGAGACCTTCCTGGGCTACGGCGGCAAGAAGGTCCCGGACATCGACCTGAACTTCTCCGGGGAGTACCAGGCCAACGCCCACAAGTATACCTTTGCACTCTTCGGGGAGGGCCACGTCTTCCGGGCCGGGACCATCGGCACCGTGGCGGAGAAGACCGCCTACGGCTATGTGAAGAAGTACCTGGCTGCCCGGGGTCTCCAGGTGACCAAGGCCGAGGAGAACCGCCTGGCCATTGGCTGTACCGGGGTCCGCCGGACCACCGGCCAGCACCCTGGCGGCATGGTGGTCATCCCCCAGGACCGGGAGATCTACGACTTCTGCCCCGTCCAGCACCCCGCCGACGACACGGGCACCGACATCATCACCACCCACTTTGACTACCACAAGATGGAGGATAACCTGCTGAAGCTGGACATGCTGGGGCACGACGACCCCACCATGATCCGTATGATGGAGGACCTCACCGGGGTCAACGCCCAGGAGATTCCCCTGGATGACAAGGACACCATGACCATCTTCACCAACTCCGCCCCCCTGGGGTATGAAGACGACCCGATTTTGGGCCCCACCGGGGCGGTGGCGGTGCCGGAGTTCAACACCAAATTCACCCGCCAGATGCTCTGCGACACCCAGCCGGAGCGGTTCAACACCCTCATCCGCCTGTCGGGTTTCTCCCACGGCACCGATGTGTGGCTGGGCAACGCCCGGGACCTGATCGTCTCCGGCACGGCCACCGTTGACTCCACGGTGGGCTGCCGGGACGACATCATGCTCTACCTGATGGAGCAGGGGGTGGAGCCCAAAATGGCCTTTGACATCATGGAGGCGGTGCGAAAGGGCAAGGTGAAGAAGGGGGGCTTCCAGGCCGGCTGGGAGGAGGCCATGCGGGAGCACAACGTCCCCGACTGGTACATCGACTCCCTGGCCAAGATCGGCTACCTCTTCCCCAAGGCCCACGCGGTGGCCTACGTGATGATGGCCTTCCGCATCGCCTGGTTCAAGGTTCACCGGCCCCTGGCCTTCTACGCCGCCTATTTCTCCATCCGGGCCAAGGCCCTGGACGCCACCTGCATGTGCCGGGGCATGGAGGTCTGCCGCCAGAAGATGAAGGAGATCGAGGCCAAGGACAAGGAGGCCGCCGCCGTGGAGGAGGACATGATGGTCACCCTGGAGGTGTGCTACGAGTTCTATCTCCGGGGCTTCCAGTTTGAGGACATCGACCTCTACCGCTCCGACGCCACCAAGTTTCTCATGGACGGGGAGAAGGGGACCCTTTTGCCCCCCTTCACCGCCATCCCCGGCCTGGGGGAGACAGCGGCCATCTCCATTGTGGAGAACCGGGTGGGCCGGACCTTCATCTCCCAGGAGGAGCTGCTGGCCGCCTGCCCCAAGGTCTCCAAAACCCACGTGGAGCAGCTCCGGGACGCCGGCGCCTTGGGCACCCTGCCGGAGACCAGTCAGATGAGCTTGTTTGGGTAAAACACGATGGGTTTTTATCCTTGTGAAAAGAGAAGAAAAGCGCGGACCCGCCAACAGCGGGTCCGCGCTTTTTGCAGAGAGGTCAGTTGATTTTCAGGGTCTCCCAGAGGGTGTTCACGTAGTCCAGCATCTCATTGGAGAGGTTCCGGTAGGCCAGGGTGTTGTACTGCTGGGCAAAATCCCCCAGGTCGGGATAGAGGATTTCCATGGCCTCCTGGCCCATGTCGGCCTGGTAGGTCTCGCTCTCATAGACCAGGGCGTTGGGGGAGGCGTAGGAGATGTACTCGGCGTTGGCCACCGCGGGCTCCTCGCTGAGCATGTAGTTGATGAAGATCTCCGCCAGCTCCTGGTTCTGGCAGCCGGTGGGGATGCACATGGCGTCAATGAAGTAGTTGGTGGGTTCGGGATAGTAGAACTGCAGGTCCACGTTCTCCGCCTGGGCCTCGGCCATGGTGAAGTAGTCCCCGGCGTAGTAGGCGCCGATGGCGGCCTCCCCGGACTCCAGGGAGTTGAAAATCTCATCCATCACATAGCCCTTCACCAGGGGCCGCTGGTCCAGCAGGGTCTGGAGGGCCTGGTCCCACTGGGCCTTGTCGGTGGTGTTCACGTCCAGGCCATCCTTGTACATAGCCGTGCCGAAGGCATCCCGGGAGTTGTTGAACTGGAGAATCTTGCCGGCGTACTTCTCGTTCCACATCAGGTCCCAGCCCTGGGCGTCGGCGGGGTCCACCTGGTTGGCGTCGTAGATGATGCCCACCACGCCGTAGGTGTAGGGGACGGAGTACTGGTTGTCCGGGTCATAGTAGAGACCCTGGAAGCCCTCGTGGATGTGCTGGTAGTTGGGGATGTTGTCAAAGTTCAGGGGCTGGAGCATCCCCTCGTCTTTGAGCCGGGCGATCATGTAGTCCGAGGGGATGATGACATCGTAGCTCACCGCGCCGCTTTTGAGCTTGGCGTACAGGTCCTCGTTGCTGGCGTAGGTGGAGTAGTTGACCTTGACCTTCTGGCCGTAGGTGCTCTCATACCAGTCCTCAAAGGCGTGGATGGTGTCCAGAGAACCGTCGGAGCCGTCGGAGATGTACTCTCCCCAGTTGTAGACGTTCAGGGTCAGGGTGTCGGAGCCGCCGCAGCCGGTCAGACACAGGCTGAGGGCCAGGACCAGCGCCAGGGCAAGGGCAGAAAGCTTTTTCTTCATGGGGTGTCCTCCTTTTTGTGGTTCATGGGTGGGTGATGGAAGCCGCCTTGGCGGCAGAACATCCAGGGGTTACAGCCGGAGCTTCCGGCGGGCTCTGGGCTGGGCCGGGTCCTTGTCGTCCCGGTCGGACAGGTTGGACAGGAGCAGCAGGATCAAAATGACGAAGAAGATCAGGGTGGCCAGGGCGTACATCTTGGGGGTTACCGTCTTTTTGGTCATGCTGTAAATCCGGATGGGCAGGGTCTCAAACCCGTTGCCGGTGGTAAAGTAGCTGATGACAAAGTCATCCAGGGAGAGGGTGAAGGCCATGATGAACCCGGTGAGAATGCCCGGGAAGATCTCCGGCAGCTCCACCTTCAAAAAGGCCTTCAGGGGAGGGCAGCCCAGGTCCATGGCGGCCTCCGGCAGGGCCGGGTCCATCTGGCGCAGCTTGGGCAGCACCTGGAGGATGACAAAGGGCAGGCAGAAGGTCACGTGGGCGATGAGGATGGTGCCGAAGTTCAGGCTGGTGGACAGCCCCATCATCTGCCCCACAAAGACGAACATGAGCATCAGGGAGATGCCGGTGATGATCTCGGGGTTGACCATGGGCAGGTTAGTCACGGTGTTCATGGCCGCCCGCATGTACTTGCTGCGCAGCTTGTTCATCCCCACCGAGGCGGCGGTGCCCAGAACGGTGGAGAGGATGGCCGCGCACAGGGCCAGCACCAGGGTGTTCCGCAGGGCCTCCAGGGTGTTGGAGTCCTGGAAGAGCTCCTTGTACCAGTACAGGGAAAAGCCGGAGAAGACCGACAGGCTGTTGCCGCTGTTGAAGGAGAAGACCAGGAGGATGGCGATGGGGGCGAAGAGGAAGAGGAAGATAATGGCGGTGTAGACTTTGGCAATGGGTTTCATGGGTTACAGCCCTCCTTCCACGTGGCGGCTGGCCAGCTTCCGCATGACGGCCATGCATACCAGCAGCAGGATCATCAGGATAAAGGCGATGGCGGCGGCGAAGTGGAGGTTGTTGGCCACGTACTGGCCCTCAATCACGTCGCCGATGAGCATGATCTTGCCGTCGCCCAGCTTTTGGGAGATGTAAAAGGTGCTCACCGAGGGGATCAGCACCATGGTCACCCCGGAGATCACCCCGGGCAGGCTCAGGGGCCAGATCACCCGGCGCAGGACCCCCAGGCCGTTGCAGCCCAGGTCCCGGGCGGCCTCAATGAGTTTTTCGTCCATCTTGGCCATGATGGAGTACAGGGGCAGGATCATGTAGGGGATGTAGTCATAGACCATGCCGATGACCACGGCCGCCTCCGTGCCGATGATGTGGACGTTGGGCAGATGGAGCAGGGTGAGGAAGTTGTTGAAAATGCCCGTGTCCTGCAAAATGGTCATCCAGGCGTAGGTGCGGATGAGGAAGTTCATCCACATGGGGATCATGATGATGGTCAGGAAAATCTTCTGGGTTCTGGGCTTGGCCCGGGCCATGATGTAGGCCAGGGGATAGGCCAGCACCAGGCAGATCACTGTGGAGATCACCGCCAATTTCAAGGAGCGCCAGAAGATGAGCAGGTAGGTGTGCACCTCCGCCGAGGAGCCGTCCTCCTGGAGGACGCTGGAGGTGGCGGTGAAGAACCGCTGGACGTTTTCCAGGGTGAACTGGAAGTTGTTGTCGGTGAAGGCGTAGTAGGCCACAAAGACCAGAGGGACCAGGATAAACAGGAGGGCCCAGAGGGAGTAGGGGCCCAGGGCCGCGTAATCGGCCCGGAGCATCCTGCGCCGGTCCCGGGTGACGGTGTGTTTCATTCGGCTTCCTCCTCCGTGATCTCGGACAGCTCTTCCAACTCGTTGGAGAAGGAGGAGTAGTCCCCGTACCGGTTGGAGTACTCGGACTTTTTCATGATGTGGATGGCGTCGGGCTCCAGCACGATGCCGATGTGCTCGTCCACGTCCACAAAGTCCGTGGTCTGGACCATCCACTTAAAGCCGCCCACGTCCACGATGATCTCATAGTGGACCCCCATGAAGGTCACGGAGGTGACCACCCCGGTGAGCTGGCCCTGTTCCAGGGGGACAATGTCCACGTCCTCCGGCCGGACCACCACGTCCACCGGGACATTCCGGCCAAAATCCTTGTCCAGGCAGGGGAAGGTCTGGCCGGAGAAGGAGACCTTGTAGTCCTCCAGCATGGTGCCGTCCAGGATGTTGCTCTCCCCGATGAAGTCGGCCACGAAGGCGTTCTGGGGCTCGTTGTAGATGTCGATGGGGGTGCCGATCTGATGGATCTTTCCCTCGGACATGACCACCACCGTGTCGGACATGGACAGGGCCTCCTCCTGGTCGTGGGTGACAAAGACGAAGGTGATGCCCGTCTGCTTCTGGATCTTTTTCAGCTCCACCTGCATGTCCTTGCGCAGCTTCAGGTCCAGGGCCCCCAGGGGCTCGTCCAGCAGCAGGACCTGGGGGCGGGCCACCAGGGCCCGGGCGATGGCCACCCGCTGCTGCTGGCCGCCGGACAGGCGGGTGACAGCGCGGTTTTCAAAACCGCTCAGGGCCACCAGAGAGAGCATCTCGTGGACCTTGGCCTCAATCTCCCCCTTGGGCACCTTCTTCTCCCGAAGGGGGAAGGCCACGTTTTCAAAGACGTTCAGGTGGGGAAAGAGGGCATACTTTTGAAAAACAGTGTTGACGTTCCGTTTGTAGGGGGGCACGTCGTTGATTTTCTTGCCCAGAAAGAGGACATCGCCCTCATCAGGGGTCTCAAAGCCGCCGATGAGCCGGAGCATGGTGGTCTTTCCGCAGCCCGAGGGGCCCAGCAGGGTGATAAACTCGTTGTCATAGATGTCCAGGTTGACGTTCTGGAGCACAGGCTCCCCGTCAAAGGCTTTGGTGATGTTTTTCAGCTCGATGATTTTTTTCATACACGGCCCTCCCAAAAACACAAAAAAAGTGACTGCACGCCGGCGGCATACAGTCACTTGGAAAAGCTCCACAAAGCATCCCTGGGCAGGGGAGAGGAGGGTGGAGAATCAGGGGATGAGAGTCTATATAGCAAAGAAACTTACTTTTACTACTCTTATTGACCATTTCACAAGTTTGCATGCCCGTGGAGGCGCTGCGTGCTCGGCTGAGCACCGGTTTATAGTTACCAACTTATAAAACTTGGGCTTTGAACCCAATCAATAAGGCAACAGAAGTTGCCGCCGCATCATGCGGAACTCGGCATTCGACCCGGCTGTCCGTGTGGCCTTGGCCACGGGGCGGGAGGCCCTGTGGCGGTCGTGTCTTGCTTTGGAAAGACTCAAAACCTGATTTTCCAATTTAAGATATGGGCGTATTTTAGCAGAAAAAAATCCCCCTGTCAAGGAAAAGAATTTTTCGTCGAGAAAATGCCTCTCCTGTCACGGGTGCAGGGGGACGTGGGGGAAGTAGTCTGTCACGAAATCCACCTGGTCCACGGTCCACACCCGGCCGTTGAGGCCGGCCAGGCAGCCGGCGTCGGTGGTGAAGCGGAAGGCCAGCTGGTAGGAGCAGAGGGCCTGGCCCCCGGTGCGGCCGTACTTTTTGTTCTCCCGGGCCCGGCCGTATTTCCCGTCCCCCAGCAGGGGATGGCCGGCGGCGGCGAACTGGGCCCGGATCTGGTGGGTGCGGCCGGTGACCAGGCGGCAGGCCACCAGGGACAGGCCGTTTTTCTGGGCCAGGGTTTGGTAGAGGGTCACAGCGGTGCGCCCGCCGGGGACGGGGGTTTTGTGGACGGAGACCAGCTTTTTGGCCTCGTCCTTGAGCAGATAGCCCTCCAGCTTGCCCGCCGGGGGGGTGATGGCCCCTAAGATGATGCACAGGTAGGACTTCTCCACCTCCCGGTCCCGGATCTTCTGGTTCATCACCCGCAGGGTCTCGGCGTTCTTGGCGGCGATGACGATGCCCCCGGTGTTCCGGTCGATGCGGTTGCACAGGGCGGGGGCGAAGGCATTCTCCTGCCTGGGGTTCCACTCCTTTTTCTGATAGAGGTAGGCCTGGATGTGGGTGAGCAGGGTGTTGACCTTCTCCTGCTCGTCCGGGTGGACCACCAGTCCCGGGCGCTTGTTCACCAGCAGGAGGTTCTCGTCCTCATAGACAATGTCCAGCTGGGGCTTGAAGACCGACAGAAAGGCGTTTTCCGGGGTGGGGGTGTCAAAAAACTCGTCGTTGATGTACAGCTGAAGCACATCCCCCTGGGCCAGGCGGGTGTCCCGCTTGGCCCCCTTGCCGTTGCACTTGACCCGCTTGATGCGGATGTATTTCTGGGCCAGGGGGGCCGGCAGGAGGGGCAGGGTCTTGGCCAGCCACCGGTCCAGCCGCTGGCCGGCGTCGTTGGGGCCTATGGTGAATTCCCGCATGGGAGCACAACCTTTCTCCGATGAATTTCCTCTTGACGCCGGCGGGGAAGGGGTGTATCCTACTTTGTTGGCGGCGGTCCAGAGGAGACAAGCTGGGATTCCGGTGCCTATTATACCATGAATTTGCGAAAATTGAAGAAAAGTATTTGACAAGGGCGTTTTTTTTTGCTACAATATCCCCTGTACCATGTGAGGAGTATGCTATGCGACTGAATCTTCAACAGATCATGCATGTGCCCGGGGCCAGCATCCCCTTTGCCTTCCAGCTGGATCTCAGCCAGGAGGCATTTTTTGGGGAGTATCCCATCTCCCGGCCGGTGACGGTGACGGGGCACGTGAAGAACGTGGCGGATGTGCTGATGCTGGAGGGCGAGGCCAAGTCCCTTCTGGACTACACCTGTGACCGGTGCATGTGCCGATTCAGCCGGGAGAAGGCGGTCAGCCTGCGCTTCCTCTTGGCGGAGACGCTGGAGGGAGAGGACGACGACATTGTCCTGCTGGACCAGGGCGAGGTCGATGTGGGGGAACTGGCCTACACGGCCTTCATTCTCGATATGGACACAAAACATTTATGCTCAGAAGACTGCAAGGGACTTTGCCCCGGCTGCGGCGTCAACCTGAACCAGGCGCCCTGCCGGTGTAAGAAGCAGGCCGATCCCAGATGGGCCGCTCTCGAGCAGCTACTTAATAAAAACTGAGTAGTAACCAATCCACTTTGCCCGACAGGGCATCACCAAGGAGGTGTCTCGAAATGGCGGTTCCGAAGAGTAAAGTCTCGAAGCAGAGACGGGATAAGCGGCGTGCCAACTGGAAGCTGGCAGCTCCCGCAGTCACGACCTGCCCCAAGTGCGGTGCGTATCGGCTGCCCCACCGGCTGTGCAAGGCCTGCATGACCTACGACGGCAAGGTGTTCGGCCAGGTTCCGGTACAGCAGGAGAACTAATAGGGAAAAAGAAAGAGGGGGAAGCCCCTCTTCTTTTTTTCTCCTTTTCGCGCCTGGCCAGGCGCGGACCACCAAGGAAAGGGAGGCGGGGACCATGTCCCGGACAAAGATCCAGTCGGTGGCCCCTGGCACCCCCGCCCATCAGGCGGGGGTCCGGCCCGGGGAGACCCTGCTGGCCATCAACGGCCATCCCATTGTGGATGTGCTGGACTACAAATACTATGCCTACGACCCCGAGCTGGTCCTCCAGCTCCGGTCGGAGGCGGGGGAGCGGACGGTGGAGCTGTCCAAGGACGTGGGGGAGGACCTGGGGCTGACCTTTGCCACCTACCTTATGGACCGGGCCCGCTCCTGTGCCAACAAGTGCGTGTTCTGCTTTGTGGATCAGATGCCCCAGGGTATGCGGGACACCTTATATTTTAAGGATGACGATGCCCGGCTGTCCTTTCTCATGGGCAATTACATCACCCTGACCAACCTCAGCCGCCGGGAGCTCCAGCGGATCTGCGACCTGCACATCTCCCCCATCAACATCTCCGTCCACGCCACGGACCCGGCGGTCCGCCGCCTGCTGCTGGGCAACCAGCGCCGGGGCGGGGAGTGCCTGGAGATCATGGAGCAGTTTGCCCGGGCGGGGATCGTGATGAACTGCCAGATCGTGGCCTGTCCCGGCCTCAACGATGGCGGCGTGCTCCAGCGGAGTATGGAGGACCTGGCGGCCCTCTACCCCCAGGTGAAAAGCGTCTCCGTCGTCCCCGTGGGCCTGACCCGGTACCGGAAGGGGCTCTATCCCCTGCGGCCCTACACCGTAGACGAGGCCCGGGAGGTGGTGGGCCAGGTGGAGGCCTACGGGGCCCGGTGCCTGGGGGAGAAGGGGAGCCGGATTTTCTGGTGCTCCGACGAGTTCTACCTCCAGGGGGAGCTCCCTCTGCCCGAGGATGCATTCTATGAGGCGTACACCCAGCTGGAGAATGGGGTGGGCATGCTCCGGCTGCTGGAGGTGGAGCTGAACGGCGCCGCCCTGGGGGCCCCTCAGAACATCCCGGTGGCGCCCTTCTCCATCGCCACCGGTGTGGCCGCCGCCCCCTTTCTGCGGGAAATCATTGACAGGGCGGCCGCAAAATGTCATACTAAATTAGATTATCAAATTTACCCCATTGTCAACCACTTCTTTGGGGAGACCATCACCGTGGCGGGGCTGCTCACCGGCCAGGACCTGCTGGCCCAGCTCCGGGGGAAGGACCTGGGGACCCGGGTGCTTCTGCCCCAAAATACCCTGCGCCATGGGGAGACGGTGTTCTTGGATGACATGACCTTGGAGGAGCTGTCCCAGGGGCTGGGGGTGCCGGTGGTGCCGGTGAACCAGGATGGGTTTGACCTGTTTGAGGCGGTGTTTGGGGTGTAGTGCCGGCGCTGGGGTTCTGTGCTGTGGGGGCCCATCGCCGTTGGAACGGTGCCCGCCCGGGCGGGGTTTCCTTGTGGGTTTCTCCCTACGCCGTTGGAACGGCGGGGAACGGGGCCTGCCCGGCCGGGGCCCCATTTCTTGGGAAGAAATGGGGGAAAG
>OIWP01003120.1_pt1 | contig 14539 bp, 7 predicted proteins | sample 1587661 | NCBI WGS metagenome assembly OIWP01 (sample SAMEA3888899, study PRJEB22519) | human gut metagenome | biome: human gut; feature: human-associated habitat; material: faeces | place: Denmark | collected 2010 | reverse complement strand
GTCAGGCTGATAACCGCACACGCACTCGCCGTGCCGATGCCCGCACCCATCACGCCGAAATGCGGAATGAAAATGGTATTGAACACCACATCGAGTAAACACATGGCGGCGTTTAAAATGCTCGGCGTCAGCATATCGCCGCTGCACTGCAAGTACGACGAGTTCAGCGAGTTGATCTGCGAGAACGGGATCATCAACGCGTACACCATGAAGTATTTCGAGGCATCGTAACGAATAGCCGGGTCGCCGCCGAGCCACGTCGGCAGCATACTGTGGATGGAAAGCCCCAACGCGCACAAAATCCCTGCCACGCACAGCGCCGTGCACAGGCCGTGACGCACCACGCTTCTCGCTTCCGCATCGCGTCCCGCGCCGATGTTATGCGCCACCTGCACGGAAAAGCCCGCCGAAACGGCGTATGTAATGCCGCCCAGCAGCCATGTGCTCGTGGATACCAGACCGATCGCCGCCGAAGCGTTCGCGCCGAGCGAACCCACCATGGCGGAATCGATATACTGCATCACGATGGTTGTGATCTGCGTTAAAATAGCCGGCAGGCTCAGTACCCAAACTTCCTTCACCTGCGGCTTCAGTTCATGCCAGCTTATTTTTTTCATGTCTCGCTCCCCGTTTCTTCAAATTTCCCTGTTGTAAAATAGCGGCGCATCACGCCGGAAAACCGGAACAGCTCCTGTACAAATTCCGGGTCTTTATCTTTAAAATATAGCCGAAAAAGCCGCTCCTCTGCCTCATACACGGGCTTTAAAACCTCATTCGCGTAGTCTCTGCCCGCTTCTGTCAGCGTTACGGAAAGCTCCCTGCGCTCGCCGGGAATGGGGCTCTGCACCACAAAGCCGCCCTTTTCCAGCTCTTTGATCAGCGTGTTCACCGTCGTTTTCGGGAATCCCCAGTCCCAGCAGATCTGCTTTTGCGTGTGCCCCTCGCCGTCGTTCAGCGCCGAAAGCAGCCACAGCATATTCGGTTTGATCTGCGCACTTTTCGAGAACACATCGTAAGCTGCGTCTATGCCGTACACCGCCTTGCCAAGCTGCCGGAAAAACGCATATCGTTTCATTCCGCTCCACCCCGCTAAAATACGAATTCGTATTTCATTTTAGCACGGGTCCGGACGGGTGTCAACCACGGTGTCGTGTAAATCGTAAATATTTTTTGAATAAGAATGTAAAACCCCCGCCCCGGGTACCGGCACAAAGCCGATTTCCGGGGCGGGGGTTCATTACTTTTAGGTTTTCATTTTACTTTTCGTGTCTCTTCTTTTTATAGATGAGCACCGCTGCAAGCGCACCTCCGCTCAGCACGAGCGCCGCGCTGCCGAAAACGACCGGCAAGTTGCTGCTGCCTGTCTTCGGGTTATTGGGGTCTGCCTTCGGCGCCGGAGTCGGCGTAGCCGTCGGTTTTGCCGTAGGCGTCGCGGTCGGAGCCGCCGTCGGGCTTGCAGAAGGCGTAGCCGTCGGTTTTACCGTAGGTGTCGCGGTCGGAGCCGCCGTCGGGCTTGCAGAAGGCGCAGCCGTGGGCGTCACGGTCGGAACCGCCGTCGGGCTCGCAGAAGGCGCAGCCGTGGGTGTTGCCGTCGGTTTTACCGTAGGCGTCGCGGTCGGAGCCGCCGTCGGGCTTGCAGAAGGTGCAGCCGTGGGTGTTGCCGTCGGTGTCGCGGTCGGAACCGCCGTCGGGCTTGCAGAAGGCGCAGCCGTAGGTGTTGCCGTAGGCGTCGCGGTCGGAGCCTCTGTGGGCTTTTCTACCAACGCAGCCATAGCATCTTCAATGGCCTTCGCCATTGCGTCTACCTCGTCTTGTTCCGTTATGTTCTTGTCGCGCACAACTGCGTTAATCGCCGTTTCCACTGCGGTGAAGTCTGTATACGCGTCTCTATTCAGCGCATTTGCCTTCGCAATGGCCTCGTCCACTTTCGTGTAGTCGGCATCTTTGTACTGTAACGCGGTGATGGCATTTTCAATAGCCTGCGCCATTGCGTCTACCTCGCCTTGTTCCGTTATGTTCTTGTCGCGCACAACTGTGTTAATCGCCGCTTCCACAGCAGAAAAGTCCTTGTAGTTATCTTTTTCCAAAGCATTTGCCTTGGCAATGGCTGCGTCTACTGCACTGTAATCTGCCGGGCTATCCTTAAACTTCGGATAATTGCGTGCCTGCGCAAACGCATCGCCCAGCAAACCTGCTACGGTACCATTTGTAAAATCTTCTTCTGTCTTTTCACCGGCTGTACCTGCGTTTTCTGTTATTCCGCACGCTCCGAAGAAGCAGTTTGTATCAGCAATCGTACTGCTCCCCCACAGGTTGCCCGCAAAAACGCCGGTTCCCTGGGGCACAGCATTTCCCACGGTAGAAAGCGTCGCCAGATACACATAGCAATTTTGAATGGTCAATGTTGAATCCGTAATCTCTCCAGCAAAACCGCCCGAAAAACTTGTTCCCTGACTATCATCAGTTTCAGAAATCACAGTACAGTTTGCAACATAGCAGTTTGTAAATGTAGAATTGCCGGCTCCATAGTTAGGGTCATCGTCCACTTCACCGACAAAACCACCGCCGTAAGCCATAGTTCTAATTTGGTTGTTTTCGGCAGCGCACTTTTCAAATGTTCCGCCGGTGGAATAACCCACAATGCTTCCCGCACAGTTATTATTGTTGTCGCGCCTGCTTTCCAGCGAAGAATCCACAACGGAGCAGTTTTTGATGGACGAACCGTAGCACAAACCCGCAATACCGCCCACATAACTGTACTCATTATGACCGGTTGCCACAAAGTTTGCGTTTTTTACATGGAGATTTTCCACCGAGCCAAAAGCGGCCCAACCAAAAATGCCAGCCGTAGCGTAACCGTCCGGGTCAACTTTTCCGGTAGAAACCGCATTTGTGATGCTGTGCCCGCCACCATCATAGTTTCCCGCAAAATAGTACTTTCCGGAATAACCAATCGGTTCCCACGTCACCCCGGTCAGGTCAATATCAGCCGTTTGCTTGAAGTAATAGCCATGGCAGTTTCCAACACCTGCGTTCTCAGTATCAAACGTTGCTGCATTACCGGAGTTCAGGAACTCTGCCAAAGCAGTCAAATCCGCTTGCGAAGCAATCAGCCACGGGTCTCCCTGTGTGCCTGTTCCGCCGCTGAAGGACGGAGCTTCTGCTGCAAACACGCCCATCGGCACGCAGAAAATCATCATGCAGATTGCCAAAGCGATGCCTAATATACGTTTTTTCATATAGGGCCTCCTATTACTATATGTATACGCCGTACAGAACGTACCGTATATACTGTTTCTATTTTAATCATATATGAAGTTCAGCCAAAAATCAACCTATTTTCCTTTCTTCTTTCTTAAATTTTACGTTATTATTCACAACAAGAATTAAAAATCCGCATTCCTGGTTTTTACGGAAATGCGGATTTAATTTCTATGAATTTATACGGTTTAGCTATGGTTTAAAACGCATTAGCCCATACCGCTGCCGCCGCAGGTCGCAAACGGAATCATCGTCTTGCCGGCAAAATCAGAACTTTCCGCCGCCACCGCCGTGGGTCGTGCCGGAGGACGACGTGTGCGTTGCGGAGCCGCCGGAAGAATCGTTGTCCTTCGGCTTTGCCGTGCGGTTCACGTGCGAGTAGAGGAACACGTCGTTTGCATACGCCACGTTCACGCTGCCGGGGCGCACATAATCCGACGCTGCCGCCTTACGGCGCACGGTTTTGAGCTGCCCGCGCATAAAGCCCGTCACAACAAGCGCCGCGACGAGGCCGATAGCAAGCGAAACCAAAATCGCCGGGCCCCACGGGAAATTCCCCACGGTGCTCTCCTCGTACGCCTCACCTTCCTCGTAGTAACCGCTCTGCACGCCCGAGATGTAGCTGTCGCACATATCGGCATACGTTGAAAACGCGTCATAATAGTAGCCGCCGCTGAGGTCGCTCAAAAACGCATCCTCCATATTGCCGCGCCGCGCATCCGTAATGGCCGTAATGGCGCTGCCCGTCGTCGTTATGTACCAGTCGCGCTCTTCCATGCTGATGAGCAGCAGAACGCCGTCCGGGTTATACTTATACGAATTATAATCGTAAAAATCGTCCGCATATTCACGCGGTGTCTTGTCGCCGATGGAGTTTTCCGTCACAACGGCAACGTCCACGCTCAGCCGGTCGCTGATCTCATCAAGCTTCGCGAGCAGATTACTTTCTTCCTCGCCCGTCAAAAGGTCCGCGTTGTCGATCAGGTGCGGCGTGTAGTCCTCCGCCGTATCGGCAAACGCCGGAACAGACACAACGACACATAAAAGAACGGCGAAAAATACCGATAAAAGCTTTTTATTCATTCTCCGCACCCCCTTAGAACAGCCAGAACAGGAAATAGGCAATCAGCGCAATCACGCCGAAGCCTGCCGTAAGCCCGCCAAGCCACTTAAAGTACAGCCCGTTATCCACCGGCAGGTCGCCGACGAATTTGCCGGTCTGCCCATTCATCGCAAAGAGGTATTTTTTGCCCTTCCACGTCGTGTTCAAAAGCCACACGGGGTAAAGCGCGTACTTTGCCTTGCCGTTGTGCAGACGAATGGAGGAATTCTCCGTCGTGACGGAGTGATACCCCTTCACCGTGGAAGCGAATGCGTCTTCCGTGGAGCGCTTGATGCGCTCGTTGGCGCGGTCGATGCTCTGCTCGGCCGTCACATCGTACTTGTCCGCAAGGTAGCCCGCGAGATACGCCGTTTTAAAATCCACCGCATCCTCAAACTTGAACGGCTCAATGGATTCCATCAAATCGTCTGGCATCTTGGAGGAACCGTCCACCGGCACGCGGTCAAAGCCAATATCACCGCTGCGGCCTATCGAGTAGTAGCTTGTTTCCGTGTAATCGTAATCGCTGTCGCTCCAGGTGCGCACACGCGTCGCTTTATAGCGAATATCCGCATCGGCATCGGCATCAAACAGCCAAAACGGCACGTAAACGCCCTTGATTTCATCGATATGGTTCTCTTTTTTGAAAATCTTCGGCAGCAGCTTTTTGCCCTTATAATGCCGCTGCAAGGCTTCCTTTGCCGCCTTTTTGTCGATCTTGAACGGAATCACGTAATCGGGCTTCAAAGCGCCGCTCACCTGCCCCATCATCACGACCGGGTTGCCGCAGTACGGGCAGGAGGTCGCCGCCGTGTTTTCATCACAGACGATCTCTCCGCCGCAGGAGTTGCACACGTAACTGCGCAGCGTGCTTTCTTCGCCCTGCTCCCACGCGCCGCCGGCCGTGGTCTCCCAGTCCATTTCGTCGGGCTTTGCGTTTTGTACTTCTTCCTCGTGCGCGGTAAACGCTTCGGTGTCAAACTCCGTGTCGCAGTACGGGCACTTTATCTTCTGAATTTTACTGTCAAATTCCACAGCGCCGCCGCAGCAAGGACATTTGTATTCTTTAATTGCCGCCATTTGCTCTCATCTCCTCACAGTTCAACGCAGGTTGCAACTTTTAGGCACGGTCATTTTCATCAAACGGGTCGCCGCACTGCGGGCAGAACTTCGGCGGGTGCGCGGGGTCTTCCGGCTCCCAGCCGCACTTGTCACAGCGGTACTTCGGTAAGCCCTCCGGCTTTTTCGCGCCGCAGTTTGCACAGAAATTGCCCTTGTTCACTTTACCGCAGGAGCAGGTCCAGCCGTCGTTATCCGGCTTCTTTGCCCCGCAATTCGGGCAGAAATTTCCGTTGACCACCGTGCCGCACGCGCACTTCCAGCTGTCCGCAGCCTGCGCCGCCTGCTGCTGACCCATGCCGTACAGCGCCTGTGCGTTCATGCCGCCCGCATTCATAGCCATATTTACGCCCATAAAGCCGTTCATAGCACCGGCAGAGTTGCCCGCGGCCGTTTTCATCGCGTCCGACTGTGCGCCGACGAGCGTGGCCGCCGCCATAGTCGGGTCGCGCATCATCGCCGTGCGCTGTGCCTGCTTGATCATCTCGGCGTCCTCGTCCGGCAGTGTCACGGAGCCAAGCGCAATGCTGACGACCGTCAAGCCGCGCAGCTCGCCCCATTTCGCGGAAAGCGCCGTATTCATAGCATCTTCCAGCTCCGTGTTGTGTGCCACAATCTGGTTCGGACGCAAACCGAGGTCGGAAAGCTTGCCGAACGCCGGCTGCAAAGCGCTGATGAACTCGTGCTTCAGCTGGCTGTCCAATTCGTCGCGGGTATATTCCTGCTCCACATTGCCGCACACATTCGTGTAGAACAAAAGCGGGTCCGCAATGCGGTACGAATATACGCCGGAGCAGCGGACGGAAACGTCCACGTCCAGACCGATCTTGTTATCGACCACACGGAACGGAATGGGGTTCGGCGTGCCGAATTTATTGTCGATGAGTTCCTTCGTATTAAAATAATATACGCGCTGATCTTTGCCGGCATCGCCGCCATACGTAAAACGCTTGCCGATCTGCGCAAAGGTGTTTTTAATGCCCGCACTGAGAGAGCCGGAGAAAACAGAAGGCTCGCTCGAAGCGTCATAGGTGAATTCGCCCGGCTCCGCGCAAAGCTCCACCACTCTGCCCTGCTCCACGATCATCATGCACTGGCCGTCCGCCACCGCAATGCCGGAGCCGCTCGTGATGATGTTGTCACTGCCGCGCGTATTGGAGGAACGCCCGCTCGTGCGCTTTACACCCTTTGTGACAAGCACCTCTTTCGGCATCGATTCGCAATAGAAAAATTCTTTCCACTGATCCGCCATAACACCGCCCGCGGCGCCGACAGCTGTCTTAATAAGACCCATAAATAATTGCTCCTTTTCAATGGTTTCCGCACGTTATATTCCGCCCGGTGTTTATGCTCTAAGTTTAGCACAGAATTTTGCTGTTTTCAATGAATTTCGACAGCACACTCAACAAATATTTGCGCTTTCCTCTGAATTCAGGGAAGCATCCATGATGGAAACCCATTTTTCAATTTTGAACCTGTGCCCAGAAAACCGGGTGCATATCCGCCTGTGCGGCTCTTTTTTAATCAAATTTGCTTTGCCTCTTCGCCGAGCGTGAATTCATAGTGCATCTCAAGCGCGGCAAACAGTTTTTGCATCACTTCGTTTGCAATGGCACGGATGTCGAGGTTCGCAATCAGCGCCATAACCTCCCGCTGTTTTTCCTCCGGCACGCAATAAATGCGCAGTGTCAGCTGCAAAAAGCGCTCTAACTTGCGTTCCAGCGTAAAATACACGTCGCACGGACGCGCCATATATCCGCGCATAATCGCCGCCGAACCGATGTCCGACTCATAAAAATCGCTCACACTGTACCCGGGCATATACGCGCCGAAAATACGGTGCAGCATCTCGGCCGTCATCCTGTGGATGATTTCCAAATTTTCCGGCAGCGTGTACGCTTCCACGTAAATTTGGCGCAGGTTCTCGTTCAGTTCTGCCAGCGTCAGCTGAATCGCCGTCTCCACCGCGTAGAGTTTTACGGGATCTGTCTCCCCCTGTGCAATCTGCCCCGCGATAGTAAACTGATTTTGAAACATGAACTCGGTCAGCTCGGTAAGCACACCGGCTTTCGTGCGGTACAAATTATAGAACGTGCCCGCGGAAACATCCGCTTCCGTCAAAATCTGCTTCGGCGGTGTATGCTTAAACCCCTGCTCCAAAAACAGACGCACACAGGTAGAAAGAATTCGCTTGCGCGAGGCCTCCTTTTCGTTGCGGTTTGCCATTTATACCCCTCTTTTCCCTGTTTTAGAATTGATTCTAATACTCCAAAATGAGTATACCACAACAAAAAGAAAAATCAAGTGTCGGTACACGAAAAAAGGGCAGCTCTTCGCCGCCCTTAACGAATATTTGTCTTTACCGCACGGGTTATATGTTCCGTAAGATCGCTTTTTTCAGCGTTTCGGCATTCAGCGGCTTCGAGAGATGCTCCGTCATACCGGCTTTGCGGCTGCGCTCCACATCTTCCGAGAACGCGTTCGCTGTCATCGCGATGATCGGCACCGTTTTCGCATCCGGCCGGTCCAGCGCACGAATGCGCTGCACCGCCTCAAGGCCGTCCATCACCGGCATCATGATGTCCATTAAAATCACGCCGATCTCGCCCGGCGCGGAGTTTCGGAAGGCCTCCACGGCCTCTTTGCCGTTCCACGCCTGCATCGTTTCGGCACCCATGTCTTCCAGGAAGAATTCCGCAATCTCCATGTTGAGTTCGTTGTCTTCGGCCAGCAGCACTTTCAGCCCGTGCAGAGCCGTTTCGTCCGCCGCGCCATTCGCCGCCGCCTGCGCAGAGGGATGCTTGTCGATTTCAAACGGCAGCGTCACCGTAAACGCAGAGCCTTCGCCGAGCACGCTTTCCACCGTGATGGTGCCGTTCATCTTCTCGATGAGCTCCTTCACGATAGACATGCCGAGGCCCGTGCCCTGATACTGCGTGCGGGCGCCCTGCTTTTCCTGTGTAAACGGCTCAAAAAGCTCGTTGTTCACAAAATCTTTGCTCATACCGATGCCCGTATCACGTATTGTAAAGCGGAATGTCGCCGTGTTTTCGTCACAGGCAATCTCCTCCGCATACGTTTCAATCGTGCCGTTTTCTTTATTGTATTTCGCCGCGTTGCTGAACAGATTCAATAAGATCTGCCGCAGATGCAGCGGGCTGCCGATAAGCTTTGCGTGCGCAAACGAAATCTTGCCGTAGGTATACACAATACTCGTTTTTGCCACCTGCGCTTCGTTCAGTGCGCGAACGTTCTTCATCAAATCGTCAAGGTCAAACGGCACATGCTCCGGCTCCATATGGCCGGATTCCAGCTTGCTCATATCCAAAACATCGTTGATGAGCGACAGCAGATGCTCGGAGGAAACATGGATCTTTTCAAGGCAGTCGTCCACGCGCTCATGATCTTCACGGTTTTTCTTGATAATCTCCAGCATACCCATCACACCGTTGATCGGCGTGCGGATATCGTGGCTCATGCGGGAAAGGAACTCCGTCTTTGCTTTATTCGCCAGCGTTGCTTCGTCCACCTCAGCCCGCAAGCGCTCGTGCTCCTTCTGCTCCTGTGCATGGAACTCCGTGGTGTTTTTCAGCAGCACAAGGCTGTGGATCATCGGCTTTTCCTCACCGCTCTTCGCATCGTATACGCGTGAAGACATCATCAGCGCCGTTTTCTGTATCCAGCGTGTCTCGCTGCCGGATACGCGCTCACAGTATTCCACCGTCACCTGCTTTTCTCCGCTCGCATAGCGTTCCAAAAGCTTTTCGGCCGTGTCGATCAACCGGTAACTGCCCATCGTTTCGGGCAAAATCAGCATAGAATGACGATGGCAATATTCGCCGTACGGACACGGTGCTTTCAAGTCCTCAATAAAGATGTCTGCGCCGCGTTCACGACGGAAATCGCGCTCCACCAGATCATCCGTCAGATTCACGGAGTATACCGCATCCGCAGTCTCCAGCATCGCATCCACGTAGCTGTCGTTTTCCAAAATAGACTGCTTCAGCTGCTCGTAATACTGCGTCAGTTGCTGCTTGGCGTCCGTCTCCGGCTGCACACTGTCGATCGTCTCAAACGCCAGCAAGAAATGGTGCAGCGTGCCGTCCGGGTCTGCATCCACAAAAATCGCCGTCAGTCGCCCGTAGTCGGCACTGTTCTCGCCGAAAATCTTGTGCTGCAATTCCACCACGCGGTTCTTTTCGGAAAGCGCCTCGCACAGCGCCGTCAGCTGTAATCTGCTGCGCACCGCCTTGCGGTCTTCCTGCGCCACGCGTTCTTCTGCAATCTGCTCCACCGCGCCGGAATAACTGCCGTCCGCCGCAAGGAAAAACGCCTCGCTCGCACGAATTACCCTGTAAGCGTCCTGCCTTGCGTCGCAGTACAGGCAATCGGAAAAGTTGCTGCCGTATTTTTTCATGCTTTTCAGCAGTCTGCGATCCAGCTTCTTTTCGGCCAATGCTTCCTCGCGCTTCACGTGGTTTTTGTTGATATACATGTTTTTGTCTGCGAGGATATACAAATCGCGCATTGTGCAGTTTTCGTTCTCGTCGGAGACCGAAATGCCAACCGCATAGCTCACCGGAAAATCGGGGTTCGCCGCATTGTACGTGTCCACACGGTCGCGGATGAGCTGTAAGCACCGCTGCATTTCTTCCTTGTCCGCACCGTCCATAATGGCGATGAATTCGTCGCCGCCCGCGCGACCCACAAAGTAATGCGCCGGCACCGCCTCGCGCACCAGCTCCGCAAAAATGCGGATGTACGCATCGCCCTTTTCGTGGCCCATGCTGTTGTTGATGCGTCTCAAATTGTTGAGGGCAAGGCTGCAGACACCCACGGGCATCGTGATCATCTTCGGCGCGCTCAATAGCTCCTCACATTTATTTTTGTTCGGCAGCCCCGTCGCTTCGTCCATGTACACCTTTTTCTGCAAAGCGTGGTTCATGGCGGTGTAGTGCAGCGCCTTGATAAACTCATAACCGATCAGCATCATCAAAACTACGATGTCCGCCGTGATGTACCGCTCCAAAACCGCCAAAGAGGACGCGCGCTTTTGCGAATAGGTTTCCGCAAGGCCCGTCGCATCATCGCAAACGTCGAAAAACTTTTCGCTTTTGTCGATGATGTCGGTTTTCTCAAAACCCTTTTCGCGCACAAGATAAATCTCCTGCTTCAGGCTTTCAAAGCAAGAAGCCAACTCTTCCATTTTCGTCTGAAAACTCTTGTCGTCCAATCGCACAAGGGTAAGCTCGTCATCGCCGAAGCGCAGACCGTTGATAAACGATTCCACGCTCTCCATCATCTCGTCCTCCGCTTGACCCGCAATCTCCATTTTGACAAGGCGTTGCGTTTCGCCGCGCACAAGGCCCGCATAGTTCACCACGCGCGCCGTGCCCTGAATGCCCGAGACCAGCACCATCATCCAAACGATCAGCGCCGCCAAAACCACGGCCAGCACGCCGATGGCCGCCTGCACGGCATTCGATATTTTCTTGTTTTCCCTCATATTCTTCACCGTTTCGAATCGTTTGGAGTTATACATTGCCGGACCCTTTCCCAAAATCTTACGGTTCATTATAGCACATTCACGTTCCGTCTTCAACACAAAAAAAGGCCCGACCTTTGTGCATCAAACTGCCAAAGGTCGGACTGCTGTTTACTTTACGCGCCGCACCGGCCGCACGTATTTCCAAAAGCGTTTTTCACCATTTCGGCATACTCCTTTTTCACGTTTTCCGGCTCCGTGATTCGGATTTTCCCACCGTAGCCGAACACCCAGCGGTAAAAGACAGGGCTTGCCGCCGTCTCCGTTTCCACGGTAAACGCGTCGTCGCCAAAGGCCTTTGTTTCCACATCTTCGCCGAATGCGTCCACCACCGCATTCATCATCGCGTTGTCACACAAAAGCGTCACGCGCTCACGACGGCTGTCATACATGCTTGTCATCGTGCGGATATGCCGCATCAACTCCTCTTTTTCGGGCCGCGGCTCCGCGTCCTCATCTAAAATCTCCGGACAACGGTCAATGCGGTCCACGCGGAAGCTCACAAGCTTTTCGTGCTTGTCGGAATACCCCACAACGTAATATTCATCTGTATTCCAAACAAGCTTATATGGGCTGAAAACATACGGCTTCCCGTCGTTTTTCAGTACACGGTTCTTGCCCGGACCGTAATGAAAATAGTAAAACGAAATTTTCTTCCGCTTTGCAATAGCCGCGTTGATCGTGTCCGCAATGTAGTAAATGCTCTCATTGCAGGATTTCCCGTTGTTCGCGCAAAACCCCTCCTGCAAAACCTCGGCCTCATAAACGCTCGTCAGCCGACAAAGCTTTTCAATCAGCTCCTCGCTTTTCTTTTCGGTGATGAATCCCGCAGATTCCACCGCGTCCGCAAGCAGCTTCAATTCCGGCATCTCAAATAAGCGGCTCGCAAGGTAATAGCGGTTCTGCGTCGTCTTGTGCGTGTAAATATCAAAGCCGCAGTCCGCAAGCTGCTTGATGTTCTTGCCGACGGTCGTGCGATGCACCGTAACGCCGCATTCCTTTTGGAGCTTATCCATAATGTTTTTTGTAGAAAGCGAAACAACATAAAAATCGTCCTTTGTCGGAATGGATGACAGTCTGACCTTATTCTCGATTCTTTTCCGGATCAGATATAACTTCCGGTCGGCCGTTTCCGTTTCTGTAAATCCGGTGATAAACACCTGCTTGATGTCAGGTTCGTTTGCCAAAGCAGATTCTCCTAGAATTTCAGGGCAGGTGGGCACATTGCGCAGATGCATCAATGTGAGTCCTTCTTTTTCAATTTCTTCAATAATGATACTTAAAATGGCTGCCTGGTCTTTCTCATTTTTCGGCAAAAATAACAATCCTGTGCCGTACCGTCCTTTTTCGGGTACAGGAATACCTTGCAATAAAATAAACTCATGCGGAATTTGCAGCATGATACCTGCACCGTCGCCGGTTTTGTTATCCGCACCTTCGGCGCCACGGTGGCGCATGTTCTCTAATACCTTTAAAGCCGACTCAACAATGTCGTGTGACTTTTCTCCATGAATGTTTACCAGCATACCAACACCGCAGGCATCGTGTTCGTATGCCGCATTGTACAAGCCCATCTGTTTGGGCTGTCGTTGGTAAGGGGATCCTTCTGTTACGTTGTTAAAAAGTTCTTGTTTCTTCATTCTTACTAGCTTTATTGTATGATAATACCTAATTGAAGTGTCAATTTGTTCGGCAAAGTTAGTAGTTTAATTTCAAAATGATAGTAAAATGTAAGTTTTCTGTAACGCGAAATTAAAAGAAGAGCCTGTCTTCTTCTAATTTGTAATTAAAAGAAGGAGATTTACTTTTAATTTGTTAGCTCTTTTGGGTTAATGGTGAGTTAATTGTAATTTGTTTCTTTTTGAGCTAAAAATAATATATTATTTAACTTTTTGATGTGTTTACAACTTTTTTATGCGTTTCTGTCAAATAAATATGCTTTTTGTTGTCTTTATGTTATTTGTAATGTGTATATTTGCAGGCGAAATAAAAATATCATAATATGTGTGGAATAGTAGGCTATATTGGTAAACGAAAAGCCTACCCTATCCTTATAAAAGGGCTGAAGCGACTGGAGTATCGTGGATATGATAGCGCGGGGGTAGCAATCATCAGTGATGACCGACAGTTAAATGTGTATAAGACGAAAGGAAAAGTCTCCGATCTTGAAAATTTCGTCACACAAAAAGATATTTCCGGTACAATCGGAATTGCCCATACTCGTTGGGCTACTCACGGGGAACCTTGTTCCGCTAACGCCCACCCTCATTACTCTTCTTCCGAAAAGCTCGCTCTCATTCATAACGGTATTATTGAAAACTACGCCGTTCTCAAAGAAAAACTTCAAGCCAAAGGCTATATTTTTAAAAGTAGTACAGATACCGAAGTCCTTGTTCAATTAATAGAATACATGAAAGTCACTAATCAAGTCAGTTTGCTGACAGCCGTTCAATTGGCGTTGGGAGAAGTGATTGGTGCCTATGCGATTGCGATTCTTGATAAAGAGCATCCCGATGAGATTATTGCTGCCCGTAAGAGTAGCCCGCTGGTAGTGGGGATTGGAGCGGACGAGTTCTTCCTTGCTTCGGATGCCACTCCGATTGTAGAATATACAGATAAGGTGGTTTATCTGGAAGACGGAGAAATTGCTGTTCTCCATCTGGGAAAAGAATTGAAGGTGGTCAACTTGAGTAATGTTGAAATGACACCTGAAATTAAAAAGGTGGAGCTTAATCTCGGCCAGCTGGAAAAAGGGGGATATCCGCATTTTATGTTGAAAGAGATTTTCGAACAGCCCGATTGTATTCATGATTGTATGCGCGGACGTATCAATGTGGAAGCAGACAATGTGGTACTTTCCGCTGTGATCGATCATCGGGAAAAGCTACTGAATGCCAAGCGGTTTATTATCGTTGCCTGCGGAACTTCCTGGCATGCCGGACTGATTGGTAAGCATCTGATTGAAAGTTTCTGCCGCATACCGGTGGAAGTGGAGTATGCTTCCGAATTCCGTTACCGTGATCCGGTGATTGACGGACAGGATGTAGTGATAGCAATCTCCCAAAGCGGTGAGACTGCGGATACTTTGGCTGCTGTGGAATTGGCAAAAAGCCGCGGAGCATTTATATATGGTATTTGCAATGCTATCGGGTCTTCTATTCCCCGTGCTACTCACACCGGTTCGTATATCCACGTAGGTCCGGAAATCGGAGTCGCTTCCACCAAAGCGTTTACCGGACAGGTCACTGTGTTGGCAATGCTGGCATTGACGCTTGCCAAAGCGAAAGGAACAATTGACGAACGGCATTATCTTTCAATAGTACAGGAATTAAATCATATTCCGGAGAAGATGAAAGAAGTGCTGAAACTGAATGATACCCTGGCGGAGTTATCGAAAACTTTCACGTATGCGCATAACTTTATTTACCTGGGACGCGGATATAGTTATCCTGTTGCATTGGAAGGTGCATTGAAATTGAAAGAAATATCGTATATTCACGCCGAAGGTTATC
>OIWP01003099.1_pt1 | contig 14630 bp, 10 predicted proteins | sample 1587661 | NCBI WGS metagenome assembly OIWP01 (sample SAMEA3888899, study PRJEB22519) | human gut metagenome | biome: human gut; feature: human-associated habitat; material: faeces | place: Denmark | collected 2010 | reverse complement strand
ACTTTTCAATATTACGGGTTTCCGCACTGAAATTTACTCCTATTTTAAAGAGTTTCCGTTCATCCATCTCGAAAGGAAGAGCGTAATGCTTGTCATTTATCTGCTGCAATGCTTCTTCTGCCGTACCGTTCAGTTTAAATTCCATGATATAGATGAATTTGTCTGTCTGCAAGACAAGGTCGATGCGTCCTTCGCTTGTATGATATTCCACTTTGGCATAGAAGCCGACCAGTTTAAAAACGATGAAAAGCACGTTCTCGTAATGCAATTCCTGATCGCGAATCACTTCGTAGGTGGTATCTGCAAAGAAGCTTTGCAAGCGACGGAAGAAAGAACTGTAATCGCCGGAACGTACTTCACGAACAAATTTCTGAATTTCAAACGGAGATTCTACCTTATTTACATTCGCATAATAAGGAAGCAGGAAACGGACAAATCCTTCTTCTACTTCACGATTCGGGAAACCTAACCGATACATTCCAAATTCTTCATCATACCCTTTAATGGTGAGGTAGCCACTCTGATAAATCACCGGAATGGGATTAGTAGATTCAGAGTCTATGCTATTCAATACTTGGGCGTCGGTTTCTTCATGCGTCATCCGCTCCAAGTCATAATGATGTTTTTGCAGCAATTTCACCAGATAGGTCGGTGTGCCCGTTTCAAACCAATAGCTGCCGAAATCCTTACGTTTGAAAGCATTAAGCAAACTGAACGGATTGTACATACCAATAGAATTGTGCGTAAAATGGTAACCGTCATAGCACTCTCTCAACTCTTCACAAAGTTTATCATACGTTATTCCGCGCGCAGCAGCAAATTCATGAAGCTCTGTTTCCAAATTGTTGTGGATTTCACGCTCGCTAATGCCACAGATTTCGACATACTCATTCCACATGGATATATCATCCAAGTTGTTCAAGTCACTAAACACACTGACTTTGCCAAACTTTGTCACACCGGTAAGGAATGCAAACTTGATGCAACCGTCCATTGTTTTAAGCGCTCCATAAAAAGGCTTTAATGTATTCCGAAATTGCTTTTGCAATTCTTCATTACCGATGGCTTGCAACATGGGTTTGTCATATTCATCGACAAGAATAACCACACGTTGCCCCGCCAACTTACAAGCGCGCTCTATGATACCGGCAAAACGCAAGGAAAACGAACGTTCGGACGGCTCGGCACCATATAGTTTTTCCCATGCTGTCAGCGATTTATCAAGTATATTATCCAGACTTTCGGATGTATCATATTTCTCGATATTAAGGTCCAGATGCAGTATAGGATATTTGATCCAGTCCTTTTCCAGTTTTTCCACAGCCAGCCCTTCAAACAGTTCTTTCTTTCCTTGAAAATAGGCCTCTAAGGTGGAGACGAGCAGACTCTTTCCGAAACGGCGCGGACGACTCAAGAAGTAATAACTTCCGGTCTTTACCATTTGATACATCAGTGCTGTCTTATCAATATAGAAATAACCGTCATTACGAATTTTTTCGAAATTCTGAATACCGATCGGATAAATTTTATGGCTCATATTCTCTTCTTTTATTAATCAATGCCTTTCTTGCAAAGATATATATTTTTAATAGAAATCTTTGTCATGGCAGGTTAAAAGATTCTTTTCAATCATTCATTCTGCACATTTCCTCGGAAACTTAGGGACGATAAAATAAGGGGATAATGACTGCACAAAATTACGAAAAGCCCGGACTTTCGCAAGCTCGGGCTTTCTGTATCTTGAGGACGTCTCCTTTACCTATAGGGAAATGGGCGACTAGCAATTGATTCTAGTACAACAAAAAAAGACGTCCCAAGAGTAAAGATAAAAGGGATGCCAGTAGGAAATGTGGGGAGGCATCCCTTTTCTAATAGAAGAACAAAGATGGAAGGATGGACTTTCACAAGCTGTGTCTCTTCGCTTTGTCACTTCTCAACATATAATCTTCACACTTCGGTGAAGAAGGGTTTCATATTTATGGAGAGAACGCACTTCAACAAGCACGGGCTCTCCTATTATGTTATATCATTCTAGAGATAGCTCCCACCTCTGCCAGAGGCAAATATAGAGGAGCTATCTAATAGAACATTAAAGGATTTCAAATTAATCCGCAAAGAGAGCAGTAGGGAATGTTACTGTCTTCACCACAGGTGCAGGAGATGTTGCGCTCCAGCTGATTGAAGGAGTAATAGTAACTGTCACTACCAAATCTTTCACAAGACCCTTCAAGGCCTTACCAGCATCTGTTAATATCAATTTCTGTCCAGTAGAATCAAACTTGAAGTTAGTTTTGTCACTTAGTTCTACCTTAATAGAATATCCATAAAGAGCAAGAACAGCGTCAGCGGTAGTCAAAGTACCAGTGTCATAAGTGTTATTATCTGCAGTCGGCCACATTGCCTTGCCTTTTCTGTCTTTCCATACAATGTCACCTAATACATCAATCTCTGAATCTATGGTTTCAGCTGTATACGCTGTTGTGATACCTTTTTTAGCGTCCGTTGCACCAAATTCCGATTTAAGCAATTCTGATAATGAGATGAATTGAATCTTTTGGTTAGCAATTGAAGCAGGTTCAGTAGCATCGTTAGGCTGACAATTTACATCTACAGAGAATGCCATATTGTCTTTAGCGTGAGCCATGTCTACTGTGAACTTATCGTTAGCTACACTTCCTACATGATCGTCACCATTCTTGTCAACATCATACGTAATGCTGTTGTATATACCTGAAGTAACTCCGCCAGTAATAGCGTTCCATGTAGTAAAGATTGAGCCCATTTCTCTTTCGAGACTGATGCTCTGAATCTTATCAGCATTCTTAGTTTCATTAATCAGAAGAGACACCTTGCCATCTTCAGTCCACATACCTGAAGTTTTTGTAAATACAGGCGTCTTATAATCAACAGTTACCGGTAATTTGAATACAATTTGCTTCGTTGCGTCAACGTCAACTGTCAATACGGCTTCCATAGTACCCTTGTATGCAGCGGTTACTGTCAGTTTCAGGTTATCATATTTAGTATCACCAGAAGCAATACCACTAAACTTCACTTTATCTCCATCGTTAGCCGTGGCAGTTGAGCTAGCAAGTTTAGCAGTAGTAATAGCGTCTTTGATTGCCTTAATATTAGCTGCTGACACAGCAATGTCGGATTTTTCTGATTTATTCCAAACTACCGTCTGTGCTGCCAAAGATTTTGTTTCTATTTGCTTGAAGGTGACAGTCAGTTTAGCCGGAGCAGAGGAGCCACCGACGCTAGAATAATCAATGCCCTCATGAGTTTCTCCATCAAAAGGAATACCATTTGTAGTTATATAGCAGACTTCAACCTTTGCTTCTTGCCCTTTGGTAGAAGTGATGGTTTGTTTGCCGGCTTCGTTCGTCCCCAATGTTACACCTTCAGGAGCATCGGCTGCCAACTTATAATAATATGCATAGACTGTACTCAAATCCATAGGAGTGGTGGTAGCTGCAGCTGCCAAGTCATCCAAAACCTGTACCTCACCAACTTTTGCGGACACTGCTGCATCTACCAGTTTAGTAGCACTTGTAACTGCTTCCGGTTTGATTTTAACATCATAAGCAGAGATTATTTCATTGTTCCATGCGTCTTTTGTACAGAATGCGTATGCTTCATCTGCAGGAAGGGCAGTTTCCAAATTCAAGCCATCTTTTAGTGTAACAGTAAGGTCGTAAACACCACGATTCACTTTGGCTTCGGTAGCACGTGTCAATGGTTTTGCAGTTTTATTTTGTTCAATCTTAGAGATAACAAAATTAGCTTCATTTTGAGAATTCATCAAATAGATTTGATATTTGCTATCAGTAAAGTCAGGACCTACTGGATTAATCAACGCATTCAACACGCCGGAATTAGTTATTAACAGGTCATTTTTCTTAAATTCTTTTTTCTCATCCTCCATACCAAAAGTGAAATCAGCTTTGCATTGAGCATAACTTAATTTAAGTTCCTTTGTTCCGCCTGCAGTGATTTTACCATTCTCAATAGTCACTCCTTCAAGGCTACTAATCAAAGCTGCAGTAGGCAAAATAGTTGTTAATTCTGTTCCAGTAGTTTTATCTTTTACATGTAGAGTAAAGCTAGGTAATCCCTCATTCTGTACAGCATAAACAGTGGCTGACGAATAATCACCTTTCACCCATTTATCTGTAGCGTCATCATAGAAATACCAATAATCTTTTTCAAATTCACCTGTTCCATCACCAATAAAAGGAGATTTTCCGGCAGGACCAGCAGGACCTTCGGGACCAACAGGACCGATAGGACCTTCGGGGCCAACAGGACCGACAGGACCTTCGGGACCAACAGGACCAACAGAACCTTCGGGGCCAACAGGACCGACAGGACCAGTAGCACCGGTCTCACCCTTTTCACCTCGTGCCGGTTTCCCAGTATCAACACCGTCTATAAACCAGTTTCCATTTTCTCCAATTTCAACGACAGATCCATCTTTACCATTCACAATAGAATATTTATTTCCATTGTTGAAAAGCCGTGAAGGAACTAAAGAGGCATATCGCGAATATCAGTTGGCATTGCGCAGCTTTAACCAACAGTTGATGTTGCTAGGTGAATTATTGGGATTATCCGATAAGTTGAGCTCGTACACCGCCCGCCATACCTGGGCTACGACAGCTTATTATTGTGAAATTCATCCGGGCATTATTTCCGAAGCGATGGGACATTCGTCTATCACTGTGACGGAGACTTATTTGAAACCTTTCCGGAGTAAGAAAATTGATGAAGCAAATAAACAAGTTCTTGACTTCGTGAAACGCTCTGTTGTGGGTGTAAACGCTTGAAAATTACTCTGTTACTTTGTAGGTAACGGGAATGAATATCGGTGCAAATATGAGCATATTTCTTAAAACAACCAAACGAAATCATACATTTTTTCTAATAAACTACTCAAAATAGGAATTAACCAAATAAAACACGCGGATTCTTTGTATTAGGGCTTTGTTAACTTCTAAATTTTTGCAAAAGATCTCCTTCCCTCTACTGCCTTTCAGAAGCAGGGGTAAAAAAGTTTCATTGCTTATCGTATCATTTTTCAGTATTGACTACTCCCGAAGAGCAGGCACAAAGGTTTCTCCGTTACCTACAAAGTAACGGGTGGCTATTATTGAAACTTAGTGTTTAATAATATATTATTAATGTAATTTTTAAGTAGTTATGAAAAGAAAATTTGTGAAAGTGATGCTCTTTGGGGCATTGACGCTTGCAGTAAGTACAACTATAACAAGTTGTAAGGACTACGACGATGATGTGAAAAATCTGCAGGAGCAGATTGATAAGATCAACACGTCAAGTCCCGTTAGCATTGAGGATATGAAAACCGCCATTGCAGCTGCAAAAACGGAGTTGGCTACAGAAATCGACAAACTGTCCAAAGCTCTGGAGAACAAAGATGCCTCTATTAAAGCATTGGAGGCTGAAATTGCAGACTTAAAAGCTAAACTGGCTGCCGCACAGGGGGATGCTACAGCAGCTAAAGAACTTGCAACGCAATTGTCTAGTAAACAAAATGAACTGAAGACTTTAGTAGATGCTAACGATGCAACTCTCAAAGCATTGAAGGAAAGCTATGACAAACTGACTGGTGCCGAAGGTGATATTCAGACTTTGCAGAATTTTGTAGCCGACTACGAGAACAACAAAGTAATCAGCGCAGCTGCAAAAACTGACGAATTGCTGTCTGCTTTTATCAATAGCACAATCGCAGAGAAACTTGATGGTAAAGATCTTGTAGAATATATCAATACTGCCGTAAGCACTGCCATTGCAACAGAACTTACTTCTGTGAACAATGCTATTACAGCTATTACAGGAAAAGATGGTGCGTTAACTAAAATTCAAGATCAGCTCACTAAAGCATTGGATGGTGATGCAACAAACAAAGGTATTCTTGCTAGATTGGATGATTTGGAAGATATTCAAGATGCTATAAACAGTTTCTTGGAAAAGAATCCGGGACAGTATGCCGATTTCGCGGCAGTGCTGAACCAGATCGAGACATTGCGTTCAAACTATGAGACGATGTTTACTCCTTCCAATTTGAAGAGTAAAGTAGAAGATGCTATCGATGAAGCTATGAAAACTACCGACTTCACTTTCGAGCAGTTGGTTGGTGACGTGAAACAACATGGTATTGACATCGAAGCTATCAAAGCAATGGTACAGAGCGTGGTATATGTTCCGAAGAATACAGCCGGTACAGAAGAGTTTACCACTTTGTATGCTAAGAAGAATTCGAGTGCTACAAGCTATTCTATCATCTCACGCAGTGAAGACTTGACTGTTACATTCCGCGTTTCGCCTGCAAAAGCAGCACTAGGCTTTGAGACAGGAAAGTATAGCCTTCTTATGGATGCGCAAAAGACACGTTCTACGAATACGAATATCTTCAAAGTAGGTGAGGTGACAGTAGAGAAAGAGGGTGGTGAACCTACAGGGCTTATCGCTATTCCTTTGAGTACTACTAGTGCATCTGAAAACTATGCATTGTGTCTGATGGTGAAGGATAGCAGTAAGGAAGTACTGACAGAGAGTACATCAAACTACTTCCCTGTGTTGATGACGACCAAATATTTATCTCCTAGCTACAAGGTTAAGTATATAACTGGTGAAACGGACAGAAGCATTATATATAATGATAATAAGTCAAGTCTGACATTCAGCAAAGATGGTAAGGAACAAGCTGTCTTCTATGATGATAAGACTACTGCCGATGCTGATGCTTCAACTACCTATACGGATATACCCGCAGGACTCAAGGGAGTATTCAATACAACCTTTGAATTGACTGGTGCTAACAAGCAATATTTTGCTATTGATGCAACAACAGGTAAAGTGACATTAGCGGAGACTGCCTTTGGTCAAGTAGGATTGGTAGGTCAGACTGTTGATGTTGATGCAAAGACTGCAATTACAGGCGTTGATGATCCTGTCACCACTGATTTGACTGCTACCGATAAAGTGACTATTACACAGAAAACGGAAAATAAAGAAATAGCATATAGCTTCGAAGGTACTTGGAAAGGTAATGGCGTGCAGACATATACTATCAATATGGTTGATTTGTATAACAAAGGAGCTATTACGGAGGCTGATTATAAAGCTTTGGCAGCTAGTGCTTTTGATGTAACTGGTGCAGATAACAGTGTAACTTTTGCTCGCGGTAATGAGAACGCCTTGACAATAACAGTGCCTAGTGCTACAAAAGTTGGCACTTATAATCCTACAGCAGTGATAACTGTATCTTCTGTGAAGACAATTACAGTGAAGGCCGCCGTTACAGTTAAGTCTTTGGCAGACGTTGCTTTGACTACTGTAGCTTCTCCTCAAAAGGTCGATGCAGGTGTAGATGCAGCACAGGCTACTGAAATTGCTGTAGAAGTAGGAGATGTTTCTACATTATTCCCTAACTATAGTGATGTATACAAAAAGGTAGTTACAGATGCAGGTGGTACTATTGAATTTGCAGCAACAGGTACTGGAGTAGATTTCTCTGGTGCTCCAAAGCTAATTATTAATGAGGACTATGCAGCACCTGTAAAAGTGACAGCTACAGTGAAATGTGGCGAAAAGAAAAATGCGGTATATACAGTAACACTCGTTCCTGATGCTAAGTTGAGCGGCACATGGACTGCACCAACTAAGCTTACACAAAAAATAGCATCTGATAAAACCTCTACTGTTAATTTAGCTACAGGATCTGTTTGGAAAGACTATAGAGGTCAGAAGATGTGGGAAGCCGGAACTGGTGTAACTGGGGATGGTTCTAATGGATTTGCTAATTCGGTTGATGCTCTTGATATGTATGGTCTTACAGCTCCTGCTTTCAAAGTTGTCGGAGACAATGCCGATAAGTTTGAAGTTAGTGCTGCCGGCGAGTTGTCATACTCTCAAGCTGGTAAGGATATGCCATCTAGAGACGGCTTGACGGCAACTGTAGAAGTAACAGTTAAGTCTAAATGGGGAGGAGTAATCTCTTCAACAGGTGATGTTACGACAATAACTGTAACGGTTGAGTAAATATGATAATAACTCTTTTCTAAAAGATATCTCTTTTATTTCATTAGAAGAGAGAGTTTTTGAATAGATAACTTTTATAGATAATAAAACCCTTCTTCACCCTCGTGTGAAGAATATGCCGAGAAGAAACAAAGTGAAGGATATGGCTTGTGAAAGTCAATCCTTCCATCTTTGTTCTTCTTTAGAAAAGGGTGCCTCCCACATTTCCCACAGGTATCCCTTTTTATTTTTACTCTCGGAGCGTCTTTTTGTTGTACTAGAATCAAATTACTAGTCCCCCATTTCCCTATAGGTAAAGGAGGCGTTCCCAAGATGCAGAAAACCCGGGCTTGCGAAAGTCCGGGTTTTCTTGATTAATAACCAATAACCAATAATAATTAACCAATAACAACTAACAATAGAGTATGTAAATGAAAAAAGAAACCTATTCTTTATCCCACTCCTTGCTCGCTTCGAAACAGGGGCAAGCCTTGATCCACTCTTCCGGTTCAATCTCACCGTCTCCGTCAAGATCGGGACTAAGATCACGATGTCCGCAGACACGGCATCCCGGAAAATCCTTTAATAAAGTCAGGATGAGCACCCGTAGCGAGTGTTTCTGCCAACAAGTGCGCGTGTCTTTCGGCTGTCCCATGCAGTCCAGTCCGCCTTCATAGCAGATACCGATACTTTCCCGGTTGAAACCACGGCTATGCGCACCGATCCGTTCTAACGGACGGGTAGACTTAATATCCCCGTTCTTACGAATATAAAAATGATAACCCACACCATTGAAGCCGCGGCGACGATGACAAACGTCCAAATCATGTTCGGTGAAAGATTTATCCTCGCGGGTAGCGGAGCAATGAACGACAATCAGATTAATAGTTCTCATGCGTTAGGCAGGTATTAAAGAAGTGGATGATGATGCGGATTCGGAACCATTGTTGCGCTGAATACACTCTTTATTGACACACTGTAAAGTGACAGCTTCCGAAAGCTTGCCTTTTAATGAAAAAATCTCCGAGTGCATTTCCTTCACACGGTCGCTCAAATCGAAATAGTCTTTTAGCACCTTTTCGAGCTGCTTCATAAGGAAGCCATACTGCTCTTTCACTAGTTCGCTAAACTCTTTGACGTCCTGCATCATTTGCTGACGTTTTTTGCGACCTCCGAAAAAAGGGAGGATGGCTGTAATGATATCAATGATTTTGTCTAACATCTTTCTTGAATTAAAGATTAAAAATTAAAGATTGAGAATTGAGAATTAAAAAATAAGAGAAACTAAAAATAGGAAAACTAAAAAACACGAGAATGAAAGAAAATGGAGAAATAAAGAAAATGAGAAAATGCGGGAAAAAGAAAAACAGAAAAACAGCAACCACATGGCAAGGAACCATACATGGATCAGTTCCTGAAACCATGTGATACTGTTTTTTCTAAGGATGAAGTTTCATTCTGCCAAAGAAGATAGAGCGGGCAGCCTATTTACGCTGCTGGATCCGGTGCTTCTCCACCGCCCGGTTTATTGCCCCCCGAACCGCTGCCGGAACCATCGTCCGAATCACCGTTTCCGGAATCGCTTCCATCTCCCTTTCCGCCCAGAACGAAGTCCACGTTGTTTTCGCTTCGTGTACTCGTATGGCTCGAATTCATCAGCTTCAACGCTTTGTCGGCAACAAAGCGGACATTGACACGGCGGATGCTGCGCACCGTACAATCTTTCATAGTCTCCGTACCGTCACTAGTCAGCGTGATGTGGAACGTACCCAATCCGTCAATCTTCACCTTGTCGCCCTGGGTGAGCGACAGACGCAACTGTTCCACAAATGCCTCGATGGTGTGTTTCACATCTCCGGCGGTCAGTGACGATTTACTTTCGATGGCAGTAGCCATCGTATCAACGTCCATCACTCTTACATTGCCCGATTTCTGACGTATGTAATACAGTAACGGAGCATCCTCCTGATTTACATACTTTCTGCGCTGATAGCGTTCTACTAATACATCCATAAATTTGAAAAGTTAAGGTTTAAGTGAATAATTATATGTTTTCTTTTTGATACTACAAATATACAAAATCAGAGAGGAGAAGTCAAGTAAATATGGTTTTATTTTCTCTGATAATATAAAAAGTTTTATACCGTATATGTATCAATACTATTTTGATAAAATGTCTTGATTATTTATACAATAGATCGTTTTATTTAGCATGTTTTTCCAAATATTCCAATGGCGGAACATAGTCATATATTTTTGTCATCGACGGATTATGTCCGAAATATACATTCCCAGTCTCTCCATTACGCTGCTTGGCAACGATAACCACCCCCAGTCCTTCTGTCGGGTAACCGCTTTCCCGGTCGGTGACGACGCGTTGCATGGCCGGTCGGTAAAGCAACATCACGACGTCCGCATCCTGTTCGATAGCTCCGCTCTCGCGCAGGTGTGCCAGTTCCGGACGTCCTCCGGGACGATTCTCCGACTCGCGGTTCAGCTGACTAAGCAGTACGACGGGAATATGCAGCTCCTTGGCTAGCAACTTGGCTTTCCGGGTGGCTTGTGCCACTTCCTGTTCGCGGTTGCGGTTGGCCTGCTTGGTAGTCATGTCGCAGAGTTGCAGGTAGTCGATAATAATTGCGTCACACTGATTGCGGCTCTTCAGTAGCCGGGCACTTGAGCGAATGTGATCCATGCTGACAGAAGTGCTGTCGTCCACGTAGATGGGGAGTCCTGACAGTTCTGAAGCTGCGGTGTGGGCATTTTCCATCTCTTGCAGGGTAGGTATTCCGTTTCTCCACCGGTAAGGATTAATGTTGCTTGCTGCTGCCAGCCATCGGTCGGCAAGGCGTTCCCCTTGCATCTCAAGGCTGTAGACGGCCACCGCATTGCCCGCCATTGCCGCGCTGCGTGCCAGGTGCAGGGCAAAAGCCGTTTTACCTACGGAAGGCCGTGCGGCTATCACTATCAGATCACTATCCTGCAAACCGCCCGTTTTCTGGTCGAGTTCGGTCAGTCCGGTGGGGATGCCGGTGACGCCGTTCACGCTTTTGGCAATACGCAATTCAGCTTCTTTCAGCGTGTCGGTCATTAGGGTGTCCATGCAGCGTATATGGTCGTGGTGTCCGGATTCGCCTTCGAGACGGTCGAGCAGGTTGTGCGCGTCGATGAGGGTGTCGTCGATGTCGATTGTTTCATCCATGGCGCAGGTGAGGAGTTTGTTGAAGCCGACTACGGCTTCGCGTGCCAGATATTTCTGGTGGACGATTTGCGCGTGATACTCGATGTGGGCGGAGGAAGCTACCCGGCTGCTTAGTTGTACGATGGTATACGGCCCGCCTATCTTTTCGAGCACTCCGCGACGGGTGAGCTCTTCTTTGACGGTGAGAATATCTATCTTTTTGTTTGCCTGATACATGGCTATCAAGGCGGCGAAGATCAGCTGATGATGATCGTCGTAGAACATTTCGGGACGTAGCTTGTCGGCTACGAGTGGCAGAGCCTCCTGTTCTATCAGGCAGGCTCCAATGATGGCTTCTTCGAGTTCGCTGGCGTGTGGTTGCATTTCTTTTCGATGTTTTTTAGTCTATATATTCGTTTAAGAAAGCCTTGTCTTTCAGGTAGGTGGCGGCAAGGGGGATGAAACGTGTGTCGTTGGTGTGGTAGTAGACTTCCTCGATGTGGTTGATGGCTGTCTGCTGTTCCTCTTTGGTGAGCTTGTCCCATTCGCGGCGGGCACGGGCGACGTACTGTTTGGGTTTTTGCATCGTTTCATGATATTTATCCCAGAAAACGTCGAACACTTCGGATTTTTCTTTCTTTTTTTCTTCGCGGGCTTCCGGAGAGATGCAGCCGGTCCAGAAATCATAGTTGTTGATATGAATGTGGAAGATTCCTTTCTGGTGCGGGATGATCTTGATAATGCCCTCTTCCTGGATTTTTTGAAAGAAGCGGAGGGTTTTGGATCGGCTCCATTGGAAGAGTCGGCTCCAGTGTTGCTGGCTGATGACGGATTCTCCGCGTTGGCATACGATGTCGATCTGCTGAATCTTGTACGTGGTTTCCGAGTAATTGGCGTGTATCAGGACTTGGAGGAGCGCTTCCAGTTCTCCCGGCGCTTTGTCGTTTATCTGACGTTTTAACAGTGCTTTGGGAATCAGGATGTAGCCTTCGTGCAGGAGGTTGTTTGGAAGTTGTTTCATTGAGGCGTATTTTTATTTACTTGTTGTTGATTGCGGGTTATCCCCATTGTGCATACATTGTCGGATGCGGCTGCGAAGGTAGTGCATGAATGGCTGTTCGTGCAAATCTTTTTTGGCTGGAATGGGGGTGTTTTGAACGGTATGGTGGTATTTGGGCTGTATTGGGGGCTGTAGGACGGAAATAATGTTGTTCTGTGTGACACCGCGCGGGTGTAAAAGATGAGATTGGGGGAATGAATAGAAAAACAGAGGTTCTGTTGGGATGAAACAGAGCCTCTGTTTATTAGAAATAGAACCTCTGTTTGCCGTAAATAGAGGCTCTGTTCGGGAACATGCGGCTTTCTTTTTTAGTATTTTTTTTGACAAAAAATCGAACAGCCAAACGAACACCCCCTGAAGGTGGCTCAACTGCTTGTCTGTCATGCGTTTGCAACGCTCGAAAAAAAGTAGGCGAACCACCAACCGAACATATATAAATACTAAAATATAATAATCTATATAATATAGTTCGTTCAACACGTTTTTTCTGTGTTTTCGGAGGTGTCAGGATGCAGTAAATCTTTACTTATGGGTGATGCGCTAACGTAGGATTATTTTTTCCGGTCCCCAGGTCATGAAAAGGATCTGCTGTTGCTTCGGACTTAGACGTGTTGTTTCGTGTACGTAGTGTGCGGCTTTTAATTCGTCGAAGAGCAGTTTGTCGAGTTCTATTTCGTTTCTCATTCTTTTGCTGGCTGTGTCAGCGTTAGAATATTCGGGAAAATACTCCTGCGCTACGGCAGAGAAGGTTTTAAAACCATTGATAACCCATTCTCGTTCTTCCATTTCTTCTTCGTTTTCGTTTGAAGTCTTCATTTGTGTAAAATTAAATTGTTTATTAATGCAACACTTCTTGTGTTGACTTTGCAAAGTTAATGAAAATATATTTGTTATGATAAAATAATTAATTTATTTTGTTCTATTATTTGATCTATGTAATAAAATATTGTATCTGGTAAACTCATTTTGTAAGCGTAGCTTTTTGTATCATAAAATTTGACTTGTTTTGTATTGATATATTTGCTAAACTTTTTTTCTTCTATACGCGTCTCAAATTAAATCGTATATTTGCGAAAAGAATCAAGATTGGGAATTATGAACGAAAACGTCTTAGCTAAACTGAAGATACTTGCGGAATCTGCCAAGTACGATGTTTCTTGTTCTTCCAGTGGTACGGTGCGCTCCAATAAGCCGGGCACGCTGGGAAACACTGTCGGAGGATGGGGGATTTGCCACAGCTTTGCCGAGGACGGGCGGTGTATCTCGCTATTGAAAATCATGCTTACCAATTATTGCATTTACGATTGTGCCTATTGCGTCAACCGCCGTAGCAACGATCTTCCCCGCGCTACTTTTTCCGTTTCGGAGTTGGTGGAGCTGACGATGGAATTCTACCGTCGTAATTATATCGAAGGGTTGTTTCTTAGTTCCGGAGTGGTCCGTAATCCGGACTATACCATGGAGAGACTTGTGCGTGTAGCCAAAGATTTGCGGCAAGTGTACCGGTTTAACGGTTATATTCATCTCAAGAGTATTCCCGGTGCCAGTCGTGAATTGGTGAATGAGGCCGGGCTGTATGCCGACCGTTTGAGTGTCAACGTCGAAATTCCCAAAGAAGAAAACCTGAAACTCCTTGCACCGGAGAAAGATCATAAAAGTGTATTTGCTCCGATGAAATACATTCAGCAAGGTGTGTTGGAGAGTAAGGAAGAGCGGCAGAAGTTCCGCCATGCACCCCGTTTCGCGCCTGCGGGACAAAGTACCCAGGTGATTGTGGGCGCTACCTCCGAGTCGGATAAAGATATTCTTTTCCTTTCGTCGGCTCTTTACGGACGGCCGACCATGAAGCGTGTCTACTATTCGGGCTACGTTTCTGTGAATACATACGATAAACGTCTTCCGGCATTGAAGCAACCGCCTTTGGTACGTGAAAACCGGCTCTATCAGGCTGACTGGTTATTGCGCTTTTACCAATTCAAGGTGGACGAAATTGTGGATGATGCCTATCCGGATCTCGACCTCGAGATAGACCCGAAACTCTCGTGGGCTTTGCGTCATCCCGAGCAGTTTCCTGTTGATATCAACAAGGCGGATTATGAAATGATACTTCGTATTCCGGGAATTGGGGTAAAGTCGGCAAAATTAATTATAGCTTCCCGTCGTTATTCGAAGTTGGGATATTATCAACTTAAAAAAATAGGTGTGGTTATGAAAAAAGCACAATATTTTCGTTTTATCAGCTGTGTCATTTCCGTTATATTATGCTGTCTGGCTGGTGCTGCATTTGTAGATCATAAGGCAGCAGCGGATGAAAAAAATACATTAGAAGATGGAACTTATACTATG
>OIWP01003086.1_pt1 | contig 14712 bp, 7 predicted proteins | sample 1587661 | NCBI WGS metagenome assembly OIWP01 (sample SAMEA3888899, study PRJEB22519) | human gut metagenome | biome: human gut; feature: human-associated habitat; material: faeces | place: Denmark | collected 2010 | reverse complement strand
TGGCGACGGCCCCGCGCGTGTTCATAACTTTGACGATTTTGCAGACCGTGAAAGAACCGGAGCCGGTAGGCTGCACGGTCACAGCGGTGCTGTCGAGTAGGTTTACACAGTCATAACCTGCGTATAATTCCGGCTTTTGTAGAGTCGGATCGGATGCTGTCCGGCAACTTTCCCCACTTTGTCCGTAAGCGGACGCCGTGGCGAGAAGGACGGAGGCGAAGATTGATAAATACTTCATAAAATATAGTGTTTTTGTATGTTTATTACTAAATAATTGATGCCCGAATTAATTTATCCTGTATATCTTTCCATTGCCAATTTCCGGCATGCCGCCCGATCGATCTTTCCGCTACCGGTAAGAGGAATTGATTCAATCCGGAGGATGTGCTTCGGACGTTGGTATTTGGGTAATATTCCAAATATCATTTCTTCCAGCTCGGAAAAGAGATTGTTTTCAGGTAATGAGAGAGATTGTTCTCCAATAAGGGAAGAGGCTGTCTTTTTACTCGGGAAGTGGTCATTTCCTGTGGTGATCAATAAAATCATAGCCTCTCCGAACTTTGGATCTGGAACGGATGTTATGGCAAAATTGGTAGGAATGATGGGGCGCAAGATTTCTTCCACAATCTCCGTTTGTATTTTTATGCCTCCGCTGTTGATGATGTTGTCTTTCCTCCCTAAGATGCGGAAACGGCCGTCTGGGAGCAGTTCGGCGACATCGTTAGTGACAAGTGTTTCGTCGGTGACGAGTGGAGCGTCTATTATCAGTGTGTCGTCAGTCGAGAGTGATAGCTTGACAGACGGGAAAGGCGTGTAATAAGGAGATGCATCCGGTCCGTTCAACCGTCGGAGGGCGATATGCGAAAGAGTTTCTGTCATTCCGTAGGTGGAGTAAACGCAGATAGGCAATTCTTGTATCCGTGTTTCCAGTTCATGGTCGATAGAGCCGCCACCGATGATTAGGATATCGATTTGGCAGAGGCGCTCTCGTTCTTCCGGAACCTGTAGCGTGTTGTATACTTGTAACGGAATCATGGCTGCGAATCGGAGTGGCATGTCGATGTCTGCCATCGGATGCCCGGAAGGTTCACGTATGACCAAATCTAACCCTGCCACGAGTGACCGTACGACCATCATCTTTCCGGCAATGTATCGGAGTGGCATACAAAGGAGGGCTTTATCCCCCTGCCGCAGCCCTAAATAATCGCAGGTGAGGCGGGCACTATTTACCATCTGTTCCTTGCGGACCATGATTCGTTTGGGTGTACCGGTCGAACCGGAAGTTTGTACTTCCAAGTAAGGAGAGGCAGACTTCCAATCGGAAATGAATTCGGATAATTGGCAATTGACTGTTGACAATTGACAATTATCGGGATGTTTCTTACTTATCAATTGTTTGTTGTCCATTGTCAATTATTAATTGTCCGTTGTTAATTGACAACGGCAAGTCAATGTTGTTGGTGAAGAGGCCACCTGTTCCTAACCCTTGCGGAAGCGGATTGTCGAAAGTTGCGCACCATTGAGCGATGGCGTTCAGGCCGACATTTGATTCCAATGCAGAAGTGATCCCCCAGCCGATCTGCCGATCCTGAGCTTCCTTGATCCATTCGCTACAACCATATAGGCCTCCGTGAAGAGACGGTTTCAAGATGATATATTGCGGATTAATGAAGGAAAGCAATTCTTTCTTCTTTTCCGGTGTGTTGTAGCCAATGAGTTCTTCGTCGAGGGCGATGGGAACTGGAGAAGAAGCAGCTAACAGAGCCATGTCTTCCCACTGTCCTGCACGGATCGGTTGTTCGATCGAATGCAGGTCCAGTTTTGCCAGACAGTTCAGTTTTCTCATGGCTTCGTTCGGCGAGAAAGCACCGTTGGCATCAACACGCAGTTCGATTTCATCAGATGAAAATTGTTTGCGGATGATACGAAGGATTTCTAATTCTTTATCGAAGTCGATCGCTCCGATTTTCAGCTTGATGCAACGAAAGCCGGATTCTATCTTGTCTGTCACTTGTCCCAACATCTCTTCATAGCTTCCCATCCAGATCAGTCCGTTGATAGGAATACCCACCTCGCCATGCGAGAAAGGAGTGTTCCACAAGGCAAAGGAGCCGGCTTCAAAGTGGCGGAAAGCAGTCTCCAGACCGAACAGGATAGATGGATAATCGCGCAGTCCGTCCACGTCGATTCTGCCTGTGCGGGTGAAGTTTTGGCAAGCCTTGGCCAAAACTTCTTCATATCCAGGCACGTCGTCGCAACTCAGTTTAGGCAGAGGAGCGCATTCGCCTATTCCTTGGCGGCCGGGTGTTTCTTCTGCGGTGAGGTAGATATACCAACTCTTCCTCTCCGTGTAGGTCCCGCGCGAAGTCCCTGCCGGCTTTTTGAAGTACAAGGTCTTAGGGCGGATCTCTATGTGATAGTGCATAGCCATTGTGACTTTGGATTATGGGAATTTCGGATAATCTTCGAAACGGGGGCGGCGTTTTTCAAGGAAAGCTTTGCCACCTTCCTGGGCTTCGTCGGTCATGTAGTAGAGCATGGTGGCATCGCCAGCCAACTCTTGGATTCCGGCTTGACCGTCTAGTTCGGCGTTGAGGCCTGCCTTGATCATACGGAGGGCAAGCGGGCTGAGCAGCATCATTTCTTCGGCCCATCCGACATATTCGTCTTCAAGCTTATCCAAAGGTACGACCTTGTTCACGAGACCCATGTCGAGTGCTTCCTGTGCATTGTATTTGCGGCAAAGAAACCAAATTTCACGTGCTTTCTTTTGGCCGACGATGCGAGCTAAATAGGAAGAACCGAAACCTGCGTCGAAACTCCCCACACGAGGACCCGTCTGTCCGAATATTGCGTTTTCAGAAGCAATCGTCAGGTCGCAGACCACATGCAACACATGCCCGCCACCGATTGCAAAACCGTTTACGGCAGCGATCACCGGTTTTGGAATCGAGCGGATTTGCTTTTGTACATCGAGTACATTTAACCGTGCCACACCATCTTTACCGATGTAGCCACCGTGACCTTTCACATGCATATCACCTCCAGCACAGAAAGCCGTGTCTCCGGCTCCTGTCAGCACGACAACATTGATATCCGGTCGTTCACGGCAGATATAGAGAGCATCGCTCATCTCCGTCGTCGTTGTCGGAGTGAAAGCGTTGCGATAGCGTTCGCGGTTGATAGTGATGCGGGCAATTCCGTTATAGAAATCGAACAGGATTATTCTTTGATGGTTGTCCATTCTCTTTTTGTTTCCATAAGATGAATTTAGAATTATAAATTATGAGTTATGTTCTTATTTTTTTAGTTGGTGGAAATACTCTTTGAGTAGCCGTACATCTTCAGACGCATCTGTGAATACCTCCATCAACATTGGTTGGTTGTGGGGGGCGGACTGGGTGAAAACAGCCATTGCACTCGTCAGTTCTTCATCGTTATGGACGGGAAGGTAAGAGAATCCTCTTTCTTTGGCCCATCCTTTGGCAGAAGTTTTGTGTGTAGCTGTCACGAAACGGCGTGTTTTATCCTCCATTTTTAGTCCGGGAAGTGCTTGGAATATTTCACCTCCTCCGTTATTGAGCAGCAGGATACGTAGGTTACAGCCGAAATTGCTGTTCCAAAGTGCGTTCATATCATAAAAGAAACTCAAATCGCCGATCACTACAAAATTCAGTTTGTCTGAACAAACGGAGTAACCGATGGCAGTCGAAAGCGATCCTTCTATGCCGCTCGTCCCCCTGTTGCAGCAGACTTCGACATCTTCTGGGAGTGTGTATAACTGGGCGTAACGTACGGCTGAACTGTTGCCTAAATGCAAGGCCGCAGGTGTTGGAAGCGACTTGATCAATGTTCCGATAGCAGCCATTTCCGAATAGCTGAATTCCGGTTGTGGCAGGTCGCGGGTGTTGTTTTCCCAGATGCGTGGAAACTCCGTTGTCCGGTTTTCCAGCAGGTAAGCGATTTTTTCGAGAAATTCGAACGGGTCCATCTCGATAACGGTTGTCAGGGAACCGTAAAGGTCTGTTACTTCTCCGCTAAGCGAAACATGCCAATGTTCGCGTGGCGGATGCTTGCGGAGAAATTGTTTGAGGCGTTTCGACACGATATGTCCACCGTATGTGATCAGCAGGTCAGGAACCATCTTCTCTAATTTTTCTTCTGGCAGGGCGTAAAGGGCGGCGTCGAAATTCTTTACCGGGATGCCGGGAATGGTCTTGTTACCTGTGTGCTCGGTAAGCCAGGCAAAATGCTTGTATAGCAGTTTGGAATATTTCTTTTCAAAAAGATAGATCAGGTTCATCTGACCGGCAACGATCATGCGACGGTTGTAGTTGTTCAGCCGCTCGATCAACCCTGTATATTCACGGTCGTAGACATTTAATCCTTGGTAGCGGGTGATGACGCGTACCTTGGGCAATTCCTCCGTAGTGAAGCGGAACAACGGTTCCGAGATTGGTACATTGATATGCACCGGTCCTTTCCCATGATGGTTCAGTTCGAGCAGAGCTTCGTTGATAAGACGATTGCAATACCATTCGTCTTCATCAGTATGTATCTCCGGCAGGTTGACGGATTTTTTAACCTGCGAACCGAAAACACCCGGTTGAGGAAACGTTTGCCCGTCCATTTGTCCGATCCAGGCCCCGGGACGGTCTGCTGAGATCACGACCAATGGCACTTGCTGATAGAAGGCTTCCGATACGGCAGGATGAATATTAAGTAATGCACTGCCCGATGTGCAGCAGACAGCAGCCGGACTACCGCCATGTAATGCCAGCCCGATCGCGAAGAATGCCGCACTCCGTTCGTCTGTCACCGGATAGCAGGAGAAGAAAGGGTGATTGGCAATCGTATGTACAATAGGTGAATTGCGGCTGCCGGGACACAAAACGATTTTCTTGATGTTATGCTCGATGAGCAGGGCTACGAGCTGCAGGATGTTTTTTTTATCTGAGTACATAATGTATTTGTTTGCTTTGTCATGCGATGGTTCTATCGCTTTTTCTGCAAAGATAACATCTGTGGGGCAGAAAACATTCATAATCTTAATGAAAAAGGCTTCACCCCGGAATGGTCCGGTAGGCGAAGCCTTTCTGCTTTCGTTTATATCAGAAATTCATTGTTCAGAACTTCTGCATATTCAGATTCTTATCAACCAGGATGCCGTCGACTGCTTTCAGGTTGAATGTAACTTTGCGTTTCGCTTTCAACTTGATGGTGAAGAGATCTTCAGAACCTTCGAGCACTTGTTTGTCTCCGAGATTGACGAAAGTAGGATAGAGCGCCTTTTGACCGCTGGTATGCAGGCGGTCGTATGTCAGGTTTTCCATCGTACCGAGGTTTGCCGGTTCGATGCCGACAAAGTCATAATCCTGTTGGTCGTAAGGCAATGCGAAACTCAAAGCGTTGACAGCTTTGACACTGTCACCTTTGACGGTGATTTCGACTGTTTCGCCGGCGTTGTACGTCTGTTTCGGAGTGGAAAGGAAGATCGTTCCGGCTACACGGTCCGTACCTGGATTCTCGATGCCGTCCTCCAATTGGGTTGCCACGACCGATATGTCGTAAGCATCGATCAGACCGTTCCGGTTAATATCACCTGCGCTGACATAATCGAAATCGCTGTCACCACGGCGTAGCCCTGTGTAGTTCATGTACGAGGTCAAGTCGTTTGTGTCGATCTTTTTGTCGTTATTGATGTCACCTGGCAGATAGCTTTCCGTGCCCGGAACCTTGAATACGTATAATTCGCGTCCGGAAGCGTAGTTGCCGACACCTTCCGTAATATGCAATTTAATGTAGCGGGCTTTCGGTTGGTCCTTGAAAGTGAATACTTTCATGTCACCATTACGTTCCCAGCGGAACGAGTCGACCGCTGTCCAGTTTTCCTTATCCATGCTGTAGGCCACGTCGCCGGCAAGGATCGTTCCGTTGCCTCCATCCTGGCGGGACAGATAATGGAACTTATCCAGTTGGTTGATGGTGCGTAGATCGATGATCATATCGAACGGCATTGCGTTCTTGCGGTATTTCGTGTGGAACATATCGCCTAACTCGGCATAGTCGAACAAGCGGGAGATTTCAAAGCCTTCCTGTTCTTCGGCTGTCACTTCTCCACGGATGCCTTTGATAGCAAATTCCAGCGGGTTGGATTTGGTCTTGACGGAGAAGGTAGACCAGTCTGAATAACCGTCCTTGTTGACTGAGCGAATTTTGAACGAATAGTCTGTTTCGGCTGAGAGGTTGTCGAACAGCAGTTCCGCATTCTTGATCTGCGTATAAAGCATGCCGTTAAATTCTATTTCATAGAAGTCGGCGCCGGGAACTTTATTCCAAGTCGGTTTTAGTGTGTAAGCTTCCGTGTTCCCATCCGTCACCTGTGCGATCGGCGCGGCCAAAGAACCGGTAGAAACGCGGTGGGTGTCGGGCGTGTCGAATTGGTAACCATCGATGGTGATAACCGTTCCGTTCATGCTGATGTCTGTCGGAGCTAGTTTTACTAACAACTGAGGGTTCTTGGTGATTGTCTTCTTTTCGAATTCGCTTCCTTTGGTGGCGAATTTGTTCAGGTTCGGGGCAACATCGTAGAAATAGACATTCGTACCGTTCTGGTATTCGTTCATCGAACGGGCGGCTACCAGTTTCACTTTGGAGGAACCGACTTTAGCGGTGATCTTCTTCGGCATTTCCGAGAGATTGATACGCAGTTCGGTTGCCTTGTCTTTCACGAAACCGTCAAAATCGCCTGTTGTCGGATGGATAGTGATTGAGACTTTTGATGGGTCATTGTTCTTGATTTCGATCCGTGTGGTTGTCCCTTTGCCGTTCAGATAAGCCTGCGTTATACCATCATCGTCATATTCGACGAACTCGCTATATCCGGACGGGTAAAGCTCATATATGCGCAAATTCTTGTCGATTTCCCCTACGTTATTGTTCGGGTTCGTCATCGGGATGATCGCACCGGCTTTTACGAATACCGGAAGTTTCCAAAGTGGGGAAGCGAAGTTGTTGACCACGCAGCCGCCGGTATATTTCTCACCGGTGAAATAGTCGAACCATTCGCCTTCAGGCAGGTAGATACCATCACGGATGTCATTTCCCTTGTCATCCATTTGCGTCTCTTGGTAGATCGGCGCGATGAGGAAGTACGGCCCGTACATGAACTGGTATTGTGTAGCTTTACCAAAGGTGTAAGGATTCGGATCTTCAAGGAACATGGCGCGAATCATCGGCTTGCCGTCTACCGCTTCGCGGGCAATGCTGTAAGCATACGGCATCAGGCAGGATTTCATTTTCAGGTACCAGCGGTTGATGGAAGTTGCCGGTTCGCCTAAGGCATGCGGATATTTCTCATTCGATCCCCAGCCGTCCATGTTCAGCTCCATCGGCGTCCAGGTCTTCCACTGGAAGTCGCGGGTATTCATCACGAGGTTCTTGCCACCGAAAATACCGTCCATGTCGGATGTGATGTTCGGTTGTCCGGAAAGCCCGGAGCCGATATAAGTCGGGATGTGGAAACGGATATATTCCCATTGTCCGCCTGTCTGGTCGCCCGACCAGACTCCGGCATAACGCTGCGTGCCGGCCCAACCGTCGAGAGAGATGATGAACGGACGTGCGTCGTTTCCGTAATACGGCATGATATGTCCGACATCAGCCACACCGTTCAGACCGAACGAGTAGCCCCAACCGACCCATGCCACGTCTGTTTTCAGGACTCGTACACCGGCATCTCGTACCTCCTTTACAATGTCGCGTTGCAGCAAGGCACTGATGCTGTCTTTCGGATGCAGATCGGATTGTGTCCAAAGACCGATTTCGACACCGTTCTTATGAGCGTAATCGGTGAGGCTCTTTAAGTTTTGGATATTACCGTCCAATGTTTCGGTCTGTCCGTAGCCGGCTCCGTAACCGTCGTTCGGCAGCAACCAACCTAACGGCATATCGTGGTTCTTGTAGCGGTCGATCACGGCGCGAGCAGAGAACTGGTAGTTGTTCTTTTCTCCGTTCAGCGATTCCTTGATACCTCCATTATCTTTTTGGCTTTCCTTGTAGCGCTTGCCGTCTTCGAAAAGGATACCCTTTTCGTCTTCTACCCAATAGTCGCGGTTGTAAGCGTTCAAGTGTCCCTGATAGAATCCGAACTTGGGCAGCAGTATTGGGTTACCGGTCAGTTGGTAAAAGTCGTTCAATAGGGCGACCGGGCTATCATTGATCATATAGAAAACATCCAGATAGTCTGTATCGTGGGATAGTTTTACCGTATTCTTTTCTGTGGCGCCGAAATCATATTTTCCCTGTTTGAAAGTGTACCACATAAAGCCGTAGCCGTTTGTGGACCAATAAAAAGGAGTGGGAGAAGCCACGCCGCCATCGGTCCAGCTGTTCTGGTTTTCGATGGCTATAGCTTTTCCCTTATGTGAAAAGCGTCCGTTCTGCACACCGCCGCCGTAGAAATATTCATCAGGGTTCTCTTTCAGCGTTAGGATCGTTTTTCCTTTTTCGTAAACCACGGGTTTCGTCTCTTCGAAAACGATTTTGTTTGTGGTGAGATTGGTGACTTTCAGCAGGGCGGTCGATTTGTCCAACTGGAGTCTGACTTTTCCGGTCGTGATGGTCACTTGCCCATTATCGTCTTGAATGTCCAGTTTGGAAACTGGGCGACGGGGGGTATCTACGAGAATCCGGGCCTCTGGTTTTGCCTCCGGATCACGAAGGATACCACCGTTGTTGTCCTGGAACATACGGAAAATATTATCTCCATAGAAATCGAATGTCATCCGTTGATTGTTGGAGAACACAACATCGACCGTAGTCGGATTGATCTGCTGCACACTGACGATCGTTTGCGCCTGCCGGGCGATAGCTACTACAGGCTCGGAGGTTCCGGTCACAGCCATTAAAAGGGCAGGAGAAAACATCAATGGCGCAGCAAGAGCGATCAGGATCGCTTTTTTCTGTTTATGATTAGCCATTAAGCGTTTCATGTTGATTAATTTGAGTTATTTAGTTTTTTTATATTCTGAGACAAAAGTACATAAAATATTCTATAGTTCTTGTGGAGCAGTGGAACAACTATACTAAAACTGGCTTTTTGCTTTCAAATGTATGACGACATGTTTTGGGCGTTTTAACAATTCCAAAAGCTACTTACGGTATTCTTTAGGTGACATTCTTTTATCAAGTTAAGAATTTTCGGTAAAGAAAATACAAATCGCAGAATATTTATATCTTCTTTTTGAGGAAAATATACAAATGGAACAATTTATTATTCATATTGACCTTTCCGAGGTTGCTCTGTCGGGATAATTTTGTCTTTAAATAAATACACTTAAATTATGAAACGAATTTATTTTATTTTAGCAGGTATATCCTTGATTCTATTTATGTCTTGTGCCCGTTCGGAGAAGGGGACAAAGGATACTCAGACAGTCAAGATCGATACGGTCGTTTCCGCCAGCAGTCAGACTGCCCTCCAGTTCCCAGGAAAAGTGAAAGCTGCGCAGGATATCAGCCTGGCTTTCCGTGTGAGCGGGACAATCCGTAAAATATATGTGGAAGACGGCGCCCGCGTGAGGGAAGGACAACTGCTGGCCGAATTGGATCCGGCAGATTATCGGGTGCAACTGGATGCTACGGAGGCTGAATACAAGCAGATCAAGGCGGAAGCCGAACGTGTCATGGCTCTTTATAAAGAAAACGGGACCACGCCTAATGCCAACGATAAAGCCGTGTACGGCCTGAAACAGATCACTGCAAAATATCAGCATCATAAAGACCAGTTGGAATATACTCGGCTGTATGCTCCATTCAGTGGTTTCATACAGAAAAAGCTGTTCGATGCACATGAAACGATCGGAGCAGGTATGCCCGTGATCTCGATGGTCAGCGCCGGCATTCCGGAGGTGGAAATCAATCTTCCGGCAGCCGACTATATCCGGCGGGACCGGTTCGATGGCTACCACTGTACGTTCGACCTCTATCCGGGAGAAAACTATCCTTTGAAATTGATCAGCGTCACTCCGAAAGCCAATGCGAACCAGCTGTACACGATGCGCCTGCAAATGGTTCCCGGCAAGTTGCCGCTCCCTTCGCCGGGAATGAATACGATGGTCACGATCTATTGCAATGAGGGCGATTCGCAGCCGGTTTCCGTTCCGGGCGGGGCACTTCTGCAAAAGGATGGTAAAACGTACGTGTTTGTCTATGATCCGTCCGCGGGGAAAGTCCATAGCCGCGAGGTGACGGTTCTGCGCCTGTTGTCCGACGGACGTGCGATGGTTGTTTCCGATACGCTGCATGCCGGTGAAATCGTGGTTGCCTCCGGCGTGCATCATATTGAAGATGGAGAAAATGTCCGGCCTTTGGCCACCGGTTCTAAAACGAATGTAGGAGGATTGTTGTGATGGATATAAGCAAATGGGGATTTCAGAACCGGAACCTGGTCTATTTTCTGGTTGCGGTTTTGTTGGCGGGCGGAGCTTTGGCCTGCTATCAAATGAGTAAGCTGGAAGATCCGGAGATCAAGGTAAAGCTGGCAATGGTGGCAACTACCTATCCGGGTGCATCGGCCCATCAGGTAGAGTTGGAAGTGACGGATGTGCTTGAGAAAAGTATCCGTAAGATGGACAATGTCGATAATGTCGAAAGCTATTCGTTCAATGATCTGTCCTTGATCCAGGTCGAACTGCTGACCACCGTCAAGGACGATGACGTGGAGCAACATTGGGACCTTCTCAGGCGGAAAGTCAACGATGCCTCCGCCTTACTTCCTTCCGGAGCTAATACACCGATCGTACAAGACGATTTCGGCAAGGTGTTCGGCATGTTCTACGCACTGACGGGCGATGGACTGTCCGATCGGGAGATGGCTGATTATGCCGAACTGATCAAACGGGAAGTAGTCGAAATAGAAGGAGTGGACCGGGTGGATATATATGGGGAACGTTCCGAATGTATCAATATCTCCCTGTTGCAGGACCGCATGGCCAACCTCGGCGTGAAACCGGCCGAAGTCCTGGCTACCTTGAACGGACAAAACGAGACAACCTATAGCGGTTACTATGATAACGGGGACAACCGCATCCGAGTGACGGTGAACGATCGTTTCAAAACGGTGGACGACATCGGCAAGATGTTTATCCAGGGCCATGACGACGACCAATTGCGTCTGCGCGACATAGCCTTGATCGAAAAGGGGTATGAAGATCCAACCCGTAACGAGATGTTCTATAACCAGGAGCGCTCTATCGGCATTTTGGTAGCTGCTTCGAGCGGTTCGGATATCGTGAAGGTCGGCAAAGCCGTGGAAGCGAAGTTGGCGGAGTTGAAAGATAACCGTCTGCCGGCCGGAGTAGATTGCCATAAAATATTCTATCAGCCCGAGCGTGTGGGGGATTCGCTGGGAACGTTTGTCATCAACCTGATCGAATCCGTCGTCATCGTCGTGTTTATACTGATGCTGGCGATGGGGTTCAAGAGTGGCCTGATTATCGGCATCAGTTTGGTGGTGACTGTTTTCGGATCATTTCTTTTCCTGCAATTCGCCGGGGGAACGATGCAGCGTGTCTCTCTGGCGGCTTTCGTGCTGGCGATGGGGATGCTGGTAGACAATGCCATTGTGATTATCGACGGCATATTGGTGGACTTGAAAGCCAGGAAAGATAGGATGGAAGCGATGACCGCTATCGGACGGCAGACGGCGATGCCGTTGTTGGGAGCGACGTTGATCGCTATCATAGCCTTTCTGCCGATTTATATGTCGCCGGATACGGCAGGCGTTTATACGTGCGACCTGTTTATCGTACTGGCCGTTTCACTGTTGCTGAGCTGGGTGTTGGCATTACTCCACGTTCCCTTGATGGCAAACAGGCGGTTACATCCGGCGGTGGAAAACGATAATTCCGGCAAGCGTGTATATAAAGGTAAGATATATGCCATCTTGCGGGCTGCTTTGCGTTTCGGTTTGTCGCACCGCCTTGGCTTTACGCTGACGATGGTCGCTTTGTTGCTCTTGTCCGCCTATAGCTATCGGTTCCTGCGCCAGGGATTCTTCCCCGATATGGTGTACGATCAGTTGTATATGGAATACAAACTTCCGGAGGGCAATAATTCTACCCGTGTGGCGAATGACCTGAAAGAGATAGAAGCTTATCTGAAAACCCGGAAGGAGATCACGAACGTGACAGCTTCCATCGGTGGGACGCCGGGACGTTACAACCTGGTGCGAAGCATTGCCAATCCTTCGCTGGCCTATGGGGAGTTGATCATCGACTTTACATCTCCCGACGAGCTAGTCGAAAATATCGACGAGATACAAGAGTACCTGACACGGCAGTATCCGGATGCTTACGTCAAGTTGAAACGTTATAACCTGATGTTTAAGAAATATCCCATCGAGGCCCAATTCTTAGGACCTGATCCTGCCGTCCTGCACCGTTTGGCGGACAGTGCACGACATATTATGGAGAATACGCCAGAAGTCTGCCTGATCACGACCGACTGGGAACCGCAGGTTCCGGTCCTGACAATCGAGTACGACCAACCGGCCGCCCGTGCGTTGGGATTGAGCCGCAGCGACGTGAGCCTTTCGTTACTGACAGCTACAGGCGGTATACCTATCGGTTCTTTCTACGAAGGCATCCATAAAAACAATATTTACTTGAAATGCCTGGACGGACAGGGAAAACCGATCGAGGATTTAGGAAACACGCAGGTCTTTTCGACGCTCCCTTCGCTGAACGGCCTGCTGAACGAAGAAAACATGGTGAAACTGAAAGCCGGGACACTATCGAAGGAAGAACTGATCGAAAGCCTGATGGGCAGCACGCCGTTGAAACAGATCAGCAAGGGAATTGACGTGCGATGGGAGGACCCGGTTGTTCCTCGCTACAACGGACAACGCAGCCAGCGCGTGCAATGCTCTCCCGTGCCGGGTGTCGAGACGGAAAAAGCACGATTGGCAGTCGCGGAAAAGTTGGAGCAGATCGAACTCCCCGCAGGCTATTCGCTGCAATGGCAGGGTGAGAAGAACGCCAGCGACCAGTCCATGAAGTATCTGTTCAAGAATTTTCCGCTGGCCATTATCCTGATGATCGCGATCTTGATCATGCTGTTCAAGGATTACCGCAAGCCGGCTATCATCTTCTGCAGTATCCCGATGGTATTTGTCGGAGTGGTGATGACGATGTTGGTGACCGGCAAGACGTTCAACTTTGTCGCCATTGTCGGGACATTGGGGTTGATAGGAATGATCATAAAGAACGGTATCGTGCTGATGGACGAGATCACTTTGCAGATCGGGCAGGGGACGGAGCCGGTCACCGCCTTGATCGACAGTGCCCAGAGCCGTCTGCGGCCGGTGATGATGGCGGCCTTGACCACGATCTTAGGGATGATCCCGTTGCTGACCGACGCCATGTTCGGTTCGCTTGCTGCATCCATTATGGGCGGCCTGCTGTTCGGAACGGTGATCACACTCGTTTTTATTCCTGTCCTATACGCATTATTCTTTCATATTAAACATGTAGACTGATGAAGAAAATATCTATTATCCTGTTGTCTATTCTCTGCCCGTCGTCTCTTTTCGCACAGGAGACGTTGAGCTTGCAGCAGTGCCGGGAAATGGCGCTGCAATATAATAAGGAAATGGCGGCATCGGTGAAACAGACCGAAAGTGCCCTGTACACGATGAAAAGCTATAAAGGGAATTTCTTCCCGAACTTTACCGCTAACGGGATGGGCCTTTACAGTACGGCGGACGGCGGATTCGGAATTGAAGGTGGCAAAATGCCCGTCATTCTGTATGATGCAGCCGGGAACTTGGTCCCGACAGGCATTTATACCCATTTCCCCGGTATCAATCTCGATTATAAAGTCGGGACAGTTTACATGGGCGGAATCCGGGTTGAGCAGCCGCTTTATATGGGCGGTAAGATCCGGGCTGCCTACCGGATGTCTGTCTTGGGGAAAGAGATGGCCGAGATGAACGAGGCGCTGACGGCGACGGAAGTGATCCTCAAAACAGACAAAGCCTATGCCCTGGTCGTGAAGGCGCAGGAGATGAAAAAGGTGGCGGATAAATATAACGCTGTGCTCCGGGAACTGCTGTCGAATGTCGAGAGCGCTTACAAACATGGCCTGAAACCGCAGAACGATGTCTTGAAAGTGCAGGTGAAGCTGAACGAAAGCGAACTCTCCATCCGTAAAGCGGAGAACGCCCTGCGGTTGGCGACTATGAATCTTTGCCATCTGATCGGGAAACCGCTTGTCTCCGATATCCGTATTTCCGGCAATTATCCGGCGGTAGAAAAGGGGATGGATGTCCAGGTTTCCGATATCAGTGCCCGTCCCGAATATGCCATCTTGGATAAACAGGTCGAGATCGCCGGGCAGCAGGTGCGGCTGAACCGTAGCGAGCTGTTGCCCAAAGTCGGCATCATGGGGTCTTATGATTATGTACACGGCTTTGAACTGAACGACCAGATGTTGATGGACAAAGGCAGTTTCTCCGTCTTGCTGAACGTGAGCATCCCGCTTTTCCATTTCGGCGAGCGAAGTAATAAGGTGCGTGCCGCCAAAGCCAAGTTGATGCAATCCCGCCTGGAACAGGAAAACATGAACGAACAAATGATGTTGGAACTGACACAAGCCGCCAATAACCTCGACGAAGCCCGGCTGGAAAGCGAACTTTCCGACCGTTCTCTC
>OIWP01003060.1_pt1 | contig 14821 bp, 13 predicted proteins | sample 1587661 | NCBI WGS metagenome assembly OIWP01 (sample SAMEA3888899, study PRJEB22519) | human gut metagenome | biome: human gut; feature: human-associated habitat; material: faeces | place: Denmark | collected 2010 | reverse complement strand
CCAATCTTGTTTTTCCACCTGCTTTAATAGCTACAGATGTTCTAGCAATCGCAGCTGTTGCAGGAACGCCACCAAATAATGGAATCAACATATTTCCAATACCCTGTGCCATTAATTCACGATCAGCATTTAATTTTTCATTTTTCATTTTACCAGCACTTGCTCCACATAAAAGTGATTCAATCATTCCAAGTGCAGCAATACTTAAAGCAGGTAACATTAATTGTGTAATTGTTCCAAGTTGAAGTGAAGAAAAAGATAATCTTGCTTCTGGAAATAAAGTACTTGGAATTGTACCAACTTCATGAACTGGTAAATTCATACATAATTGACAAATTAAAGCAATGATAATTCCAGCTAGTGAGGAAGGACAATATTCTCCCCATTTTTTAGGCCAAACAAGCATGATCACAACCACTAAAATTCCAAAGAAAACAGTTGGAAGTGATACAGGAAAACCTAATTTTAAATATGAAAATAGTTTTTCTAAAGCACTTGAACCAACAGAAGTTGTTCCAAAGAAATTATCGATTTGTCCTAATGCGATAATAATCGCAATCCCACTTGTAAAACCAGTAATAACACTTGTTGGAATAAATGAAACGATTTTTCCAAACTTAAATAACGATGCAATAATCAACATACATCCTGATAAAAAACTAGCGATGAAGACACCTTGTAAACCATATGTCGTTGAAAGTCCAATTAAAATAGCAGACATTGCACCTGTTGGTCCAGAAATTTGATAACTAGCCCCCGATAAAACACCAATCACTAGACCAGCAATAATTGCTGTAATTAACCCAGCACCTGCATCAGCACCACTACTTACTCCAAAAGCCAGAGCTAGTGGTAAAGCAACAGCTGCTACTGTTAATCCAGCTAAAATATCCTGTAAAAGAGTTTGTACGTTATAACCTCTAAACTCATTTTTCAAGTCATTTATATAATCTTTAAACATAAAATCCCCCTTCTATAAACCCTGTGTCATTATACACATTTAAAGAACATTTGTTAAGAATGTATCGATATAAAAAGGATAATGTTGAACCATTATCCTTATAAACATTATAATTTAAAATATTTTTCTATCTCTTTCACTTCATCTTCAGGTATATCTAAAAATTGAATAGCTTCTTTAAATGACATTTTTAGCTTTATCATTAGTTTTCTTATATTTTTAATTCTTTCATTTTGTGTTCCTTGTTCTATTCCTTTTTCAACACCTATTCCAATTCCTTTATTTAAATATTCTTTTTCTAGTATATTTGCATAATCACACACTTCCCTGACCTCCCTTTCTATTTCTTTAAATCCATATTCTTTCATGATTCTTATTTTTCCTTGATAATCTAATATATTATTCAAGAATACTACTAATGGTGTTAATACTTCATCATACTCTTGATACTTTTTATTAGTATCATGTTCTTTATCCAAGTATATCACGATTTGTTCTCTTTTGTCATAGCTTTCTACCTTTTCTAGTTGCTTTTCTTCATCTATTTTACAAATACTCACTTGTCCATCTCTTTTTTTGCTGCTTGTGGGAGTATCCATATTAAATAGACTTTTTTCATCCCATCATAGTTTTGATCATTATATTCCTTTCCCCATTGTGTTGTCTGTATTCTTGATAAATATGCATCTCCTCTTGTTATGAGAGAATATTTGAGATAGGTATCATTTTGTATTTCTACATTCAAATAGATTCTTTTGATTGTATGATCTAATTGTGGTAAATCAATACATCCAAAGAAATCAAACCTGACTGTTCCATATCCTGGTATCGAATTTTCATTATTCAATCTTTGAAAACGATGCTCATCTTGTACAATTTTGATAATCTCTTCAATACTTAAATGTTTTGCTTCTTCTACAAATTCTTTGATGATTCTTGATAACATTTCTTCATGACTGATCATCAATTTACAATTTTGATCCAACATGATTTTATGCTGACTAAGTGTATCTTTTATTATAGTATCCATGGTTTTACCTCCACTATGTATATCGTCATTTTTTTATCTTTTTTCTTCTTTTTTATTTAAAAAAGTAAAAAAAATTACGAAACAGTGTTTCGTAATCATTCTTTATTAGCTATGATAAATTTCTTCATCTAACATATTTTCTTTTTTAGCAACAATCACTGAAGTAGCGGCATCTCCTGTAACATTGAGTGAAGTGACTAACATTTCAATTGGTCTATTGATTGCTAGAATTAATGAATAAGCAAGTAATGCTGCATCATTTGTATAACCCATTCCTGTTAGAATTGTAAAGAGAATAATAGCACCTGCTCCTGGTGCAGCTGGTGTTCCAATAGAAGCAATTAAAGCTAAAATAGCGATAATCGCCATAGACATAAATGTTACTTTATATCCTGAACTTACTGCTACAAACATTGCAGCAATAACTTGCATAATGGCTGTACCATCCATATTTACTGTCATACCTAATGGTAAAACAAAGGATGCTATTTGATCATGAACTCCTAATTCTTCTACTGTTGTTTTTCTATTTAATGGAAGTGAAGCTGCAGATGATGATGTTGAAAATCCAAATAAGGCAACTTTTGCAGCTTTTTTCATAAATGGTTTAGGATTTACTCTAGCCATTGTCATTAAATAAATTGGATAAGCAACAAATAAATAAACAAATAAAGCAATAATAACGGTAACAACATAAGCTAATGCTGGTTTTAATGAATCAATTCCATAAATAGCAAAAGTTCTTGTTAGTAAACAAAAGATTGCAAATGGAGCAAACTTATTAATAACAAATGTTAAAAATAAACTAATAATTTTAGATACTTCTTCAAATACTTTTTTCAATGTTTTAGTTTGTTCTTCTAAAGCATTCATTGATAAACCTGTTACAACTGCTAAAAAGACAATAGCAAGTACATTACCATTTGTTGTAAAAGCACTAATAAAATTATTAGGTATAATTGATACAATAATATTTAATGGATTAGAACCTGCTGTTCCTTGTTGAACAGTAATCTTTCCTGCATCAACAGCATTAAATAAACCTAAATGATAAACAACAGTACTTACAACCCCTGCAAAAATTAAAGCGCAAACTGTTGTTGTAAAGAAAGTTAAAATTGTCTTAGAAGATATTCTTCCTAATTTCTTTGTATCGGTAATTGTACAAATCGCAAGTGTAATAGAAACAAATACCATTGGTACAATAATTAATTGTAATGCATTTACAAATAACTGACCGATTATATAGAAAATACCAATCGCACTTGTTGCACCTTCTGCTGTAATATCTTGAAATAAGATATTATTAATTGTTTTCCATAATTCTCCTTGACCACTTGAATTTAAATGCTCTCTAAATATAATGCATCCAAATCCAGCAATTAAACCACACACTAATGCAATCAGCATTTTTTTTGCTAATTGCTTTCCATTACTTTGTTTCATAATTGTCCTCCTAAAAATCCCCAAATTGCCAATATTATACATGATTTTTCATAAAAAACAATCCCTTTTATTAAATATATAAAAAAAATACGATTTCTCGTACTTTAATCACCTATTATTTTCTTTATTTCTTCTAGACTAGCATCTTCTATTAACTTCTTAAATATTTGATCATATTGATATTCGGTAAGATCTTCAAGCCATTTTGTTTCTTCATTTAAATATTTGCTTTTGAAAAGCTTTAATACAAATTCAGCTTTAGCTTTTATTTCAGCTTCTACTGCTGCTTTCATCTTTGCTTCAGCAAGTTGAGCATCTAACTCTTTTTTCATATCATCATAGCGAGCTAACTCATCCCATCTTGCTTTTTTTACAATATCTCTTCTTCTTTTAATATCTTGATGATCTATTAATACCAATTGATCATTTTCATAAGAGACTAACGTTTTATAATCTATGACTTCTTCTCCATCAAAGAACACTGTATTGAATAAAGAAGCAAATACTTCATTATCTCTAAGCAGTGTTCTAGCTGCTGTATCACTTGTCATTCCACTATGAATAATACTATTCCTCTTTCTTTTTTTATTTATTTTTACTACACTTGATTTATAACATACTTCACCTATCTTTTTGTTTCAAAAGTTATTTACAAAAAAATAGGTTCATTTTGAACCTACTTTTTCAAGTTTTGTTTAGCTTGTTTCATACGTGTTTTACATTCATACATATTTTTATCTGCTTGATTCAATAATACTTTTAAATTAGCTTCTTGATAATTAATAGAAAGTGCATATCCATAAGCAAATTCAATATATATTTGTTTACTTAATTCATTATAACGATTTGCTTCATCTTGAACCTTTTTAATAATAGATTTCACTTCATCTTCACTTACATCATTTAATAAAGCAATAAACTCATCTCCACCATATCTTCCTACAAAATACTTTTCTGGAATAGATGTTCTTATAATATGAGCAAAATTCATAATAAGTGTATCTCCAGCAATATGACCTAATGTATCATTTACTTCTTTTAAATCATTTAAATCAAAAATAATCATTGCTGTTGGCTTTTCAAATTGATGATATTCTATTAAAAGTTCTTCCACACGACTTCTATTTGGAAGTCCTGTATGTAAATCAATATAAGCTAACTTATTAAGTTCTTTATTCTTTTTCATGAGAACAACCGCAGAAATAGACTCTCTGATAATGATACAAATTATTAATGTACAAGTAACAATAAGTCCTTTTTCAATCATATCAAGTTGAGAAGCACAATATTGAGAATACTCTTCAGCAGCACTTACTGTTTCATCAGCAAGATAAAAATAATTCTCACTCATTTCAATAATATTTGTATTTTCATAACCGTCTTCTCTTACTTTTTGAATTTCTTCTTTTAAAGAAATCCATGATTTATTCAATTCAACTAATTTCTTTTGATATTTTTGATCATTTAACTTTGTGAGTTGATATTTTCCTCCGCCATCCATCAAACCATCAAAAATATTATCTAAATACCTTATTAAACTATTATTCTTATTACCTGATATTTCTAACTTAATTTCTCTTTGTGTCGCTCCTCGAATAATGCCTGCATAGTTAATAACTCTTGCATTTCCTTGTATCTTATTAACATCATTCATCATAAAAATAGTCAAAATTACTAAAATTATAATTAAAAAACCTTGTAAAAATCTTTCAATCATTTTATTTTTACTTCGTTTTAACTTCATCCGGTTTATCTCTTCTCTTAAACAATTTTATCTTATCTATTTACATCATACATTCTTTTAGTTTATCAGGTATAGCTTCTATTAGATAAGTAACAATATCTTCTTTAGAAATAGGCATATCATTTAAAACCCATTCTACAGTCATATCTACAGAACCTCTACAATACATTTTAAGTAAAAAATCTATATCAGAAGATAATGTTTTTCCTGTATTTTTATGTATATATTCTTTATAAAAATCATAAATACAACAAAAATCATAATGAATAAGATTATTATAATCATTAGATTTAAAAGCTTCTTTAAAGAAGGCATGTTCTTGTTCAATAAAAGCAAACTTTAAATTTAAGGCTTCTTGTAAAGTACCACCTTGATTCATTTCTTCAAATGATTTTAAAACTAATTTTTCAAAATACCAATTAACTAAATCATATTTATCTTGAAAATGTCGATAAAATGTTTGTCTGGTTTTTCCTGCTGTTGAAACAATATCTGTTACAGTAATTTTATCTAAAGGCTGTTTTTTTATTAAGCTTTTGATTGCTTTAGCAAACAAAAATAAAGTTTCTTCGTTTTTCATAATAGACCTCTATAATAAATAATCATATTTTTCTATTTCATCAGTTTGTGCTAAAACAAGGAAAGTATCATTTAATTCTATTTCTAAATTAGGATCTACAGGAACTTCTAACTTATGTGTATGAGGATTTCGTTTACCTAAAACATTGATACTATAAAGTTTTCTTAAATCTAGTTGTGATAATGTTTTTCCTACCCATGCTTGAGGTACTTTCATTTCAACAATACAATTTTCTTCATCTAATTCAATTAAATCTTTAATATTTTTTCGAAGTAATGTTCTTGCTACTTTTTCTCCCATTTCTTTTTCAGGACGGACAACATAATCAGCACCTATTTTTTCTAAAACAACTTTAAAACGTTTGTTTTTAGCTTTAACAATAACATAAGGTACTCCCAGTTCTTTTAGATTCATTGTAGCTAAAATACTATCTTCTAATCGATCTCCAATAGCAACAATTCCTACATCCATATCATCTAATCCTAAATCTGATAAAAATTGAAAATCTGTGACATCACCAATAACTGCTTTTGTCGCAAAATCAGCCACTCTTTGTACATTTTCAGGATTTTTATCAATTGCAATGACTTCTCTACCATATTGAGAAAGTGTCTTTACAAGTGTAGAGCCAAAAATTCCAAGCCCTAATACAACAAATTGTTTTTCCATCTCATTATCCTATTAAGATATGTTCTTTTATATAGTTCACATCTTTTCCTTTCTTAGCGTTATATTTTCTTACAAAAATCAAAACCATCGTAATAGGACCAATACGTCCTATATACATCAAAATAATTATAACAATTTTTCCAACAAATGTCAGTGTTGGTGTAAGACCCGCTGTTAATCCTACTGTCGCAAAAGCAGAAAAAACTTCAAAAAGTAGATCAATAAAATCTGCCTGCTCACTTATTGATAAAATAAATAAACCTGTTAAAGCAATCGCAAAACTAATCAACATAATTGTTAATGCTCTTTTAACAATTTGATCATCAATTGTTCTTTTAAAAACATGAATATTTTCATCACCACGCATTAATGCACGGACGTATAACAATCCAATAACAAAAGTTACCGTTTTAACACCACCAGCAGTTCCTGCAGGAGAACCACCGATAAACATAATAATAGACATAAAAAACTTCGTTGCTTGATGTAAAGAAGCCATATCTACTGTCGCAAATCCAGCTGTTCTAAGTGTTACTGATTGAAAAAAACTTGCGAGTATCTTTTGTGAAAATGGTAAAGATTTTAATGTTAGCGGATTTTGAAATTCTAATATGAAAATAACGGTCATTCCTCCAAAAATTAAAACAAATGTAGAAATCAATGCAATCTTTGTATGTAAAGATAAAGATTCTAAATACCTTTTCATTTTAAAATACTTAAAATGTTCTCTATAATGAATCAAAGATAAACGTAAATCGATCCACACAACAAAACCTAAACCACCAGCAATAATCAAACCACAAATAACTAAATTGATCCAAACATTGCCTACATAAGGAACCATTGAATTATTTCCTAAAATATCAAATCCAGCATTACAAAATGCTGAAATTGCATGAAATAAACTATAATAAATTCCTTTAAGGATTCCAAATTGTGGAATAAAAACAAAAGCAAGACAAATTGCTCCAATAAGTTCAAAACAAACTGTATATTTAATAACTCTTTTAATATAAATACCTGTTTCATTTAATGAATTTCTATTTAAAGCTTCCTGCATGACAATCTTATTAGCGTAGGTTAGTTTTCTTTTTAAAAGAACAAAGAACATCGACATCAGTGTTAAAAATCCTAACCCACCTATTTGAATCAATAAAATAATGACTATTTGTCCAAAAAGCGTATATTCACTAGCTGTTACATGAGTCACTAAGCCTGTTACACAGGTTGCTGAAGTTGCAACAAATAGATGATCTAAATAACTACTTGTTGAATGAATGGTATGACTCATTGGTAAACTTAATAAAATCGATCCTATTAAAATAACCGCAAAAAAGCTAAAGCCAATTCTTCTAACTGCTGATATACCTAGTTTTTTATATTGTTTATGAAGTGTTTTTCTTTGCATATTTTCCCCTCAGTTCTATTAAAAAAAGACATGTTTCCATGCCAATTTAAAACAAATGATAATAAGCCAAGTTCTGTATTAGATAATCATTTATCTACGTTTACACGTCCTCTATCCCGTTCAATTCCGTTTTAAAGGTTCCCCTACCAAATTTGGGTTTCTGCCTTGCGGAGCTTTCCTCTTTTCAGCCATAGTTTCCTATGGAATTGTCTCTGTGGAGCCATTTATGAAGTTCTACCATAGTTGCCCTTAGGTTTTCCTTCTGTCGTTAGTTTACACTACCCTCACTTATTGATTCGTGAGGCACAAACACTACAATCATCGCAGATTGTGGCAGCCTGGACTTTCCTCTACTTCAATGAAGCAGCGATTATCTGTCATTTGTTATTTATTTTGAAATACTGCTTTTTCTAATAATGATAATCTTTTTAAGATATCTACATTGGAAGAAACATTATCTTCTAATGCTCTTAAGTTATCATCTTGTAAAGCTTTTTCTCTTTCTAATCGAGCTATCATAGCTTTTTGATCAGCAAGACGTCTTTCAAGCTGTTCTATTCTATCATAAGAATTATTCAATAGTCCAGCAAAAGCTTCATAATCTTTTACAACTTGATCCAAGAAGTGATCAACCTCATCCGCATTGTACCCTTTAAAATCAACTTTAAATTCTTTACTGACAATTTTTTTTGGACTTAATACGACTTTATATTCCATGCTTTTCAACTCCTTTACCTCATTGTACCAATTTATTTCCTTTTTTCAAGATAAAATATGATTTCTTATCAAAGAGTTGTTATCACAAAAAAAATATGTGTTATAATACCCATATATATGCAAATAAAAAGGAGTTTCTATGGTTAATTATCCAAATAAGAAAAAAAATAATCATTATACATCTATGATTGAAGGTAAACATAATACTGCTCACCGTGGAATGAACTTAGAAGAAGATATTAACTTAACAAATGAATATTATTTATCACATGATATTGCAGTTATTCATAAAAAACCTACCCCTATTCAAATTGTCAAGGTTTCTTATCCAGAAAGAAGTTCAGCAAAAATAGTAGAAGCTTATTTTAGAACCCCTTCAACAACAGATTATAATGGTATTTATAAAGGAAAATATATTGATTTTGAAGCAAAAGAAACAAAAACATTATCTTTTCCCTTTACGAACATTTCTTTACATCAAATTAATCATCTCGATAAAGTCATTCATCATGGAGGAATTGCTTTTTTAATTATCGCCTTTACAAAAGTGAATGAAGTTTATCTCTTAGATGCTTCTTTTATGGTAGAAGCATATAGAAAAAACGATCGTAAATCCCTTCGTTATGAAACAATAAAAGAAAAAGGTCATTTGATAAGGCAAGGATTTCTTCCTCGTCTTCATTATTTAGAAATTATTGATCAATATTATTGTGAGGTATTTAAATGAAAAGACAAACAAAAAAATTAAATTCAAAAAAAATCATTCAAGTAGTAACAATGCTTATTCTTTGTTTAATCTTAGTTTTTGCATGTATATTTGGTTATAGTGTATATAAGGATACAGCTACTTTTGATTCTAAAAAACTGTTATCCTCTGGAGCAAGTGTCATGTATGACAGTAATGGTGATATTATGTACACTTATGGTAGTCAAGAAAACGGTACACGAAAAAATGTGACCTATGATGACTTACCACAAGTTTTAGTAGATGCCATTGTAGCTGCTGAAGATTCTCGTTTCTTTGAACATAATGGTTTTGATTTACCACGTATTGTTAAAGCGGCATTATCTAACTTAAAAGCGGGAGATATTACAGGTGGTGGTTCTACCATTACTCAACAGTTAATCAAGAAAACATATTTCCCTGATGCTCAAAGAACTTACTCACGTAAATTTAGTGAAATTATTCTTGCTATTCAAGCAGATAAAGCTTTAAGTAAAGAAGAAATCTTAACTCTTTATTTAAATAAGATTTATTTTGGTAGAAGTACAAGCTCAATTGGGATTGCTGCTGCTACAAAATATTATTTTAATAAGGATGTAAGTGAATTAACACTTCCAGAAGCAGCCATGCTTGCAGGTAGCTTAAATTCACCTTATAACTATGATCCTTATTATTGTTTAAATAACGCTACAAAAAGACGTAATACTATTTTAAAACTCATGGTTAAACATGGTTATATTACTCAAAGTGAATATGACGAAGCAGTTAATACAAAGATTGAAAATACACTTTGTGCTTCACCTACAACCAATAATAACACACTTGCTGCTTATGTTGATATGGTAACAGCTGAAGTTAAAAAAAGAACAAAACTTGATCCTTTAAAAACCCAAATGAATATCTATACTTATTGTGATGTTGATACTCAAACACTTGCGAGTGCTTTAGGTAATGGTGAAAAATATAGTTATAGTGATGAAGATATGCGTATGGGTGGATCTGTTCAATCAAGTCAAGATGGTCGTATCGTCGCTGTTATTGGTGGTCGTAATTATAACTTTGGAAATTACAGCTATGCAACAAGTAAGCAACAACCCGGTTCTTCTGTAAAACCGTTTTTAGATTATGGTTTAGCTTTTGAAAACTTAGATTGGTGTACTGGTAAAACATTAGAGGATACACCTTATTCTAAAGGTAAATTTACTCCTAAAAACTGGGATAGAAAATTCCATGGAACTGTTACACTTACAAGTGCTCTAGAAAATTCTTGGAATATCCCAGCCATTAAAACTTATGAAGAAGTGACTAAAGAAATCGGTAAATCAGGCGTTACTTCCGCAATGGAATCAATTGGTATTGATATGTCCAGTGAAAGTAATGTAACCAATTTATCTTATGCTATTGGTGGATGGAATAAAGGAATTTCTCCAGTTGAAATGGCAAGTGCCTATGCAACGATTTCTAATAATGGCTTATATACTGAAAGTCATACAATCAATTATATTGAAGTTGTTCAAACTGGTGAAAGATATGAGATTGATAAAGAAATTCAAAACAATGCTAAACAAAGTGACTATTCCAAAGCTAGTGCTTATATGGTAAGACAAGTGATGTTAGATTATACTAAAAATGGTAGTGGTAACTATGCATACTTATCTGGTCTTTCTAATGTCGGTGCTAAAACAGGTACTTCTAACTGGGGCAGCAGTGCTAAAAAAGGCATGGCTGGTAAGAGTCGTGATTTATGGATGACTGCTTATAATTCTAATTATATTTGTTCTGTATGGATGGGATTTGGTCAAGAAGGTATTGAAAAAGGAAAAACAACCAGTCGTTATAAAGCTTATCCTGGTAAAGTAGTACAAACTTTATTAAAGCATCTACAAAGTAAAAAAGGAGATAAATCATATCCTTCACAACCTTCTACTGTTGTAAAAGATGGAGATGATTATTATAAAAAAGGAACTAAGCATGAAGGACATGCTGCAATAAGCGAAGAAACAACTGAAGAAACACAAACAGAAGAAAATCAAACCAATACAAATGAAAATCAATCTTCTGAAACTAATAACAATTCAAATAATCAAAACAACAATTCAAATACAAATACTGAAAATAATGGTTCTTCTAATAATGGAACCTCAACAGATAATAGTGGTACTTCTAGTGGTACTACTGGAGGTAATACAAGCGGTGGTTCTTCTGGTGGTAATAGTAGTAGCTCAAGTGGTGAAAGTAGTCAACCAAATCCAAATACGAATCAATAAAAGTCAACAATGTTGGCTTTTATTTTTGGCTAAAATTTGCTTTTAATATACAAAATAAGGTATACTTGTATAAGAAAAATATGGAGGTATCTTATGTCTTCGAAAAAAAATAAAACTCAAAAGAAAATAAATAAAAAGAAAGTATTTATCGCTCTTACTATATGTATCTTAGTTGCTTTAATTGGTGGTGTGAGTGTTCTAGCCTATGGTGTCTATAAAGATACAGAAACCTTTGATGCAAAGAAACTTTTATCATCCGGTGCAAGTGTGATGTACGATGATCAAGGACAAGTTCTTTATACTTATGGTAGTGAAGAAAATGGAACAAGAGAAAATATCACCTATGAAGATCTTCCACAAGTTCTTGTTGATGCTGTTGTTGCTGCTGAAGATTCTCGTTTCTTTGAACATAATGGTTTTGACTTACCACGTATTGCTAAAGCAGCTATGTCTAATTTAGTAGCCGGAGGTATTAGAGGTGGAGGTTCTACAATCACCCAACAATTGATTAAAAAAACTTACTTCCCTAATGCTGAAAAAACATATACGAGAAAGTTTAGTGAAATTATTCTTGCTATCCAAGCGGATAAAGCTTTAAGCAAAGAGGAAATTTTAACACTTTATTTAAATAAGATCTATTTTGGTAGAAGTACACGTTCAATTGGTATTTCTTCTGCTTCTCGTTATTATTTTGATAAAGATGTTAGTGAATTGACTCTACCAGAAGCAGCTATGCTTGCAGGAAGTTTAAATTCACCATACAACTATGATCCTTATTATTGTTTAAATAACGCTACGGAAAGACGTAATACAATTTTAAATCTTATGGTGAAGCATGGTTATATCACTCAAAAAGAATGTGATGACGCCAAAAATGTGAAGGTTGAAAACATGTTATGCTCATCTAAAATTACAAACAGTTCCGTTAATGCAGCTTATGTAGATATCGTAACAGATGAAGTAAAGAAAAGAACAGGATTAGATCCTTTAAAAACACAAATGAATATCTATACATATTGTAATAGTGAAACCCAAGCACTTGCTGCTGCTATTGGTAATGGTGAAAAATATGATTATAGTGATGAAGATATGCGTATGGGTGGTGCTGTTCAATCAAGCCAAGATGGTCGTATTGTCGCTGTCATTGGTGGACGTAATTATAACTTTGGTAATTATAATTATGCTACACAAAAACAACAACCTGGTTCATCTGTTAAACCGTTCTTGGATTATGGACTTGCTTTTGAAAATCTTGATTGGTCTACAGGACATTCAATTAATGATGATGATTACTATAATGGTAAATTTAAAAACTGGGATCGTCAGTTCCATGGCTTAGTAACAGTTGAAAACGCTCTTGAAAATTCATGGAATATACCAGCTATTAAAACATTTGATGAAGTTCAACAAAAAATTGGTAGTGATAAAATCCAAGAAGCGATGGAATCTATTGGTATTTCAATGAATAAAGAAAATATTGGTCTAGCAAGTGCCATTGGTGGTTGGTCTTATGGTATTTCCCCACTTGAAATGGCAGGAGCTTACGCTACTATTTCTAATAATGGTCTTTACACAGAAAGTCATACAATCAATTATGTAGAGGTTGTACAAACTGGAGAAACCTTTAATATCGATGAAGAAATCCAAAATAATGCAAAACAAAGTGCTTATTCAAAAGCAAGTGCTTTTATGGTAAGACAAGTCATGCTTGATTATACAAAAAATGGTAGTGGTAATTATGCGTATGTCAGTGGTATTGAAAATGTAGGTGCTAAAACAGGTACTTCTAACTGGTCTAGTACGGCTAAAAATGGAATGGCAGGTAAAAGCCGTGATTTATGGATGTCAGCTTATACATCTGACTATATCTGTTCTGTATGGATGGGATTTGGTAAAGAAGGTATTGATAAAGGTAAAACAACGAGTCAATATAAAGCTTATCCTGGTAAAGTTGTTCAAACACTTTTAAATCATTTACAAAGTAAAGGAAGTCAAAAATCTTATCCTGATCAACCAGATGATGTTGAACAAGCAGCGATGGTCAAAGGTATTTATCCATATGTTTCACCAAGTGAAGGAATGAGCGAAGATATGATTATTCAAGCTTGGTTTAAAAAAGGAACTGCCCCTACTCAAAGCGTTGATAGTGATGTCTTTAATTTAGCTGGACTTTCTTCATTTGATGTAAGTTTAAGTGGTCAAAGTATTACCTTTAACTTTGCTCCATATAATCCTGAAAACGCCGTTACTGATGAAAATGCTAATGATTCAACGAAAACATTTGGTAAAGTTGTTTATACAGTTGTCGTTCAAGATCAAAATGGTCAAGAACTTCATCGAGAAAACTTCTCTACTTCAAGTGGAACACTGAACTATACAGTCAATCAAAATGTAAAAGTAATTGGTTTCTATAGTTATGAAAGAGCACCAGAACGTACATCTAATCAAATAGAAAAAGATTTATCTATTAATTTATCAACAGTAAATGCATCACTTTCTTGTGATAGTGGTCAAATAAATGATGGGGCAACCATTTCATCAACCTCTATTCAAGCAACCATTTCAGTTCAAGGTCAAGGTCATAGTGTGACAATTGCTTTATATGATCAAAATGGAAATGTACTTTCATCTGTTAACCATCATAGCGCTACATTTTCTAATTTAAGTCATGGACGTTCATATTCTATTAAATTCTTAGAATCTAATGGTTCAGCATCTGTTGAAAAAACCATTCATTTTACAGTATCTTAACGAAAAACCATTCATTTAAACAAATGAATGGTTTTTATTTTAGATAATGTTATAATAAGATAGCGAGGAAAAAGAAAATGGCTATTGAAAATTATGAAACATATACAAAAAATATTCTAGAAATGATTTTTAATAATCAAGATATTGAACAATTACTACCCTATTTATCTAAAAATATCAAAGCCATGGGTTTAAATACAGAAGGTGTATTAACATATGATGATATTATTAATCATTTAAAGCAATACAAATCTAATCAATTTACATTCTTTATTGATGAATTTAATACAAATATTATTTATCAAAATGATTCAGTATGTGTAATTGAAGGTAGTTTTATTCTTCATATGGAAGAATATCAAGCAACAACTCAATATTTTTATAGTATTGTACTTAAAAATAATCAAATAGAACTTCTTCATACTTCTATAGGAAATAACATATCTCATGAAAAAGAAGAATCTTTTTCTAATGTGGACCCTGTGTCAAGGACAATAAATAAAAAAGTACTTAAATTTGAATAA
>OIWP01003057.1_pt1 | contig 14826 bp, 27 predicted proteins | sample 1587661 | NCBI WGS metagenome assembly OIWP01 (sample SAMEA3888899, study PRJEB22519) | human gut metagenome | biome: human gut; feature: human-associated habitat; material: faeces | place: Denmark | collected 2010 | reverse complement strand
ATAGGAGTCTCCAAAACTTTTGGTGGGAGTTCGATTCTCTCATCCCCTGCTCTAAAAACACCGAATTTACGGTGTTTTTTTTGTGCCATGTTGCATTTCGTGTTGCATATTTTCAAAATAGTTAATAGCTATATTACTCATTTTCTTTTTTGAATCTTCTAAGGTATGCCGATACACATCTTTCAATACTCTGTCGTTTCCCCAACCGCCAGCCTGCATGATATAAGCATCAGGTATTCCCAACGCATGCTGTATGCTTGCAGAGTAGTGACGCAAATCGTGGAAACGGAAATGCTCAATACCGGCATTATTTAGCACATGTTCAAAACGTGATGTAATAATGTTTGGTGTCATATTTACCCCATTATTCGGCAGTGCCATAAATGCATCTACAACAAACTGTGGAACTGGGACAAAACGATCACCAGCATATGATTTTGGTGCTTTTACAATCCATTTATTATCAGGAGATAGAACCATTGTTTTACTTATATGAACTACATTGTTTTCAAAGTCTGACTTCTTTAATGCGGATATTTCCCCACGCCGCATCATGCCAAATGCTCCTAAATAAATTGGGACTTCCATTTCTGTACCCTTTGCAGCTTCTATTAATAATTTAATATCGCACTCTGATGGTATGTTTCTTTCAACCCGTTTCTTTTTCGGAAGAGTAGTATTTAAAATAACATTCTGGTCATATCTTTTTAGTACTGCTGTAATGAGCCCGTGGCGATCACGTACAGTTTTGGGTGATAATGTTCCAGAGATAGAATTGATATATTGTTGGACGATTTTTTGATTGATATCCTTTAGTTTGTAATTATTAAGCATAGAAAACTCTTTTTGCATGCTTCTATATTTCCTTATTGATGCAGGAGACAGAATTTGAGAGCGTTCAGATATATATGCGTCCATTGCTTCTCCAAAGGTCAATTTGTAGCTTGAAAGATTGCTTTGCTCTTTCTTGTTGGCATATTCTGCAGCCATAGCCTCGCATCTTCTTTTCCCAGCTGGGCTTGGATCATCGCATGTAAATGATTCATAAATACGTTTCTTTTTTATATTTCCGTCTTTCTCAGTAACATATTCATAGTGACTAAACACTAAACATCTCCAAGATCCAGAAGGTAATTTTTTTGCAGTTGCCATAGTATCATCCTCCTTAAAAATAGGTATAAAAATAACAGCCAGCAGAGAACTGGTGTTCCGCTTGCATTTGGCTGCTCCGAATGATACAATACGTTTTGTGAGAGCTTCTGTATCATTCAGAAGGATTGCCCTTGGTATTACGGTACTAGGGGCAATTTTATATTTAAAAATCTAATTTACTTCCTTTGGATCTATTACATCTCCAACATAATGTTTGTAAATTTTCAACAGATGTGATACCACCTTTTGAAATCGGAATAATATGATCGACTTCAAGTAATAGGTTTGGTTCATTTTTTTGTGAAGCACCACATTTCTGACAGGTGTATCCATCACGTTCCAAAATACTTTTTCTTAATTTACTTGTCATTAAAGCTCTTTGTCCAGCAGCACTTTTTTTGAATTTTACTAATTCTGACAGATAAACCACAAACCGGTTTAAATTATCAAGGTTGAAAACGACATCACATTGTGTTGCTGCATTACCACCAGAACTTGTGTATTTGAATATGTACTTTGGAAAATAAATTGTACTTAAATCAATAGGTTCAAAACCGAGTTTTTTCTCTAAATTTTTTTTGTCAAATGTTTTAATTAAAAATGGGATTTCGGAACTGATTCCATTGATAATGTTGTTTTTTTCATTTACCAATAAGTTTTTACCATTTTCAGCAGCTTCAAAATTATTCAGCATATTTTCAAATTGTTCAAGGTTTTCCTCGGTGCTCTTAATATTAAAATATTTGCATACATATTTAAAGGGTTGCTTTCGAGCTGAATCGCAAACGCTTCTTGAACAGTTACAAATATTTGGTGCAAACACCTGTTTTTTCAATTCCGGACGCTTGTAATTGTAATTACTTGCATCTTGATAAGATGCTTTTCCATAATCTAGCTGATCTATTCCTATGTGGGTTCTTTTTAACTCATAAATATGATCATTAAGGTCATTGCAGTCTTTTGTATATTTTTCAATTTTGTTTTTCAATTCAATAAATGAATTGCTTCTATAGTATATTAATTTATACAAAAACCAAGCTAAGATTAATAAGATAATAATGACTAATAATGGCATAACAAAAATCCTCCTATTTTTCAAAATGTTTTTAAGCGAAGCTCTATAAGAGCCTGTTCGTATCCAAGCAACCTGGAAAGCTGCTCGGTAGTAGTTCGTTGGTTCTCAAAAATGATTTCATCCGGGATCAGAAGCTCTGCTGCAAATGTGTTTGCTTCAATTTCTAATTTTGATGTGAGCATGAGAGTTTTATTCCGGATAAAATAACAATTTTCTTTTCGATGCATGATAGCATGTCCAAGCTCATGAGCCATGACAAGGCGCATCTCATTTTCTTCCAAATCCTCATTCAGAAAGATGCATTTGTGGTTCTTAAGAAACATGTAGCATCCGGCTTGACTTCCAAGCTCGCCGATCTGGACTTCTACATTCAGACACTCTGCAAGCTTGTATGGATTTCTCGTATTGAATTTTTTTACGTAATAATTTACTAACTGCTTTATGTCTTTTCTCAATTATGTAGCACCTACTTTTTATTCTTATTAGGATTGTACTTCTCTTTATTAATAGGTTTTAATCTGCGCATCATCAACTCGATTTGACCGAGTAGCAATTCAGCGTCTTCTGCAGTGACAGGTTCTCCATCGTAAGAGAGAGGACCATCTGCGCCATTCATTAATTTCTGTCGAATGTTTTCCATGTCTTTTGCTATATCGCGTTCATCTTTAGTGGAAAGTTGAGAAGTGTTGTTGATTTTCTCCGTAGTTTCTCCATTCATTAAATAATTAATGGATACACCGAAATAATCAGCAATCTTTTGTAATCTTTTTGCAGATGTTCCGCCACTTTTTAATTTTCCAAGTGAACCTCTGCCAAATCCCAATTCTTTTTCGAGCGCTGTTAGAGCAATTCCATGTTCATCACATAGTTGTTTAATAACTTCATATGTAGACATAGCTTTCCTCCTAAAATAAAAGTAGAAAAAATTCTACAAAAAGTATTGACAACGTAGAAAAAAAGCTATACAATACAAACATGAAGTAGAAAAAAATCTACTTCACGACATATAGTAGAATAATTTCTTTTTGTTTTGTCGTTAAAATAATTATAGAATAAATTCTACTATATGTCAATAAAAAGTAGAAAATATTCAAAGGAGGCATAGTATTGATTTACAACAAAATCAGGGATATTTGCAAGGAAAAAGGCATGAGTGTTGCTGCTGTTGAAAAAAAAGCAGGATTGAGCCACGGAGCAATTTCTAAATGGAACAATTCAACACCATCCGCAGAAAACCTTAATTCTGTTGCAAAAATCCTAAAAGTTAAAATTGACAAACTTCTTGACTAGAAGATACCACAACATCAGTCCAATAAGCAGGACAGAAAAATAGCCCCAAGTAAAATTACTCAGGACTATCTATAGAAGTTAAATCAGTGTGAAATGTGAATTGACGTATTGACGATCAACTTCTATATAACCGTATTTTTCAAGCTCAGCAATGACATTAAAGGCAATTTCATAAGAAAGACCAAGCTCAGTCATTAAATCTAAGTCTTTAAAGTCTTTTATGCCAGTTATAGCTTTGGCTTGAAGAAATTTTAAGGACTTTTCAGCAGTATGTGTCATGTGTATTTCCTCCTTTCTATTTTTGATATACACATATTAACATGCAACTCGAAAAGATTTGTACCATTTTTAGAAAGGAGAGTGAGAAATTATGCCAAAAACAAATTTATGCGAGGATAAAATGAAAAAGAGAGTTGATTATGTCGCTGGTTTGTTAAGAGGAGGTTTTCGGCAGAATAATCTATCAACAGCGGATGTGAGTGCAAAAAGTGGTATTCCAACACGAACAGTCACAGACAGACTTTTACATCCAGAAAAAATCCGATTAAAGGATTTATTTAAGCTGGCGGATATCGCAGGAGTAAAAATCACATTTGAAAATAAGGATGTACCAGAGTAGGAGGTGGAGAATGAAGCAGATCAGTAAAGTATTTATAGCGGTAGGGCTTGGAATTATGTTTATTGGCGGAATGCTCGATGCGGATGGAACGTATTATGTTTTTCTGCTGATCGCAATATCTCTCGGTGCGGTGGTTGCACTTATTGGAGTTGCGATCATGGATGTGGAGAACCGCCGAGAAGAAAAGCGGAAAGCATACTTTTACATGATCCGCCGGAAGGACAAGCTTGACGCTGATGTTGAGTTCCTTGGGGAATTTGAGGACAAAAAAAATAGCACCCTGAATGTTTTGGCGAACGCAGGTGCTATTTAAACGTAGGAATACAAAAGTATTTCTGTGTTTATTGTAACACGAAAATTAAATATTGGAAAGCGTGAAAATTATGTTTTTACGAGAATGCAGGATCTGCCATTGTTCAATGGATGCCGGAGAAGGTCAGAACGGTAAATGTGATGATTGCATATCGGGTGAGACCAAAAGGTATGAAAACGAGAAAAAGGTCAATGAAATGGTCAGATCAACAAAATATTATCAAATGAGTTTGGAGGAATTTTTAAAATGAACATTACAAAAATTAAAATCAAAAATCTTTTTGGAATCAGAGAGTATGAAGCAGACGGAACATCTGTTGAGCTGTCTGGAAAAAATGGAACAGGAAAAAGTTCTGTTCTGGATGCAATTAAGTATGCACTGACGAATAAAAGCGATCGTGAGTACATCGTACATAAAGGGGAATCAGAGGGGGAGATCATTGTCGAGACAGACACAGGGATTTCCATTGACCGCAAGGTCAGAACAGGAAAAGCACCTTATAAGTCAGTAAAAAGAGACGGCTTGGAGGTTGGAAGTCCAGAAGCATTTTTGAAAGAGTTGTTTACACCATTGCAGCTCAATCCTATCGAGTTCATGAACATGGATAAAAAACAGCAGAATGCCATTATTTTAGACATGATCGAGTATCCGTGGGATATGAATAAAATCAAGGAATGGTTTGGAGAAATCCCGGCGTGGGTTTCTTACGATCAGAACATCCTCTCTGTGCTGAATGATATTCAGGCAGAAAACGGCGATTATTACCAGAACCGCCGCAATATTGACCGTGATATCAGAAATAAGAAAGCATTTGTCGAGGAGATCGCTGCCAGCATTCCAGTCGGATATGATGTTACGAAATGGGAGAGCATGAGTGCCGGAGATATTTACAGACAGATTGAGCGGTTGCAGAGAGAAAACCAGACAATTGAAAAAGCAAAAATGTTAATGGAAAGCAGAGAGAATAAAATCAGAAAATTCGATGCTGACAGAGAGATTGAGATTGCGGCACTCGACCGGGAAATCAGCAACCGTGCAAACCAGATTGATAAATCAGTTGCATCCTTAAATGAGCAGATCAGGGAATACGAAAAAGAGAAAGAACAGCTTGCATCCAAGAAGCAGGACAAGCTTGAAGTGATCGAGCAGACCTATAAGGCGAACGTAGCACATTTTGATGCAGAGGTTGCTGAGTATGCAGAATATGCGGATAAAAAGCCAAATGATGTGACGGATTTGCAGAATAAGGCAAAGACGATCGAGGAGATGCAGAGCCACATTAATGAATATAAACGCATGATTGGCTTGCAGGAAGAGATTGCAGAAATGAAAGAACAGTCGCAGAGTCTCACAGATAAGATTGAGAAAGCAAGAACACTGCCGGGAGAAATCCTTACCGACTGCACGATCCCGATTGATGGACTTACCGTTGAAAATGGAATCCCACTTATTAACGGACTTCCGGTATCGAATCTGTCAGAGGGAGAAAAGCTTGATTTATGCATTGATGTTGCTTTGCAGAATCCGAATGGCCTTAACATCATCCTTATTGATGGAGTGGAGAAATTGGCGACAGACCTTAGAGAAAAACTTTATGCGAAATGCAAAGAAAAAGGGTTACAGTTCATTGCTACCAGAACGACTGATGATGATGCAATGACAGTAGTTGAGTTATAGGAGGACATATCATGGAAAACACAGAGATCATGACGGTAGAACCGAATACACAGCTTTCATCAAATGTTTTTTCTGATCCGGAAGCTTTTCAGAATTTATTTAATATAGGGAAAATGTTTGCATCATCTTCCCTGGTGCCACAGGCATATCAGAATAAGCCAATGGACTGCACGATTGCGGTTGATATGGCAAACCGCATGGGAGTTAGTCCGATGATGGTCATGCAGAATCTTTATGTTGTGCAGGGAAAGCCGCAGTGGAGTGGACAGGCTTGCACATCAATGATTATGGCAAGTGGAAAATTTAAAAATGTCCATCATGTATACACTGGCGAACGCAATACGGATTCTTGGGGATGCTTTTTAACTGCTGAAAAGGTAGATACCGGAGAAACCATAAATGGTGCAGAGGTAACCATTCAGATGGCAAAAGATGAGGGATGGTACGGAAAGAACGGAAGTAAATGGAAAACCATGCCGGAACTTATGCTTGCGTACCGTGCATCTGCATTTTTTGCAAGAGTGCATATTCCAAATTCACTTATGGGATGTTCTGTTGAAGGAGAAGCAGAGGATATTGTAAAGGCTGCAGCACCTGCAGTACCAGATATTTTTTCTGATCCACAGAATGAGAAACTTATGAAAGAAGCATCGGAGGTATTTGATAATGTTACTGAATAATGAAAATTACTATTCAAAGGAAGCTGATCGGGAGTATCTCTCGGTCAGCCAGTATAAAAACTTTATGGGAACTATCGGAAAGCCAGCGTGTGAATCACAGGCCATGGCAATGCTCAATGGAGAGTGGAAACTTGAAAAGACAACAGCTCTTTTGGTTGGCTCTTATGTGGATTCGCATTTTGAGGGAAGCCTTGACTTGTTCCGTGCACAGAATCCTGCCATTTTTACAAAGTCCGGGGATTTAAAGGCAGACTACAAAAAAGCGGAGGAAATCATCAACCGTATTGAAAGAGATGAAACCTTTATGCAGTTCATGTCCGGAGAAAAGCAGGTCATTATGACCGCTGATATGTTCGGCGCAAAGTGGAAAATCAAGATGGACAGCTACATTGCAGATAAAGCGATTGTGGATCTGAAAGTCATGAGAGAACTGCATAAGGCTGAATATACAAAGGATTTCGGCTATATGGATTTCATTCAGTATTGGGGATATGACATTCAGGGTGCAGTGTACCAGGAAGTTGTTTATAGAAATACCGGAAAGCGGTTACCATTCTTTATCGCAGCAGCGTCTAAGGAAAAAGAAACAGATATCGAACTGATCTGGATCGATGATGAACATCTTCATGAGAAGCTTGTGGAGGTGGAACAGAACACACCTAAGATTCTTGCACTGAAATCCGGTGCGGTAGAACCTATCCGGTGTGAATTGTGTGATTACTGCAAGCACACAAAGGTGTTAAAGAAACCTATTCATTATTCAGAGCTGCTGGGAGAGGTATAAATGAAAACAGTCGGAATTGTTACAAAATACAATGATAACTGCATTTTCTGTGGCAGACCTACCACCGAGGAGCATCATCTTTTATTTGGCAATGGATTCAGAAAGCTTGCAGAGGAAGATGGAATAAAAGTTCCGGTTTGTGAGTACTGTCACACGAAAAGCCCTGTTGCACAGCGTGTCCATGATAATACGACCGCTGAAAAGTTGAGCAAAATTGCAGGACAGCTTGCATGGGAAAAGCATTGTGTGGCATCCGGTCACACAGAAGATGAAGCCAGAGAGCTTTTCCGCAAGAGGTACGGACGCAGTTATTTATAGGTTGAAACACCTGACTGTCGAGAACTGCTCGGCGGTTAAAAGAAGACATCATGAGGATTTCATAATATATCACGAATTTTGAAAGCCATGGTTTCCCGGTGCTTTCCATGGTGCCGGGAGAAAGGAGAAGTTTTGAATTTAGAACAGAAAACAATTACATCAGTAGAAGTTGCTGATATGGTCGGAAAAGAACATAAAGAATTATTAAGAGATATCAGAAGATATGCAAAGCAATTTGCCGAGAGCAAGATTGCGCTGGGCGATTTTTTTGAGGAAAGTACATATAAAGATAATAACAATCAGAGCAGACCTTGCTATCTGGTTACAAAGAAAGGCTGTGAATTTATTGCTCACAAGCTCACTGGTGTGAAAGGTACAGAGTTCACTGCAAAATATATCAATCGTTTTCATGAGCTGGAAGATGCAATTAAGAAACCTCTCACAGCCTTGGAACAGATTGCATTGCTGGCACAGGGAACTGTGGAGTTGGAACAGAAAGTTGAAACCGTAGAGAAAAAAGTATATTCCATTGAAAATGATATGCCGCTGTTCGGAGCAGAATCAGACGAACTTTCCGCACACGTCAGACGTAAGGCGGTGGAAATGCTCGGTGGTAAGAAATCAGAAGCTTACAGAGATAGCAAAGTACATAAAAAAGTGTTCAGCGATATCTATAATCAGCTAAAACGTGAGTTTGGCATCTACGATGATGAAGGAAAAATGAAAAGCTACAAGGCACTGAAACGTAAAGATCTTGCCGATGCGCACGAATTTATTGATTGTTACACTCTTCCGGCATATTTAGCAGAGCAGATTAATGATTGTAATGCGCAGATCAGAATGGAGGACGGTGCCGATGGAGTATAAATTTACAGTTCCGGGGCGCTTGGAAGGCTTGAACAATTATACAGCAGCCAATCGAACGAACCCATATAAGGGCGGAAAGGTAAAAAATGATAATGAGAATCACATCATGTGGTGTATCAGACAGCAGCTCCATGGTGTACATATCGAAAAGCCGGTACTGATCTATTATCACTGTTTTGAAAAAGACAACAGGAGAGATGGGGACAACATTCTCTCCTGCGCAACAAAGTTCATTCAGGACAGTCTCACAAAAACAAAGGTGCTGCAAGAAGATAACCGCAGATGCATCCCTCATTTTTATCATGATGTTTCTGTAGATAAGGATAATCCGAGAATTGAGGTCACAATCACAGAACTTACGCCGGAACAGGCGAAAATGAAATTGAGAGACTTGCTTAATGACTTGGAAACGGGGTGATCTGGTGGATGGCAACTACATAAAACTGAGCCGTGGACTTCTGGATTGGGAGTGGTACACAGACATTAATACAACCCGGCTGTTTATCCATATGTTGCTGAAAGCCAATTGGAAGGATGGAAATTTCAAAGGGACAACGATTCCACGTGGATCGTTTGTCTCGTCCATCGGGAAACTGTCGGGCGAAACAGGGCTTACAGACCGTGAAATTCGCACAGCAATTTCGCATTTGAAAAAGACAGGCGAAGTGACAAGCAAAACGACAAACAAATTTAGCGTATTTACAGTAGTTAAATACGATTTATACCAGACAACCGACAAGCAGAATGACAAGCAACCGACAGACAAGCGACAGACTAACGACAAACTAACGACAACAATAGAAGAAAAGAAAGAAGGAAAGAAGGGAAGAAACACACCCCCTATATCCCCCTTGGAAAAATTCGGAGAGTTTGCCGCAGCCTATCCGAAACGGTGTACTGGTTGTCTTGCTGAAACAGAATATTGCAATGCGGTACTGGCTGGTGTACCGGAAGATGATCTGATAGTGGCTGCACAAAATTACGCTGTTGACTGCCAGAAGAAAAGGACACCTGATCGTTATATTAAAAATGCAGAGAATTTCTTGAAAGAGAATTTGTTTATGCAGTATCTGAAAGGAGAGAACGATGGACCAGTTGGAAGAGATACTGGAACGCATGAAAAATCACTCAACGAACTTATGCAGGAATGCGGAGACACCGGAGACTTCCAAGGATTCTGATGTGTGTCCAATTTGCGAAGGTCGGGAGTGGATCTTGAAAATAAAAGACGGAGTTGAAATAGCAGTACCGTGTAAATGCCGTGAGAAAGCGGTCATGTCAAGGCGGTTGCGATTCGCAGATATACCGGAGGCATTCCGTGGGATGGATCTGAGATCGTTTCGAATGGATGTGTACAGGAAGCAGGAAAGTAAAAAGATGGTGTCAGATGCCTGTAAAATCATAAAAACCTATCTGGATGATTTTGAGAGCCAGAAGGAAAGAGGCATGGGATTGTATATCTGGTCAAGGACAAAGGGATGCGGCAAGACGAGGATTGCTGCCGGAATCGCAAATGAGCTGATGAAAAACTATGCAGTGAAATTTGCGGTGTCGCTGACTATCCTGCAAGAGATCAAGAATACATGGCAGAGAGATACAAAATACAGTGAGAATCAGCTTTTGGACGCGCTCTACACCACAGACATCCTTGTGATTGATGATTTCGGAGTGGAGAGACCAGCGGACTGGATCAACGATAAGATGTATCAGATCATCAATGAACGTTACATAAACCGGAAAGTGACTATTTTTACGAGCAATGATCCGTTGGAGACACTACAGTATGATGACCGGATCACGAACCGGATCAAGGAGCGGACATATCAGATCGCATTTCCAGAAGAATCAGTCCGGGATCATATCGCAGAGCGGATGCAGGAGGAAATCATTGAAAAAGTGATAGCGAGTGGAAATATAAAATAAAAAATTAAAAGGAAGGTGGACAAATGCATAGCGTACAGCAGAGAAAAAGGGTGATTCCATTGAGTGTTTATAAGCAGGAATTAGCAAAATGCCAGTTAGGAGATAATATCGCGAATCACATGGGATATATTTTTACAGCCATTTTGTATGACAAGTTTGATATGACGTTTAAGCAGGTCACGAATTTTTATAGCAAAACCGTTGAGCGTCGGAAATCTTGGCAGGACGATGATGACGAAGCGGTAACGAGCGAGAGCATGATGGCATATTGCCGTAAAAAGAAAATTGATGTGGTCAAGTGGGTAAAATCAATCCCAATGTCACAAAAATTGTATATGGCAGATATAAAAAATGGACGGGCAGTGCTTGGCGCAGATCGGAATATCGAGAGCGCGCTTGCCTCCACAATGTATCTGACTATTCCGACATTAAAAGATTCTTACCGTTTCTCAAATGCCAAAATCGAAGAATTTATGAATTGGGTTGCCTATTACATTGATTCCTATTGGCGCAAGCAGCCAAAGAGTAAGGAACACTATCTGACGGATGAGATTATTCGGAATCAGTTTATTGAGGATGAAAATTGGGATATTGTAACAGGAAAAGCGGTGAAATAAGGATTATTAACATGGGAGAGATGACAAAGACAAGCGTAAAATACTGCCGGAAATGTAAATATTCGTACAATCACAGCCAGACAGAGATTATGTGTGGATATTATTCAAAGACCGGATTAAGGCGTGGATGCCCGATTGGGATGTGCGACAAGTTTGAGAAGAAAGGCAGAAAGAGAAAGGTGAAGTTGAAATGACGGATGAAACCAAGCAGGAGATAGGAGCGGCATTGATGTTGTTAAAAAATACACTGATAAGAAACGGTGTAAGCATAGCACTTGTAGGAAGTGAAGATACCGGAAAAGACGATGGATGCATTATGTTTTTTGATACCGCAGAGTATTGTCGCACCGGGAAATTTAAAGGGATATCTGTTAAAACAATGGATTTAGTGAGGTAGAAATATGATGGAGTGTATGAAGAGCATGGCGAAGAAGTCACAGGACGAGCCGGTAGAAATGGAAAATGAGCGTATGAAAGTTTCTCACTTAGATATTATCGTAACAATGATAGACAAAAAGCCATATTACGAAATCAAGTACAAGGAAATCGGATCGAATCATTATAGCGTTGGCTACAGCTCATACAAGCTGGAAAATGTTTTATCTTGGAGAGACGAGTGTTTTGAGGTCGTGGAGAAGCCACAGACCAATGCAGACCGGATCAGAAGCATGACGGATGAGGAGTTGGCATTCAATATGATGTGTCCGAATGAAAATGGGTTAGCAGAAATTGACTGTGACAAAAATGATAATTGTAATTGCTACGAGTGCTTATTAAAGTGGCTTAAGGCAGAAAGTGAGGGAAAATATGAAAAAACACGATATTAAAATTTTACATTTTTTAACAGCATTACAAGATTGCTACAAAGATGAAGATGAAAGAGAAAGTGCTGTCATCGAAAAGCTGGAACTTTCTAATGAGGAGCTTACAGATGATTTTTTTGCAATCATTCAGGCATTTTTCATTTTATATAAAAGGATTACCGGAGATGATAAAATTAACATGCTTGGATTTACACATATATTAAACCGGTTAGTGTTCCAGTTCACGAACCTTAGCGAAGAAAGTGAGGAATAGCATGGAGAGATTAACGACAAATAAAAGCGTGGCTGACATGTCGATGATCGAACTGGCACATAATAGCTGCTATGCAGATGATGAGCGCAATGCCAGATATAGAGATTACGAGATGGAAATGGATGCACGAGATTTTGCAAGAAATCTTATGGTCACATTGGCAAAAGATGAATTGCCAGTAGATGACGCAGAGTTTGACGAGGAAATATTGGACAATTTAACGATAGATCCGTTTTCAGATGTCCGTGGTCTGATTGCGTTGTTCTATCGCAATTTATGGGCTATGGCTGATTTGCGAGAAAAATTGAAATATTATGAGGATGCAGATGAGCATTGATTACTTCTGCGGTTGCCGTTCAAGGTTGGAGATACTTTGTATAGGGTAAATAAAGGAGCGAAAGAGCCAGTTATTATGATGCGCGTTATACAGTTATATATCAAGCAGATTCATAAAGACAGAACCTGTTATGAGAATTGATGCTATAAATGACGCTGATATGGGTGAGAATTGCTATTTACCGTGCGACATTGGCGAAAGGATATTCCTTACCAGAGAGGAAGCCGAAGCCAAGCTGAAAGAAATGGAGGAAAAGGATGGAAGATAGATATTTATTCCGCGGAAAGTGCATTGATGACGGAGAATGGATGTCTGGTAGTTATTATGAACTTGCAGGAAGACCGCTTATTTTTAAACCGGTTTTCGCAAGTAAAAAAGCTGTTTACGAGATAGACCCATCAACTATTTGCCAGTGCACAGGACTTAATGATAAAAGCGGCAGACGGATTTTTGAGAATGATATTCTTTCAGGGCATATCGACGTTGAGTTTCCAGAAGATGAGACGAGAAAGCGTGTCGTGTGGCATGAAAACGGATGGTGTACGAATGGGCCGGGCTGTGATTACTACGAGGAACTGGATGATTTTGATTCAGAGAATTTTGAAGTGATCGGCAACATGATTGATAACCCGGAGCTGTTGGAGGTGTGACTATGACAATTGATGAAGCTATATCACACGCAAGAGAAGTAGCTGAATGCCAAAAGATGTCAGCAAGACTAATCGAAGATAATGCGGATATTCCAGAATCGGTTGATAAAGAAGCCATTACATATGGCAATACTATATGTGCAAACGAACATGAGCAACTTGCTGAATGGTTGGAAGAACTGAAGCAGTACCGCGCAATCGGCACGGTGGAAGAATGCCGGGCGGCGATGGAGAAACAGATTGTAGAGAAAGAATTGGAGAGCCACGATGAAAAGTACATCTTGAAGTATTGCATTAGCCTTATGCAGGAGTTGGTCGGAAAGTTCGAGGAATGGTACGAATATGTGCATGGTGAAGATGCTATTAGGGAGTTGGACGAAGAGGAACGCTTTTATTATAGAATGTCATATTTTAGTATCGTTCAAGAACTGTTTCTTTTCAGAACCAGTCATTCTGGAGGTACATCTACGAGAGCAAAATGTAAACAGTTAGGTGTCGATTGGAGCGATGGGATTGAATTTAGTTTTGGAGGCGATGAAGAAAGAACGAAAAATTGAAGCCATGTCCGTTTTGTGGCGGAGAATGCAAGATAAAAGCGGCAAAAAAAAGAATACATTGGATTTACAATATGGTGCGAGTGTGAAAATTGCCATGCTCAAGCAAGTGGATATTGTCCTGATATGAAAAAAGAAGATACCGCAATTGTAAACATTGATTCTTGCAGGAATAAAGCTGTAGAAGCGTGGAACAGGAGGGCAAACGATGGGAAGATTAATTGATGCGGATGCATTTGAAAGGTCGGTTATGTGTAGTGATGCGGAGGATATGCAAGACGTAATTTACGCTTTGCGTGACTATCCGACCGCCTATGACCCGGATAAGGTCGTGGAACAGTTGGAAGAAGTTGAAAAAATAATGACATCACCAGTGAACAAAGATTGTTTTGGAGAAGAGTGTAAAGCATCGGACTGCATGGTATGCCTTATTAGTAAAGCAATCGAGATTGTGAAAGGCGGTGGTGTAGATGGCAATTAAACCGATTTTATTCAATACCGAAATGGTTCGGGCGAATCTGGACGGAAGAAAGAGTTGTACACGCAGACTTGTAAAAGGCTTTGTTCCGGATGATGCAATATGGGGTTATACCGCCTTTACACCAAAAGGGTATATATCATGCCGCACGCATCTGGCTTAAGGTTACGGATGTGAGAGTGGAGCGGTTACAGGAGATAACCGAGGACGGAGCAAAAGCAGAGGGAGCGAATTTCAAAAATGGCAAGAATGTTGGTTTTGAAGAATTAACCATGGATTTATCAGCTTATCTGGTCATTGCAGATACTGGAGTTTATGGACATACTCGTGAAGCTATCCAGGTCGTGCAGAGTAAAGGTAAGGAAGCTTTACCATTCTTGCATGCGCTAGGAGAGTTGACCCAAGAAGCAGAAGA
>OIWP01003052.1_pt1 | contig 14848 bp, 16 predicted proteins | sample 1587661 | NCBI WGS metagenome assembly OIWP01 (sample SAMEA3888899, study PRJEB22519) | human gut metagenome | biome: human gut; feature: human-associated habitat; material: faeces | place: Denmark | collected 2010 | reverse complement strand
ACAGCAGTATCCAGCTGCACGGCGGCAAGGCAAAGTACGCTCTGTTCCCGGTCTGGCTGCTGAGCACCAGCTGGCGGGGCGAAAACTACCTGTTTGCCATGAACGGTCAGACCGGCAGATTCGTGGGTGACTTGCCCGTGGACAAGGGCGCTGCCCGCAAGTGGATGCTGGGCCTTACGGCTGCCCTTTCCGCCGCGTCCTACGGCGTGATGTGGCTGCTGTGGCCGGCACGGATCCTGTAAAGGAGGGACAAACGATGAAAAAGACTTCCAACCGACTGCACTCCCTCTTTGCGGCGCTGGCAGCACTGGTCCTTGCGGTGACGCTGGCAGCCCCGGCCTTTGCGGTAGAGGGCGGCTTTGCCGACCTGTACTACCGCATGTTCGACGACGCTGAGGTGCTGACCGAGGACGAGGACAACGAGCTGGAGGACGCACTGGAAGAGCTGAGCCTGCGCCAGAGCTTCGATGTGACCATTGCCACCATCGAGTCGCTGGAAAGCGTGGACTACGACAGCATGGAGGCCTATGCTGATGACCTGTATGACTCTTGCCAGTTCGGCTACGGCCCCGATATGGACGGCGTGCTGCTGCTGGTGAGCGTGGGCGACCGCAAATGGCACATCTCCACCTGCGGCTACGGTATCACCGCCTTTACGGATGCCGGCATCCAGTACCTTGGCCAGCAGATGACCCCCTTCATGGCCGATGGAGATTACGCCGGTGCATTCCGCACCTTTGTCCAGTGGTCGGATACCTACATCGGCGCTGCCCGGGCGGGCCACCCCTATGACGTGAATAACCTGCCCCGGGAGCCGCTGTCTCTCATGTACCTGTTCCTTGCGCTGGGCATCGGCCTTGTGCTGGCATGGGTCGTCGTCAGCGTAATGAAAAGCCAGCTGCGCAGCGTGGCGTTCCAGGAGAACGCCGCCAGCTATGTGCGGGAGGGCAGCATGAATCTGACCAACAGCCGGGAGCTGTTCCTGTACCGGGATGTGCAGCGCACGGAGCATGTGGAGGCAAAGGACTCCGACAGCTCCGGCGGCAGTTCCACCCACACCTCCTCCAGCGGCACGACCCACGGCGGCGGAGGCGGTTCGTTCTGAAAGGAGCATGTTTATGAACCCTTATCTTTCGGAAAAAGCCCGCGGCGAGATTCCCCGTGTCCTCAAATGGCTGCGGAACGCGGGGCTTGCCTTCTGCGTGTTCTGCTCTTTTGGCGGGTTGTATACCCTCTGCCTGAGTTTGCAGGATAAGGACTATTCCCACATCGGAGGCTATGTGTTCTGGATCGTGGTGGGCGCTGTGCCCCTTGTTCTGTTCGCACGCAACGAAAAACGCCGCTACCATGCAAGAACCATCGCCCGCAGGGTGGAGAGCTACTCCGGGGCAGAAGTACCCCTGCGGTGGCTGTGCAACAGCGTTGGTATGGACACAAAGGACATTGCATGGTATTTTGAAAACGGCTATTTTGTAAACCTCAGTCTGGATCTGAACCAGAAGATCGTCCGCAGGCGGACCGTGCCCCGCCATGACCCGAACCGGGGCTGAACCCTTTACGGCTGAAACAGAAAGGAGTATTTTCATGGGACTTTTTGATAAGATGAAGCAGGCCACGGCTGCCACCGGCGGCAACCAGACCGTCACCTTTACCTTTCAGGCTCTGCCGGAAAGCCTTGCCCAGATGCAGGCGCTGCCGGAGGCCAGTCTGGACACCCCCTTTAAGACCGCAGCCCTCACCGTCTGCGCACTGTGCGCCTACGGTGCCGACAAGAACATCGGAAAGGAGATGCTCAACTGGCTGCGGGGCCCCCGCCCGCTGAACGGGCAGGAAATCTCCTTTTTGAACGACCGCTTCCGGGACGGCAAGAGCTACATCCCCTTCTCCTACTTTGTGGGTGCATCGCCGGAAAACGGCTATACCCCCCGCCAGCCCTTCACGCTTCTGGTGGGCAGTGACCACACCTCCAACACCGAGGAGGGCTACTGCAAACTGTTCATCCCCTGCGGCGGTGCCGACGACCCCCGCCCCATCAAGCTGCGCCGCAAGGGCAGCGGACAGTGGTTTTTGTGGGAGCAGTACCTGATGACCGGCATCCGCGTCCCGCTGTCCGCTGACCCGTGGGCATAAAACAAAGGAGCTGACATGAAAGCCATGAAAACTTTTGCAGCACTGCTTGCACTGGCTTTCAGTCTGGCAGGGTGCGGTGCGGTGGACGGCAACCCCGTCCGCCCCGCTCCCGGCAGCGCCGGGCAGGGCAGCAGCACAGCGGCTTCCGGTGCCGATTCTGCTGAGCCGGAGCAGCTTGCCGCAATGCGGCAGCTGGCCGGGGAAAACGGAGACCTTGCCGTGGTGCTCTATCTGGGCAGTGTCCCGGAGCGCACCGCCGATGTGGACGCTGCGCTGGACAGCCTGCAGGAACAGCCGTGGCAGTTTGTTACGGACATCCCGGCAGATCACCGGGTCACTGCGCCGGGCGGCGGGCGGGAGTTGTACTGCATCTTTGCCGTCAGCAGCCGGGACACCCTGTTCCTCTACGAAAAGCAGGACCCCCAGTACCCGCACCAGACGGGCCGGGAGCTCTACTGCGGGCGGGACGGCCAGCCTGTGCTGCTGCTGTGCAACGGCACCCCGGACGTCCCCGACATCACGGCGGTGGTCTACTGCACCACCGGCCGCACGCTGGACTGGACACCCCAGCTTTCCGTCGGGGCCAGCAGCCCGGAGCCGGTGGAGGGCGTAGACGATTTTCCCCAACCACCCAACGCCCGGCACTGCCCCCTGAGGTGCGCCCCGGCAGGGCATGAGAAAGGAGAACTTATGAAAAACCTGAAGCTTCTGGCAGCCCTGCTGGCGCTGACTATCGGTCTGGCGGGCTGCGGCAAAGGCAGCAGCGAGTCCAGCTCCAGGCTGCGGCGGGTCGTCCAAGGGCGGCAGTACCCCCAGCTCCAAGCCCGAAAAAATGCTGGACGGAGACAACATGATCGCATCGTCCTCCGCCAAACAGGAGTACACCGAGCCGGAGGACGTGACCTACATGCGCCTTCTGGCAGGGGAGGACGAATACCGCGCCTGTGTGCTGTATCTGGGCGGCTCCTACGAGATCACCACCGATGTGCAGCAGGTGCTGGACAGCCAGACCGACCTGCGCCAGCTGTGGGGCTTCGTCTACGACATCCCGCAGGATCACTGGGTCGTGGCACCGGATGGCGGGTGCGACCTGTACTGCATCTTCCCGCAGGACCCGCAGGCCACCCTTTTCGTCTATGAGGTAAGCCTGACAGACGATGCCGAAAAACCGCTCCAGCGCGGTAAACAGCTCTATTACAGTGAGGACGGTCAGCCCATCCTGCTGCTGTGCAACATCAGCGATATCGTCCCCAACACCGAGGTGGAGCTGTACCCCAGCACCGGCGAAGAGCTGGTATTCAGCCCCTTCCTTTCCGGCGAGAACGGCCATGTGGTGCAGGCAGACGGCGTGTGCGATTTCACCATCTACCCGGATGGGGACGACTGGGAGACCGACACCAGCCCCTGGTCGCTGGAGGGCAACTGGCTGGAGACCGGCCGCGACACCGACGAGGGCGTTTTTGACACTGACCCCGCAGACGCCGACCGGATGTGCTTTTTGCCCACCGACGCCGACACCGAAGGCAGCCAGCTGCCCTTCACCGCCAGCTACATCACCCCCTATCCGGAGCTGAACGTGGAGGAAGCCGACCTGTTCTATCAGGAGGGTACCCCGGAGGTACCCTTCCGTTCCAATCAGGAGTGGTACGCTACCTTTACCGCAGAGGACGGTTCCCGCTACGCCGTCACGCTGGAGGACGAGGACACCCTTGCCCTGAAGGTCTATCTGGACGGCCAGGAGAGCTACCTGAGCCTTGTCAACACTGTCTACTTTGCGCGGCAGGAGGCCATGGGCTGACCGCCGCCGACCCACACCGGGAGGAATGCACCATGAAACACACCAAAAAGATCACCATCCTCCACTCCAATGATCTGCACGGAGACTTTCTGGCAGAGCAGGTGGACGAAAAACTGGTGGGCGGCGTTTCCATGCTGTCCGGCTACATTGAAAAGGTGCGGGCAGAACAGCCCAACACCATCTACGTCATTGCAGGTGATATGTTCCGGGGCTCGGTCATTGATTCCGAATACAAGGGGCTTTCCACTATCGAGATCATGAACGCCCTTGCCCCGGACATCGTTACCATCGGCAACCACGAGGTGGATTACGGCATCGCGCATCTGCTGTTCATCGAAAAATGTGCCCGCTTTCCCATCATCAACGCCAACCTCTACATCAAAAACACCCCCACCCGGCTGTTTACTCCCTACAAGATCCTGCGGGTGGACGGCATGAACATCCTCTTCATCGGCATCATCACCCAGGACGTCATCAACCAGACCAAGTCCGAATCTCTGGTGGGGTCCTTTGTGGACACCGCCGCAGCTGCCGCCGAGGTGGGCAAGATCTGCAACGCCCACAACAGCATCGACATCGATTTTACCGTGCTGCTGACCCACATCGGCTTTGAGGAGGACCGCCATCTGGCCCATCAGCTGGACCCGGCGTGGGGAGTGGACCTGATCATCGGTGGACACAGCCACACCCTGCCAGAGCACGCGGTGGAGGAAAACGGCGTGGTCATTGCGCAGGCTGGCACCGGCACCGACCAGATCGGGCGCTTTGACATCATTGTGGACACGGACAACAACTGCATCGATTCCTACACATGGCACACGGTGCCCATCACCGCCGAGACCTGCCCCCGCAACCCCGCCATGGAGCAGGTGCTGCACCGCTTCACCAGTCAGGTGGACGAAAAGTACAGCCACATCGTGGCGCGCTTCCGCCGGGAGCTGACCCACCCGGAGCGCACCCGGGAGACCGAGCTGGGCAACCTGTTTGCGGACATCTTCACCCGCAGCCTTGGCATCGATATTATGCCCATCGGCTCCGGCAGCATCCGGGCCGAAAAGCTGGGCCCCATTGTCACCTACGGCGACCTCATCGAGGGTTTCCCCTACGACGACGGCGTATTTATGTTCAAGGTGACAGGCCGGCAGCTGCGCCAGATGCTCCACTACATGCTGCGGGAGGAGGCCTACACCGGCCACACCGAGTTCTACCAGCTGCCCTCCACCCTGCGGCTGCGCTACGACCGCGCCAAGGGCGACTTTGATTACTTTACCTACTGCGGCAAGGAGGTGGGCAAGGAGATCGGCGACGATGCCTTGTTCACCGTGGGGCTGCAGAACTACCACTTCAAAAACATCGAGAGCTTTTTCAACATCTCCTACGATACCATCTGCAAGCTCCAGAAGCCCCGCAGCGTGGCAACCTCCTGTCAGGATGTCCTGATGGAGTATTTCCGGGAGCACGAGATGGTGGACGCCGCCGTGGACGGCAGAATGACCATTCTGCCCTCTACCGCGCAGACCGGCTGACCCCCGCAGGGTCAAAAACATCGTTTCGCCCCGCAAAATCTGCGGGGAACACTTTGCAAACAGAAAGGAGCACTCCATGAAATAACGATTTTCAAAACGAACACGCCTTGTCAGTGCCCTTTTGACGCTGGCTATGGTATTCACCTTTTTGCCCTTCAGCGCCTTTGCGGCAGGGGGGTGACAGGTGGTTATAGCATCACCTCAATAGTATTGTATCGTTTTTACAGAAAGAACGGTACAACATCATCGTTCGGGTGATTTTGTCCTATTGTGCTGATTTATGCCTTTTCCCGGTCGAGTTATAAAAAATGGTAACTTGTCCGGGCGATTTCATGCGCTATCCGATCACAGTTGCTGTTTGTGGAGGTAACTGTGATTTTTTATTGGGGTAACGCATCAAAAAAAGCCTGTCTGCTGCCGTAGACCAGACTGCAAACAAACCGGCACAATCGTTCCGTTTCACCACCTATAATCATGCCGATGTGCAATGCTGCGCCAGCTTCCCTCAATGGGAGGCTGGTGTTTTTACGCTTTTAAGGGCAAGGTGTCGTGCGCCACCACGATCCTTTTTGTCCGAATGCTCACATTCCGTAAAATAACTGGAGGATTATTGATAATGAAATCGACCTATTTGCTTCCGTGGTTCAAGATGACCACATGGCACTTCCGACTGTCTCGATTGCTGGAAGTTTCCAACGTCAAAAAGCGCACCAAAAATCATGGCGCTGATGCCGACCGTATTTTCATGTTGGTGAAAAATCATGTGCTGGCCGTATCCGGCATGGGAGATGAAGCTCCGCCCACTCCCGGCGGAAGAAACGGAGGGAGTGATGTATTATGATCCTGCTGCAACGGGTGAACGAATCCAAAACCTCCGAAGAGACCGTGAAGTGACACAAGAACAGCTTGCCATCGACCTGAACATCAGTGACCGCTACATGAGAAATCTGGAGAAGGGTGAGAAAGTTCCGTCTGTCGACCTCTTTGTGGAGCTGCGGGAGCGATTTGGCTCCTCGCTGGACTACATCGTCTTAGGTGTGTCTGCGTCCCAGCGGGAGCAGGAACTGCAAGATCAGCTGCAAATGCTCCGCAAAGAACTGAAAGAAATGCAGCGGCGGATTCTTGTTATGCTGGAAATTCTGGGCGAATCCGCTTGATTAAACGCTTTACTGTTGTAAACCGGAACGATTGGTTCCGGTGAAAATGGCAAAACCGGAACTACTGGTTCCTAACGAGAACTTCAGTTTTCAAGTACACTATGGTCACAGCAAGGGCAGCCCCTCTAACAGGGGACGACAAACCCGAAACTGTACCGTGTACCTTGAAAATTGAAGAAGCAGCTTTTCGGTACTTCCAGACAATGATACTTCCGTAATTCGCGGCCCGGTCAGAAAGCAGACGGGGTGGCTGAGATGCCAATGGAGCGGTGCAAATCCGCCGCCGAAAAGTTCCCACCTCCGGGGTGTCGAGGACAAATAGGAGAAAAACAGTATTTTTCAAACCACCAGTTGAGGATTTCTCGGCTGGTGGTTTTACATTTCCCATCAAAATACCGATATGGAGGAAATCTATATGAGTCGATTTTATAACAACTGCGTAAACGAAGCCAGCTTGACTACCCTCTGCCCGATTTGTCTGGATTCCTTTCAGGGGGCAAAGGGCGTTCGCGTCCGGCGCGTAGACCCTAAGCAGAAGATCAAGGATGTCTGCACCTACTGCCAGATTCGCTATGGTTTCGATTATTATGTACAGCCCGATAAGAACGCTGGGCAGTATGTGAAGCGAGGCCATTTCGATGATGAATCTGAATGCGCTTAAAATCGACCCGGAGTTTCAGGGCAAGATCCCGCCCCTGAATTTTGAAGAAGAACAACAGCTTGAGCAGAACATTCTCCACGAAGGGCGGCTGCTGAATCCCATTATCATCTGGAATGGCTTTATTCTGGACGGGCATACCCGCTACCGCATCCTGCGGAAGCATCCGTTCATCGCCTACCAGATACAGGAGATCGAACTGGATAACCGTTACGCAGCTCTCTCATGGATCTGCCAGAACCAGCTTGGACGCAGAAATCTCGACCCGGAACGGAAGAAGTTTCTGATGGGCAAGCTGTATGAATCCGAAAAGCTGGCACGGGGCGGCTCCAAAGAGCGGGCACACGATGAGAACGGACGGTTCACCTCAATGGTTCAAAATGATCCATTGAGGGCAAAGCAGCTCTCCACCTGTGAGCGCATTGCCGCCCAGAACGGTGTGGGACCAGCCACTGTAAAACGAGCAGAAAAATATGCCAAAGGCGTGGACGCAGCGGAAGATGCAGTCCCCGGTGCAAGAGAAGAAATCCTGACCGGGCGCATCAAGGCAACAGATGCAGAAATCACCGCCTTGGCAAAAACGCCAAAGGCAGAAATTCCTGCTGCGCTTGCAGAATTGCGGAAGCCAAAGCAGGAACGTCAGCCCCGAAAAGTCGAAACTTCTTCAAAACAAACGCTTTCTGAAATCGGCAAAAGCATCCAAGGGCATCAACGCCAGCTTACTGCCGAAGAAAAAACTTCTCTGAAAGCATCCATCGGCAATCGCTATCAGGAACGGGCCGTTGCAAACGGCTCCCTGATGATGTGCGAGGTACAGGGTGCAAAAGAGGACTTCATTCGCCGCTGGAATAGCATTTTCAAAGAATACCCGGATGTTTTTGAAGATTCGGACTGCCGCAAGATTATTCACGACTTGACCGAAGATGCCGTACAGTATCTTCTGAAAATAAAGGAGAAAACGCTATGATGCTTTCTAACCTGAACCTTTCCAGCCTACCGGAGTGCAACTTCGAGGTGCGGTACGTTGACAGCGTTCTGCTGAACCCCTGCGCCGAATATCAGCGGCTGCTCCGCATGGGCAAGGTTGCACGAATCGCAGCAAACTTTTCGGAGTACATCGCCAATGAGCCGAAGGTCAGCTACCGGGATGGCCGCTACTTCGTCTTTGATGGTCAAAACACCATTGAGGCACGGAAAACGTGCAACGATGGGCGTGACCTCCCGATTCGCTGCAAGGTCTTCTACGGCCTTTCCAAAGAGCATGAAGCTCTGCTGTTTGCCGTGCAGACAGGCATTTCCAGCGAACTGACCGCTGGTGAACAACTTCGTGCCAAACTGGTGGCACACGAAGAAAACGCCTGCGATTTTGTTTCGGTAACGGAGGACACAGGTGTCCGCTTTGCACTGGATGGGATTCGTGCCCCGTGGAAAATCTACTGCATCCGCTCGGCTTACTACATCTACAAGAGTTACGGCACAGCCCTTTACCATGAAATGCTGAGTGTTCTCGTAGATGCGTGGGGCGGCGATTCTGATTCCTTCCTGTCGGGCATCCTGCATGGCATGGCTCGTTTTCTGGCTCTGTATCAGGGCGAATACAGCCGGGAACGGCTGATTCTCCGGCTGCGCACAGTGCATCCCAAGACCATCACCCGGCTGGCACAGAACGGCACTGGCAACGTGGCGGATCGCCACATGAAACAGATCCTGTCCATTTACAACGGTGCTGGTCGTGCCCACAGTCTGCCTTGCAAGCGGTGATGAGCATGATCCCAGTCAACCGAAAGTTTCTGCGCGGTGATATTTACTACGCCAATCTGGAGCCGCACCTTGGCTCCGAGCAGGGCGGTATCCGCCCTGTGGTCGTGGTGCAGAACAACACCGCAAACTGCTATTCGCCCAACCTCATTGTTGCGCCTGTCACATCCAATACTGCAAAGAAGCCCGATCACCAAGCCCACGTTCTTGTGGACGGTAATCGGGCTTTTTTGCAGCCCTCTATGATTTTGGCAGAATCTGTCCAGACCATCAGCAAGGGACGGCTGATCCGCCCGATGGGGCGGTTGAGCATCCCGGAACTCATTCGGCTCAATTATGCGCTGCTCTATCAGCTCGATCTGAACGAATGGGTATGGAGAAAGGAGGCCTATGAACGCTATCTGCGATACCACCGCTAAATCCGAAACTCTTTCCGTCAAAGGCTGCAAGGTCAAGATCACCTATGCGCCTGCGGATACGGACTGTCTGGATGCGATCCAGAAGCTGCTGCAAACCACCATCCTGCGCACGGCAGGGCACACCGCTGCCTGACATCCTTGTGTTCCTTGAATGCGTGAGATAAGATAAAATCGAACTGAACCTTGAAAACAAAATATGGACGAAACACGTTTGATTTTTCCTTTCTCACTCAAAGAAAGAGAGATTGAAATGAAAAAACGTGTCTATACCTTATACCGTGTTTCGACAAAGGGACAGGTCGAGAAAGACGACATCCCCATGCAGAAAGAAGCCTGTCGCAACTTTGCAGAAAGTCAGGGCTGGGAGATCGTCAAGGAATTTTCCGAAAAAGGCGTTTCCGGCTTCAAAAAATCTGCCAAAGAGCGTGACGAACTCCAGAAAATTCAACAGGCCGCGATGGAGGGCAAGTTTGACATCCTGCTGGTGTTCATGTTTGACCGTCTCGGTCGCCGTGATGATGAAACGCCCTTTATCGTGGAATGGTTCACGAAGCAGGGCATTGAGGTCTGGAGCGTGAATGAGGGACAACAGCGGTTCGATACCCATGTGGACAAGCTGATGAACTACATCCGCTACTGGCAGGCATCCGGCGAAAGTCTGAAAACCTCCGTCCGTACCCGGACAAGGCTGGAACAGCTCACCGGGGAAGGTCACTACACGGGCGGCACCGTGGCTTTTGGCTACAAGCGTGTCCGCCTTGGTCGAGTGAACAAGAAAAATCAAGAGGTCTGTGACCTTGTGATCGACGAAGCGGAAGCTGAGATCGTCCGGCTGATCTTTCACAAGTATGTTTATGAGGGCTACGGCGCACAGAAGTTGAGCCACTATCTTTATGAACAGGGAGTCGTAGGACGGAACAACAAAAATATCCCCAACACCAGCATCGTTCGGATGATCAAGAATAAAGGATACACGGGATACCTCATCAACGGTGCGGTGGAGACGGAGTGCCCACAGCTCCGCATCATCGAACCAGAGCTGTTCGAGCAGGCACAGGAACTGCGGCAGGCACGCACTTGTGAGCGTGGCGGCACTTCACTGGGCACCAGTTCCAAAGCCCTGTTGACCGGGCTGGTCTACTGTGCCCACTGTGGCAACCGCTTGAGCCTGACCAGCAGCGGACGGACACACACCTACGCAGATGGGCATACGGTGAAAGAAGTCCGGCCCCGGTATAGCTGCTTTTATAAGATTCGGCATCCGGGTGACTGCGATGGGCAGTCCGGCTATGGTGTTTCTAAGCTGGATTCCATTGTGGAAGAAGTTGTCCGGCAGATCTTCGCACAGTTCCGGGAGGTTTCCCGGAAGAAGCTGCTGGAATCGGTCAAGACCAACGATGCCGCCCGCATCCAGAAGAAAATCAAGAAAATTCAGAAAGATTTGGAAGCCAAGCAGAAAGAGCTGGACGACCTGAAAGCCGAAACCATCCTCGTCATCCGGGGCGTAAGTGCCTTGGACAAAGAACTGCTTGGCACACTGGTGGCCGAAGCAAAAGATGCACTGGAAACCCTGGGAAAGCAGCTCGTGCAGGCACAGGAAGAATACGAAGAAGCCACCAAAACAGCAAAGCGTAGTAACTACATCTGCAACGAGCTGTTTACATGGGCGGATGTTTACGACACCGCCAACCACGATGAACGCCGCGCCATTTTGCAGCAGTTCATTAAGGAGATTCGCGTCCGAAAAGACTATGAGATCTCGATTACGCTGAACGCCAGCTTCAACCAAGTGGAGCAGCTCAAGGCTGTATCAACCTACGATGGTGCGGAGATTTTTGAAGAAATTTCCGAGAAGGGGGCATAAAAGCGATGTGCTTGCCCGCAGAACTCTGCAAAATGCAAAGAAAGAAGCGTGAAACCGATGGATTTTCAAAAAGTACATGGATGACCCCGCCCGGTTCGCATCCGACTTCAGGGTTCGGAGCCCGGCACGGTCTGCCAAAGTTTTTTAGGCATAAAAAACGCCGCATCGTACAAAACGATGCGGCAAATTGGTGGACCTAGAGGGATTCGAACCCTTGACCTCTCGGATGCGAACCGAACGCTCTCCCAACAATCTCGCTTTTGTGCACACCTTATGCACCGTGAGAAAAGAAAAATCAACGTATATTCGTCCATATAAAACGACCTGCCATCCCAACGGCCTTTCTTGGTCGCAAGTATGGTTTCCAATCCGCTGATTTTCAAAAGGAAGCGATTTGGGATGTAATATGGTTGGCGGACAAGTGAGCTACAGGCCCTTGAGATGTAACTCACTTGGGGTTCAGATGTATCGCATCTCAATTTACAATAAAATACGATGTACCGTAAAAGCGCAACTTCTACTCGGAAAGAATGAAAGCTGCGCTTTTATTTTTACCCACAAAACATTTCAAAAGGAGAATGCCCATGGATAAAGACTTTATGCTGAACTACTACGACAAAATGGTACGTCCAATATGGACGGAGCTGATGAAGACACCTCGCTATCAGAGGGTGGCTTGCGAACACGACAAGCTCGAACGTGAGTTCCGGCGGCTGTTGGATGAAAAGCTGGGGCGGAAGTATCTTGAACTGGACGATGCACTGTTCCGAGTGATGGATGACATCGCAGAAGCTATGTATATGAAAGGTGCCGCAGACCGTGAGTTGATGATCCGTTAATACCATGAGTTACGACTACTTCTATGGGCAGTCGGGCGAACTGTTTTCCTACTTCCGTATTCCGAAAGCACTCTTTCAGGACAGCCGTTTCCGGCAGCTTTCCACGGACGCCCGAACACTGTATGGCATCCTGCTTGACCGTATGAGCCTTTCCGCAAAGAACAACTGGTTGGATGAGCAAGGGCGCGTGTATATCATCTACACTGTCCGGGAAGTGCAGGAATCTCTCTGCTGCGCCGAACACAAGGCGGTCAAGCTGTTCCGGGAACTGGAACAGGCCAATCTTATTGAGCGCAAACGGCGAGGGCTGGGCAGACCCAGCTTGATCTATGTCAAGAACTTTTCGTCTGGACTGCCGCCAAAAGCACAAGTACAGAATTGCGCAAACAGCAATTCTTGTGCTGCTGAAAATGCAGTTCAGGTGCAGCCAAAACCGCAATCTAATAAGACTGATAAGAATAAAACAGAGAGGAACAATCCTTTCCTCCCGGATGAATCGGACAGAGAACAACTCGAAGATTATTTTTATCAGGCATTGGAGGTCGAACTGCTGCTCCGGCTTTGCCCGGATGATGAGGACACCATCTATCAAATTGTGGACTTGCTTGTGGACACCTGCTCCACCAAACGCAAGATGTTGAGGATTGCCGGGGATGATAAGCCCACCGAAGTGGTGCGCAGTCGGCTGAAAAAGCTGAACGCAGACCATATCCGCTTCGTGCTAGGCTGTCTGGCAGAGAACACTTCCCCAGTGCGAAACATGAAGCAATATTTGTTGGCAGCACTGTTCAATGCGCCCACGACCATGAATCTCTATTATCAGAACAAAACGAACCACGACTTTGCGCGTGGCTCTCCGAAAGCGGGGTGATGTTATCGCAAAGAAAGCTACCACAATCGCCATCGTAAACCAAAAAGGCGGCACGGCCAAGACCACTACCTGTGAAAATCTTGGTATCGGTCTGGCAATGGAGGGCAAAAAGGTTCTGCTGGTGGATGTTGACCCGCAGGGTTCACTTACCATCAGTATGGGCTGGCAGCAGCCGGATGAGCTGTCCACCACATTGTCCACCCTTATGCAGAAAGCCATGAACGACCAGCCCATCCAGCCCGGTGATGGTATCCTGCACCATGCAGAGGGCGTTGACCTTATCCCGGCCAACATTGAATTGGCAGGAATGGAAGTCGCCCTTGTGAACAGTATGAACCGGGAAAAGATGCTCAAGCAGGTGTTGGACAGTGCTAAACGCGAGTACGATTATATTCTGCTGGATTGCACTCCCTCATTGGGGATGCTTACCATCAACGCACTGGCAGCGGCAGACACGACACTGATTCCGATGCAAGCACAGTACCTTTCAGCAAAAGGTCTGGAACAGCTTTTGCAGACGATTGGCAAAGTTCGGCGGCAGATAAATCCAAAACTGAAAATCGAGGGCATTTTGCTGACCATGACGGACAGCCGCACCACCTATGGCAAGCAGATTGACAATTTAATCCGACAAGGCTACGGTCGGAAGATCCATGTGTTCGAGCAGACGATTCCCCATTCTGTTCGTGCTGCTGAAATCAGCACAACGGGAGAAAGCATTTACCAGCATGACCCGAAAGGCAAGGTGGCCGCAGCCTACCAATCTTTAACGAGGGAGGTGTTGGCAAATGCCGAAAAACAACGGAAACTTAGCTCTGAAAGGATTAGATGAGCTGCTATTTTCCACCGAGGAGCAACGGCAGGAAGAAAAAAGAGAGCAGGTACAGCAAATCCCCATTGATGAGCTGCATCCGTTCACCAACCATCCTTTCAAAGTTGTGGACGATGAAGCCATGACCCGAACAGTGGAAAGCATTGCTCAGTTTGGTGTGCTGGCTCCGCTTATCGCAAGGCCGCGCCCGGATGGTGACGGCTACGAGATTATCTCCGGCCACCGCCGCCAGTTCGCCGCAAAGATGGCCGGACTGGAAACTCTGCCTGTCATCGTGCGTGATATGGACGATGATGCCGCCACGATTCTGATGGTTGATTCCAACTTGCAGCGAGAACACATCTCACCCAGCGAAAGAGCGTTCGCGTACAAAATGAAGCTGGATGCTCTAAAAAATCAAGGTGCTAGGTCGGATTTAACTTCCCGACAAGTTGTCGGGAAGTTGGAGGCTGCTGACGTGATAGGAAAAGCCACCGATGAAAGCGGCAGACAAGTACAGCGGTATGTCCGACTTACGAACCTTATTCCTGAACTGCTCAATATGGTGGACGAAAAAATGATTTCATTCAATCCTGCCGTAGAGCTGTCTTATCTCTCGCCTGAGCAACAGCAGGAAATGATAAAGGCGATGGACGATACGCAAAACGCACCTTCCGTTTCACAGGCAAAGCGCATCAAAGAACTGGCACAGAAAGGTCAATTCACCTCTGATGCCGTTGTTGCCATTATGGGAGAAGAAAAGAAAGGCGAACTGGACACAGTAACTATCAAAAACGACATCCTGCGAAAATACTTTCCGCGCAGTTACACGCCCCGGCAAATGGAAGAAAAAATCATACAGCTTCTGGATGCGTGGCAGAAAAAGCGTCAGCGTAGCAATGAGCGTTGACAGCGCATGAACCGATAAGACCCGATTGGGTCTTTTATTTTGAAAAAAATTAGGAGACTAACTATTAAAAGTCAAGCCCCAAAATGAAAAAATCCGTCTGCCGACCG
>OIWP01003043.1_pt1 | contig 14926 bp, 19 predicted proteins | sample 1587661 | NCBI WGS metagenome assembly OIWP01 (sample SAMEA3888899, study PRJEB22519) | human gut metagenome | biome: human gut; feature: human-associated habitat; material: faeces | place: Denmark | collected 2010 | reverse complement strand
CTTCGAAAATTCCCCGGGGGTTATATTTGTAAATTGATATTTACGGACCCCTGGGCCAAGCGTATAAGCCGGTGTGGGAAACCAGCCTTTCTTTTCTCCTTTCATTCTCATAGTAGGGTCCTCCAAACTTGCCATAATCCTACCCTTAACAACACGAAAAGCTTATACGCTTGGCCCAGAGGTTCATGAATTCTCAGATGTAACTCCCAAAAACTAATATGAAAGGAGGAAAGAACTATGCCAAGACGTAAGGCCAGCCCGACTCTGAAGTCTGATTCGAGTTCAAGACCGGCCTTAACAGCTGAAGCTAGAGAGAATCAGCTCATTGCCCTTGCTACGGATCTAGCAGAACAGCAACTTCGGGCAGGGACTGCCTCCTCTCAGGTGATTACGCATTACCTTAAGCTTGCTTCTTCAAAGGAGCGTCTCGAAAAAGAGATTCTCGAGAAGCAGAAAGAGCTGATTACTGCAAAGACAGAATCCTTGCAGGCATCGCGTCATAGTGATGAACTTTATCAGAAGGCAATTGCTGCTATGCAGCGGTATAGCGGGCACGGAGGGCCAGACGACTATGACGACGAAGATTATTAGAACCTACTCTGAGCTTAAAGAGCTCAAAACTTTTGAAGAGAGATTCAAGTATTTGAAACTTGGAGGCGTTGTCGGTGTTGAAACATTCGGGTTTGACCGATATTTCAATCAGAAGTTCTATACGACAACGGAATGGAAGCAGCTTCGTAACCACATCATCGTCAGGGACCTTGGATGTGACCTCGGATGCGAAGACCATGAGATTTTCGGTCAGCGAATCATTATTCATCATATGAATCCGATCGATCTTGAGGACATCGAGAAGAAGAGCGACTTCCTTTTAAATCCTGAGTTTCTAATCACCACTATCCATTCGACTCATAATGCCATTCACTATGGCGACGAGAGTCTTATCATAACTGCTCCTATCGAGCGGCGTCGTAATGACACTTGTCCATGGAAACTTTAGGAAAGGAGGAATGCTATGGATAGTATTCTTAATTCGATTAAGAAGCTTCTCGGGATTACTGATGACTATGCGTGCTTTGATACGGACATCATGCTCCACATCAATAGTGCGCTTTCTGTTCTAACGCAGATTGGCGTCGGCCCTGAGACTGGCTTTACAATCGAAGACGCTAACGCCACTTGGAACGACTTCATTCCAGATGACCCAAGGCTCGGAATGGTGAAAACGTATGTCTTTCTCAAAGTGAAGTTGGCGTTTGATCCTCCTACAAGTTCTGGAGTTCTCACTTCCTATGATCAGATGGCTAAAGAGTACGAATGGAGACTGCAGGTTGCTACTGACCCGCCAGTAGTTCCAGAGCTTGGGGGTGAAAATCAAAATGGAGTCTAACTACCTGACCCATTATGGGATCAAAGGGCAGAAGTGGGGTATCAGACGGTATCAGAATCCGGATGGTTCACTTACCTCTGCGGGTAGAAAGCGTTACTCCGATTCCGGCGGTATTCGGGGTGCCGTATCCAAAGTAAAGAACGCGGTCACAAGACGTGGCCCCAGTTCTAAAGCAGCCGCCAAGAAAAAGCAGGCAGAAAAAGAAGAGAAAGAGAAGGAGACTCTTGAGCAGAAGAAGGAACGTGTTCTCAAGTCTCGTTCCGCAAAGGAACTTTACGAGAATGCAGATCTCTTTACGACTCAGGAACTCCAGTCCGCTTACAATCGTTTGAGTTTGGAGCGGAATATTTCGAGTCTTGTTCCGAAGGACGTCGACAAGGGTAAGCAGTTCGTCGATAATGCCATCAAGACAGCTAAGACGCTTAATGATGCGATCGATACTGGTGGTAAGCTTTACAACAATGTCGCAAAGGTTTACAACAGTCTTACCGAAGAAGGCAGAAAGAAGCCGCTTCCCATGATTGGAGACAACCAGAAGAAGGACAAGAAGGATGATGACTAAGGAGTGAAAACATGGCGCTGTCAAACACTGCCGTCCCGAAGTATTACGGCATGTTTCGCGATGCCGTGCTCCGAGGCGAGATCCCCATTAACCGAGAAATTGAGATGGAGATGCACCGTATCGATGATCTGATTGAAGATCCGAATTACTACTATGACGATGAAGCTGTTGAAGGCTGGATTGCGTTCTGTGAAGGGGAACTCACCCTTACAGATGGTAGTGAACTTGTCATGCTTGACACGTTTAAGCTTTGGGGTGAACAGATCTTCGGATGGTATTACTATGTTAGACGAACAGTCTATGAGCCAGATCCTGACGGTCATGGTGGCAGGTATGTAAACAAGAAAATTCTAAAGCGTCTTGTAAACAAACAGTATCTGATTGTAGGACGAGGCGCCTCAAAGACTCTTTACGATACTTGTATCCAGGCTTACTTCCTCACTGTCGACTTTACTACCACTCATCAGATCACCACTGCATTTACGATGAGACAGGCCGAAGAGGTCATGTCCTCGTTTAAGACCGCTATCACTCGTTCGAGGGGTCCGCTATTTCAGTTCATGACCGAAGGCTCGCTTCAGAACACGACGGGTTCCAAAGCGAATCGTCAGAAGCTGTCTGGTACAAAGAAAGGTATCGAGAATTTCCTTACCAACTCACTTCTTGAGGTTCGACCGATGTCTATCGACAAGCTTCAGGGTCTTCGCTGTAAGGTGGCGACCATCGACGAGTGGCTCTCTGCGGATGTTAGAGAGGACGTAGTGGGCGCTATTGAGCAGGGTGCGTCTAAGGTTGACGACTACATCATTGTGGCAACTTCCTCCGAAGGTACTGTGCGTAACGGAGCAGGCGATACAATCAAAATGGAGTTGATGAAGATCCTTAAAGGGGGATACGTCAACCCCCATGTCTCGATCTGGTGGTATAAGCTTGATAGTGTTGACGAAGTTGGCCATCCTGAGTATTGGCTTAAGGCAAATCCGAATCTTGGTAAGACGGTAACGTATGAAACGTATCAGCTGGATGTCGAAAGAGCAGAGCAGTCCCCTGCGGCTCGTAACGATATTTTGGCTAAGCGTTTCGGTCTTCCGATGGAAGGCTATACATATTACTTTACTTACGAAGAGACTCTTCCTCACAGAAAGAGAGAGTTCTGGAGAATGCCTTGCAGCCTTGGAATGGACCTTTCGCAGGGCGATGATTTCTGTTCGTTTACATTCCTCTTCCCTCTTGGTGATGGATCCTTTGGTGTGAAGACCAGAAACTACATCACATCTCTAACTCTTCAAAAGCTTCCTTTGGCGATGCGACTCAAGTATCAAGAGTTCATTGACGAAGGAAGTCTAACTGTCCTGGAAGGAACTGTTCTCGATCTCACGGACGTGTATGACGATCTGGATGCGTATATTACCGAGATGGAGTATGACATCAGGTCTGTTGGATACGACCCGTACAACGCTCAGTCTTTCATCAACCGATGGGAAGAAGAAAACGGACCGTTTGGTATTGTGAAAGTTATTCAGGGTGTTAAGACCGAATCGGTTCCGCTTGGCGAACTCAAGAAACTTTCTGAAGAGCGTATGCTTCTGTTCGATGAGGCACTTATGACATTTGCTATGGGTAACTGCATCGTTATGGAGGATACGAACGGTAACAGAAAGCTTCTTAAGAAGCGTCATGAAGCAAAGATTGATGCCGTTGCAGCTATGATGGACGCTTTCGTAGCGTGGAAGCTTAATAAAGATGCATTCGAATAAAAGGAGGAATTAGGTTGGCTTCGTATAAACTTAGAAATCTTTTTCCTCGTTCTCTAAACGATCAATCCGGTTGGAGTAATGCAACATTTAGTACTGAACATTCTAAATATGGCAACGGATGCTTTCTTGTTAGAGGAATTTCTGGGCTTCCAGAGGCGTTTTTGTACACAAACGATACGATATATTTGAACAATTCTCACAAATACTACGTTCGAGTTGAATTCTATCAAGAAGAAACATCAGGAAGTGTTGATGTATATTGGCCGGAAGCCGAACCATCATTTTTAGTTGGGGCCACAGGAGAAGTTGGAAATTGGTCCGTTGCAAGTTCCGTTAATTCTAGAACTAGGTTTTCAAATGGTTCGTACAAACTTCGATTCGATTTTAATAATTCAGGATTTACGGGAAAAATGTGGTTCGATGGAGCTTTAATGCTTGATCTTACAGAAACTTTTGGCGCTGGAAAAGAACCAACGAAGGAATGGTTGGACAAAAATATTCCTTGGTTTTTGGGAGAGTATACGTATTACGATACGCCCGAAAAAGTTTTGAATTTGAATTCGGAAAAAGAAGAAGGGAATCGAATTAAAATTTCATGGACTAAAACCGAAGATAATATCGATTTTTATAGAATTTATAAAGATAATGTTATTTTTGGAGAAGTTCTTGACCCTCTTCCTCTCTTTGAATTTCCTTTTTCGAATGAATCTTTAACTTCCCCAATGCTTCTGTTTTCGGATTTAAATGATATGTTCTTTGAAACAGATATTCCGATAAGAACCGAGATTTATTTTTCTGTTACAGCAGTTAGAAAAAACAAAGAATCTCCAAAATCTACAATTAAAGTATATTTCGATCGATATCCAAGAATTGACAGTATAGTTTTGGATCCAAATCCGGTCGAGCGAGGAAATATATTTTCTGTAAATGTTAAAGCTTCGTTTTTTGAAGATTTTTCATCTGAACTCATAGAATAAAGGAGTTGAAAAATGGCAATTAAAACGGTAAAAGCTACAATTAACGGGACCGCGTATACCCTTAATTGGGATGAGGTTTCTCAGAGCTATAAAGCTACTATTTCTGCTCCCTCTACGTCTTCATATAATGAAACAGGGCATTACTATCCGGTAAGTATTACCGCTACTGATGACGGCGGTAATGAGACCACCGTTAATGATCAGGACGAAACCTTTGGTACGATCCTGAGACTTCAGGTTAAGGAGAAAGTAGCTCCTGTTTCTACGATTACGTATCCCACCACGGGATCTCACATCACCACAAATACTCCTACGATTACCTGGACTGTTACAGATAATGATTCTGGAGTCGATCCTGATACAATTACAATTCAGATCGATTCGGCTCCGGTTATTAGAGACGGTATCCAGAAGACACCAAACGATCAGAAGGGATATGACTGTTCGTATACCCCGACAGCCATGGCGGATGGTCCTCATACCATCTTGGTAATGGCTTCGGATCACGATGGAAACACTGCAAATTCCGCTGGTTCTTCTATCACAGTCGATACTGTTCCTCCTATTCTTACTGTCACTTCTCCGGAAGACAACCTTGTTACCAATCAGAATGCCGTTACCGTTTCGGGTACTACCAATGACGCTACTTCTGGTCCTGTAACCCTTAAGGTTAACGATGTTCCGGTTACCGTCCAGGAAAATGGTACCTTTACTTATGAATTTACTCTTTCCGAAGGCGAAAACACCATCATGATCGTATCTACCGATTCTGCTGGTAAGTCGTCTACGGTTGTCCGTCATGTTAGAAAGGATACCGGTGCTCCTGTCTTCCAGGAAATCTCTATTGTTCCCAACCCTGTCGATGCTGGTCAGACCTATATCATTACCGTTAAGGTGACTGACTAATGGTTGTAAAGGTTTGGGGGTCTGTAAACGGTAATGATATTATCTTCATGCCGCAGGGAGATGATATTTGGACGTGTCAAGTCCCTCCAGTAGAAGATGGAGAATACATCGTCGACCTTTATGCAATTGACGAAGCTGGTAATCGAGCCTATACCGCAACCATTCTATTTACCGTTGATTCTAAGCATCTTATATTTACAGTTAAGGTTCTAAAAATATCCGGCAATGCGTTTTTCACAATGAAAGATCGCGTTACATGGCGTTTTAAAGAGTATAGCATGGTAGTGAAGAAATGCGAGGTTTGTGGAGGTGATATGTATGGAATCTCTTAATATGTACTCCGGCGAAACCAGAGTTGTGACGGTTGAAATCACGTCTTGCGATGAAGAGCCGTTTACGATTCGAAATCCTTCTTATCGCCTTCTTTACAGTGATGAGGTGGAGGAATCGGGCACTCCGGTTATGGAAGAGCACGACCTTACCATCACCTTGTCTCCAAAGAAAACAGGAAAGTATATTTTGGAAGTTACAGTCAACATCGCAAGTGAGACGATCATTCGAAAACTTTCTGTTTATGTAAGGGAATAGAGGGGGTATTAATTGTACTATGTAGTTCCCTATGACGAACTTTACCATTATGGTGTCAAAAGACAGAGATGGGGTATTCGAAGAACCCCAGAGCAGCTCGGTCATAAAATTAAAAAGCTTGAGAATAAAAATCGAAAGCTAAATGAACAGTCTATTAAAAAGACTGCAAAGGGCGCAGAGTATGAGGCTAAGGCTTCTAAACTTCGTTATAAAGGAATGAAGAAGGAGTCTAAGGCTACAAGCGAAAGACAGTACCAAAAAGCTAGAAAGTATCAGTTTAAAGCTGCTAAACTTGATATGAAGGGTAATAAGTTTAAAGTAGAGGCTGCAAAGGCTCAGGCTAAGATGTATAAGAATGATCGTTTAATCAGCCAGCTTGAGAACACTATTACCGCTATCGACAAAGGTACAATTCGTCGCGGACAAAACTTTATGACCCAGTATCTCATGCTTTATGAAGCTCCTAGCGAGGAAAGAGTAAGAGGACGGAGGTGATTCAATGGCGAGTTCGTTTGGTTCCAGGCTTATTCATGCTTGGAACGCGTTCTTTGATAAGAACGATCGGGCCATGTCTCCTGTAAATGTTGTCAGTTCCTCGTATCGACCAGATCGTCCAAGACTTTCTAGAGGAAATGAGCGAACGATTACTTCTTCTATTTACAATCGTATCTCTCTTGACGTTGCTGCAGTTACAATTCAGCACGTTCGAGTTGATCAAAATGGAAGATATGTCGAGACTATTAACTCTGGTCTTAACAATTGTCTGACCCTTGAAGCGAACATCGATCAAACATCCCGAGCTTTTATTCAGGATGTCGTGCTTTCTATGTTCGACGAAGGTGCTGTTGCCATTGTCCCGGTCGATACGACCGAAGATCCGGACAAGGTTGGTTCTTACGATATCAAAACTGTTCGAACTGGTAAAATTCTGGAATGGTATCCTCGCCATGTAAAGCTTCTCGTATACAACGATCGTACCGGTCAGCGGGAAGAGATCATCATGCCTAAGACGAGCGTGGCTATTGTTGAGAATCCGCTCTATGCGGTAATCAATGAACCTAACTCGACTATGCAACGACTTGTTCGAAAGCTTGCACTTTTGGATAGAGTTGACGAGGAATCCAGTTCTGGTAAACTTGATCTTATCATTCAGCTTCCTTACGTTATCAAGACTGAGGCTAGACGCCAGCAGGCTGAGAGAAGACGAAAAGAGATCGAAGATCAGCTCCAGGGATCTCGTTATGGTATCGCTTATACAGACGGTACTGAGAAGATCACACAGCTGAACCGTTCTCTTGAAAACAATCTCATCAAACAGATCGAGTATCTCACCGATCAGCTATATTCTCAGCTTGGCCTTACGGTTGAGATTATGAACGGTACTGCCGATGAGAAGAACATGCTCAATTACCAAAATCGTACCGTAGAACCTATTGTCGCTGCGATTGTTGATGGAATTAAGCGAGTCTTTCTTACTAAGACGGCCAGAACCCAGGGCCAAACAATTATGGCGTTCAAAGATCCGTTCCGTCTTGTCCCTGCTCTTGAACTTGCTGATATCGCAGATAAGTTTACGAGAAACGAGATTATGTCTAGTAACGAGATTAGACAGATTATCGGTCTCAAGCCCGCGGATGATCCGAAGGCTGATGAGCTTAGAAACAAGAATATTAGCCAGTCTAAGGAAGATGCTTCTGGTGGAGCAGCAGTTGCTTCGGCTCCTATGACCGAAGAGGCATACCAGAATTCGATGCGAAATCTCGAAGATCTTGACTCTCAGCTTATTGAGCTTCAGGATGAGCTTCGTCAGTCTGCTGAAGACTACGGAGAGATTCTTGAACATTATGCAAGTCCTTATTATGATCCCGTAAAAGCTCATGAATATTACATGAGAACTAGGAAACTTAAAGGACGCAGCTCTACTTCTGGCCTTAATGAAGAGGGAAGAACAGTAGCGAGCTATGTTCGGAACCAGCTCAATGAAGAGCGTAAGAAGAAGGTCGAAGATTCTAAGAATCGGCGGGATTCCGAGATCGAAAACGTAAGAGAAGAGACTGCTTCTGAGATTGAAAAGCTCAGAGAGGAAACCGATGCCGCTTCTGAAGCGTACCGCATCCAGACTCAGGGAAAGATCGATGACCTTAGAGAAAAACTCGAAGGAATGTCTTCTCTGATGACGAAGCTTAACGCAGAAAAGATTGGAAAGCAGATTCAGGATCTTCTCGTTGCGAATCAGAACGAGAGAGCGAGACTTGAAAACGAGTACCGCAACACCAGTGCAAATCTCAGAGGGGATCAGAAGACCGAGACTGCTTCTCTTCGGGAACAGCATTCTACCAGAACCCAGCAGTATAAAGATGAGTATAATCAGAAGTACGAGCAGGAGCTGGAGAAGCTTAAATCGGAGGAGAAGTATCAGTCGAAGAGGAAGAAGAGTAGTTCGAGTGACTGACGAAAGGAGGAGGTAAATCAAAATGGAGAAGTTTGATTTCTCTGGTTGGGCTACCAGAAACGATCTTAAGTGTTCTGATGGTCGAACCATCCGTCGTGATGCATTTAAAGATTGCGACGGTAAGACAGTTCCGCTTGTGTGGAACCACAATCACAACGATCCGAATAATATTTTGGGTCACGCCCTTCTCAAGAATCGTCCCGAAGGCGTTTACGCATACGGTAAGTTTAATGACTCCGAGTCTGGAAAGGTCGCGAAGCTTCTCGTAGACCATGGCGATATTTCTTCGCTTTCTATTATGGCTAATCAGCTTAAACAGAATGGCGGGGATGTTCTTCATGGTGTAATTCGAGAGGTTAGCCTTGTTCTTGCCGGTGCAAATCCCGGTGCATTCATCGATACTGTGGTTGCACATTCGGACGATACTGACGAAACCGCCATTATCTTTACAGGTGAATACCTGGAGTTTGAGCATGGCGAAGACTTGGAAGAGGAGGACACGAAAGTGACCGAAGAAAAGATTAAGGAAGAGAAGGTAGAAGAGGAAATCACTCACGCAGACGAGGACAGTAAGACAGACGACAGCGCTGAAACCGTCGCGGATGTGTTTAACACTCTTACCGATAAACAGAAGCGGGTTGTCTATGCTCTTATTGGCGAGGCTCTTACGTCTGCAGATGGAGAAGACGACACTACTGATGAAACAACTACCGAGGAGGAATCTGAAGTGAAGCATAACGTATTCGATAAGGATACCGAGATTCGCGAGGACGAGAATGTTTTGTCCCACGAGGCTCAGATGGAGATTATCGGCGATGCTAAGCGCTATGGCTCTATGAAGGAGTCTGCTCTTGCTCACGGCATCGACGATGTTGAGTGGCTGTTCCCTGATTATAAGGAGCTGAATAACCCGCCCACCTTCATCCAGCGGGATATGGAGTGGGTATCCAAGGTTATGAATGCTGCTCGTCACAGCCCGTTCAGCCGGATTAAGACCACCTTCGCTGATATTACCGAGGATGAGGCCCGTGCTCGTGGTTACATCAAGGGTAAGATGAAGAAGGAAGAGTTCTTCTCGCTGCTGAAGCGTACCACCGATCCTCAGACCATTTACAAGAAGCAGAAGATGGATCGCGATGACGTGATCGACATCACCAGCTTCGATGTTATTTCTTGGCTGAAGAGCGAGATGCGCATGATGCTCAACGAGGAGATTGCTCGCGCTATTCTGGTTGGCGACGGTCGTCTGGCTTCCGATGACGACAAGATTCAGGAGAATCATATTCGTCCCATTTGGAAGGACGATGATCTGTATACCATCAAGGCTCGTGTGGCTCCGACTGGCACTGGCACTTCTGGCGCTGTTACTGACGACGATAAGGCTAAGGCTTTCATTCGCGCTGCTATCAAGGCCAGAAAGGACTACAAAGGCTCTGGTAGCCCTGTTCTCTTCACCACTGAGGACATGCTCACTGACATGCTGCTTCTGACCGATGAGATGGGTCGCGACCTGTATACCTCTGAGGCTCAGCTGGCCACCAAGCTGCGTGTTCGCGAGATCATCACCGTTCCAGTTATGGAGAATCTGTCTCGTACCTCTGGTTCTGACGATCTTGCTCTGATGGGTATTATCGTTAACATGACTGACTATAACATTGGTGCCGATCGTGGCGGTGCTATCAGCATGTTCGAGGACTTCGATATCGATTACAACCAGCAGAAGTATCTGATCGAGACCCGTTGCTCCGGCGCTCTGATCAAGCCTTACTCTGCGATTGCTCTCGAGATCAAGACCAACTAAGTTATATTTTCGAGACAAGGAGGTAACACGTAATGACTACTGATTTCCGTCCCTTTGAGGGTGTAATCTACAGCGATGCTGAGGAGAAGCTGGTAAAGGCTGTCGTTCTGTATGGCAAGACCTCCGATACTGCTCTGTATCGCGATGCTAAGACGACCGATGGTAACGAGGTTAACGCCGCTGAGCTGATGGAGCTGTGCAAGAAGGGTCTCGTCATCTCCTATGAGGGCGCCTTCTACACTCCTGTAAACTTCAAGGACGATTCCGGTACCGTTAAGGTGGTTATCGCTACCTACTCCGGTTCCGCTTTCGCCGGTGTGGAGTTTGCTTCCGAGGAGTAAATCAAAATGGAGTTGGGGTGACACGAAATGGCGAAGTATTGTGGTGTAATTGGCTTTGGCTACACCAGCGAAGATACTCCGGGTGTATGGGTTGAGCATATTAAGACCCGTAGCTATTACGGAGATTTGATTCGAAACTCTAGACGACTTCAGTCTACTGACAAAGTCAATGACGACATCAATATTTCTAACCAGATTAGTGTCGTCCTTGATCCGTATCTCGAGCAGAACTTCCATGCAATTCGCTATGTAACCTTTATGGGAGCGAAATGGAAAGTGACTGATGTCGAGGTAAACCGTCCGAGACTTACAATGACGTTGGGAGGGCTGTATAATGAATCAGAGACTGGAACTTCACGAACTTCTTGTTGAGATTCTGGGTTCTCGTAACGTATATTTTCAGCCACCGGCAAATGTTAGAATGAAGTATCCCGCGATTGTCTATAGTCGAAACGATGTAGACAATCAGCATGCGGACAACCTTCCTTATATTCAAAAGATTGGCTATCAGATTATCGTCGTTGACAAAAATCCTGATAGCGAAATCGTTGGAAAGGTAGCGCAGCTTCCTCTCTGCCGGTATGATCGTCACTATAACTCGGATAATCTCAATCACGATGTATTCTCAATTTATTATTAAGGAGGAATTAACCAATGGCTGCTATTACTTGGGATACTACTGGCGAGCGTCTCTTTGAAACTGGCGTCGACCATGGTGTGCTCTATCCCAGTTCCTCCAGCGGTACCTACAATAATGGTGTCGCTTGGAATGGTCTGAGCGCTATTACTGAGTCTCCCTCTGGTGCGGAGGCTACTGCCGTTTGGGCGGATAACATCAAGTATGTTAACCTGCTGTCTGCCGAGGAATTCGGTGCTACTGTTGAGGCCTACACCTATCCGGATGAGTTCGCTATCTGCGATGGTACCGCTGAGCTGGTCGATGGGGTTATCGTTGGTCAGCAGCCCAGAAAGGTCTTTGGTCTGTGCTATCGTACCAAGATTGGTAACGATGTAGACGGTAACGACCATGGCTACAAGCTGCATATCATCTATGGCGCTCAGGCTTCTCCTTCTGAGAAGGCTTACAGCACTATTAACGATAGCCCCGAGGCGATTAGCTTCTCTTGGGAGCTGACCACCACTCCGGTTAACGTTACTGGTATGAACACTACCTCTTATCTGGTCATCGACTCCACCAAGTGCGATGCTGCAAAGCTGACCGCTCTGGAGAAGATTCTGTATGGTTCCGCCGAGCCCGACACTGCTCCCAGACTTCCTCTGCCTGACGAGATCAAGACCCTGATGACTCCCAGCGAGTAATCAATTTATAATTCCCTACGAATAAAAGAAGAGCCGTATTCAGGTCAGCTGGCGGCTTTCTCTTTTATTTTATTTAAGTGAGATACTGAAAGGAGAACATGCATGTACAAGAAGACTATTTCTTATACCGATTATAACGGTGTTGCTCGTACCGAAGACTTCTACTTCCACCTCAGTGAGGCCGAAATTCTGGAATGGGAGCTTAGCGTAAATGGCGGTCTTAGCGAGTATCTCAATAAGATCGTGAATGCCAACGACGGCCCGACTCTTACCAAAATCTTTAAGGAGCTCATCTTTAAGTGCTATGGTGAGAAGAGCGATGATGGTCGTCGTTTCATCAAGTCTCCTGAGCTTTCTGAAGCTTTCTCTCAGACTGAGGCCTATTCTAAGCTCTACATGGAGCTGGCTCTTGATGCAAATGCCGCATCCGAGTTCATTAACAAGGTAGTTCCTTCGAACATGAGCACTCCGGGTAACAAACCACTGAACGCTCCTACTATCATTAAGTAAGAAGGGATACGATGCTTCGAATTACGATTCCTGAAGGCGAACTTTGGGATGAGAGAAAACAGGAGTTTGTTTATGTAAAATCTCAAACTCTCGAACTCGAGCATTCCCTTCTCTCTATTTCGAAATGGGAGTCGAAGTGGCATAAATCGTTTCTTTCCGGACGAGAGAAAACCGAAGAAGAGATTCTTGATTATGTTCGCTGCATGACGATTACAAAGAATGTCGACCCCGATATTTACAATCATCTCAGCAATGAGAACATCAGACAGATTAATGCGTACATCGACGATCCAATGACTGCGACTGTGATTAACGAGCTTCCAGAAGAAGAAAGTGCGAAGGGTAAGAGTCGTGATACGATTACCAGTGAGCTCGTCTACTACTGGATGATCGCGTTTAACATTCCAGTCGAGTTCGAACGTTGGCACATCAGTCGTCTTCTCACGCTCATTCGGGTGTGTGAAATTAAGAACTCTCCTCCCAAGAAGGTTAATAAGAAGACTGCTATGGCTCGAAGACGTGCTCTCAATGAAGCTCGTCGAAAGAAGATTGGGAGTAAGGGGTAATCTTGTCTGAAACTGAAAGGAGTGCCTATGCAACCCATTACGTTCAGACAAAAGGGTGACTTTTCTAAGATTACCAGATTCCTGGAACGTGCGAAAGAATCTGTCAACCTGGGTCTACTCAACAAGTATGGTCGAATGGGTGTGGATGCACTCAAATCGGCAACTCCAGTTGATACAGGTCTTACCGCGAGTTCTTGGTACTATGTGATTGTTCGGAGAAAAGGCTCGGTATCGCTCGAGTTCTATAACTCCAACAATCAAAATGGAGTTCCGATTGCTATCATTCTGCAGTATGGGCATGCGACCGGTACTGGAGGATGGGTTGAAGGCGTGGATTATATTAACCCTGCGCTCAAACCGATATTTGACGAACTCGCACAAGAAGCATGGAGGGAGGTTGTTGGACGTTGAGCAAAGAAGTTGATCAGAGAGTTGTCGAAATGCGATTTGACAATCAGCAATTTGAGCAGAATGTCAAGACGACGATGTCAACTCTTGACCGACTCAAGGCGGCTCTTAACTTCAAAGGTTCTGTTCAAGGGCTGGACGCAGTTAATAACGCCGCTAAGAACAATAACGTTGGTCTAATTGGCCAAGCTGCAGAAGCCGTTAGCGTGAAATTCTCTGCCATGGAAATCGTAGCGATGACTGCGCTGTCCAACATCACGAACTCTGCAGTAAATGCTGGCAAGAATATTATAAACGCGCTCACTTTGGAACCAGTCATGACGGGTTTCCAGGAATACGAGACGCAGATTAACGCCGTTCAGACTATTCTTGCTAATACCTCTATGAACGGCACAACTCTTGAGCAGGTAACGGCCGCTCTGGACGAACTGAACCTTTACGCGGATAAGACCATTTACAACTTCACCGAAATGGCGAGAAATATTGGTACTTTTACCGCGGCAGGTGTTGAGCTTGATCCCGCGGTTGAAGCGATTAAGGGTATTGCGAACCTCGCAGCTCTTTCTGGTTCGAATGCACAGCAGGCATCTACCGCAATGTATCAGCTTTCTCAGGCTCTTGCGGCTGGTAGGGTCAGTCTTATGGACTGGAACTCGGTAGTAAACGCTGGTATGGGTGGTAAAGTATTCCAGAACGCTCTTATGGACACCGCTGAAGCTATGGGCATTGTCGTTGACAGATCTATTAGTTTCAGAGAGTCTATTAGTTCTACTGGCGATAAACAGTCTTGGCTTACTTCTGAGGTTCTTTTGAACACTCTTAGGCAGTTCACGGGAGATCTTACCGATGCCGAACTTGCTCAGATGGGCTTTAATGAGGCTCAGATTGAGTCGATTCAGAGTCTTGCTCAAACAGCAAACGATGCTGCTACAAGAGTAAAGACTGCGACTCAGCTTTTCGATACTCTTAAGGAATCTGTTCAGTCTGGTTGGACCCAGACCTGGGAACTTATATTTGGTGATTTCGAAGAGGCAAGAGAGTTCTTCACTGGTGTATCGGATCTTCTTAGTGGGTTCTTCCAGCAGAGTTCAGATGCTAGAAATGCATTTGTCGAAGCTGTCATGGCTTCTCCTTGGGATAATTTCTCTAAGAAGCTTCAGGAAGCTGGAGTTGATATTGAGGACTTCCAGAAGAAGGCTTGGGATGCTGCTAAGGCTTCTGGTAAAGTAACAGACGAGCTCATGGAGAATGCAGGCTCGTTTGAGGCCACTCTCCAGAATGGATGGCTTACTTCTGATATCATCGTTCAGGTTCTCAGAGAGTATGCCGGGGCTACTGCTGAAGTAAC
>OIWP01003041.1_pt1 | contig 14932 bp, 12 predicted proteins | sample 1587661 | NCBI WGS metagenome assembly OIWP01 (sample SAMEA3888899, study PRJEB22519) | human gut metagenome | biome: human gut; feature: human-associated habitat; material: faeces | place: Denmark | collected 2010 | reverse complement strand
GCATTGGCATTCCATAACGCATTATATCGTCAACAAGTGGAAAGAAAAACAGCTTCTATCATCAGCCAAGCCCTTCATTATGGACAAGACTTTACACAATTTAGAAATGATGGGGCCCTCTTCTGGAAAGACGGTAAATTACACACTACCGTAGTAGAGAAAAAACAATTTGATATTGTTAGTACAGCACTAAAAAATGCCCAAGATCCACAGCTTGATATGGCTCTTATCTTGAGCCAAGGCAAATTGACACAAGCCCAATTAGAGGACTTCCAATCTGATGCATTAGCAATCTACGAAGCAAAAGAGCCTCAAGGCAAAATCATCAGTATTCTACCTAATGATGATGCATCTGTATTGGTCATCACTGCTGATTCTGTACAAGCGGGTACAACAAAACGTACAATTCAGCGCATTAATACCACTATATAATTGAAACGCGGAGGGAACCATCATGGAAAAACGGGAACAGCTGTATGAGGGCAAGGCAAAAAAGGTCTACGCGACCGACGACCCCGCCCTGGTCATCGTGGATTATAAGGACGACGCCACCGCGGGCAACGGCGCCAAGAAAGGCACCATCCGCGGCAAGGGCGTGGTGAACAACAAGGTCACCAACTCGCTGATGAAGATGCTGGAGGAAAACGGGGTACCCACCCATTTTGTCGAGCAGCTCTCCGACCGGGAGACGGTGGTCAAAAAGGTGAGCATCGTGCCGCTGGAGGTCATCGTGCGCAACGTGGCGGCGGGCAGCTTCACCGCCCGCCTGGGCGTGGCCGAGGGCACCCGCTTTGCCAGCCCCACCCTGGAGTACAGCTATAAGGACGATGCGCTGGGCGACCCGCTGATCAACAGCTATCACGCCATCGCCCTGGGCGCGGCCACCCGGCAGGAGCTGGACACCATCGACGCCTATGCTTTCAAGGTGAACGAGGTGCTGAAAGCCTATCTGGCCAAATTCAATATCGATCTCATCGACTTCAAGCTGGAGTTCGGCCGCCTGCCCGACGGCACTATCGTGCTGGCGGACGAGATCAGCCCCGACACCTGCCGCTTCTGGGACGCCACCACCGGCGCCCACCTGGACAAAGACCTGTTCCGCCGCGATCTCGGCGGCGAGGAGGACGCCTACCGCGAGGTCCTCAAGCGCCTGCTGGGGGAGTGAGCATGAGCGTACAGGAGAGCGGAAAACTGCACGAGGAGTGCGGCGTCTTCGGGGTCTACGACAAGGGCGAGGCGGGGGATGTGGCCGCGCTGACCTACTACGGTCTCTACGCGCTGCAGCACCGCGGCCAGGAGAGCTGCGGCATGGCCATCAACGACGACGGCGTCTTCACGCTGCACAAGGACATCGGGCTGGTGGGCGATGTCTTCACGCCGGAAAAGCTCCGGGCCCTGGGCGGCGGCCGCATGGCGGTGGGCCATTGCCGCTACGCCACCACCGGCACCCGCAGCCGCAGCAACGCGCAGCCGCTGGTGGTGCGTCACATCAAGGGCAGCATGGCCCTGGCTCACAACGGCAACCTGACCAACGCCGCCGAGCTGCGGGAAAAATTTGAGCTGGAGGGGGCGATTTTCCACACCACCAGCGACACCGAGGTCATCGCCTACGCCATCACCAAAGAGCGCATCCACGCCCCCAGCATCGAGGCGGCGGTGGAGGCGGCCATGGGCCAGCTGGCGGGGGCCTACAGCCTGGTCATCTCCTCGCCCAGCAAATTGATCGCCGTGCGCGACCCGGTGGGCTTCCGTCCGCTGTGTATGGGCCGCATGGGCGAGAGCATCCTCTTTGCCAGCGAGTCCTGCGCGTTCGACGCCGTGGGCGCCGAATTTGTGCGGGACATCGAGCCGGGCGAGATCGTGGTGGTGGACGCGCAGGGGGTGCGCAGCATCCGCAGCCGCTGCGGCGGGCCCTCGGCGATGTGCGTCTTTGAGTTCATCTATTTTGCCCGTCCGGATTCGGTCATCGACGGCATCAACGTGTATCAATCCCGTGTGGAGGCGGGCAAACGTCTGGCCGTCGGCGACGACGTGCAGGCGGATATGGTCATCGGCGTACCGGACAGCGCGCTGGCGGCGGCGATGGGCTATGCGCAGCAGAGCGGCATTCCCTACGGCGACGGACTGGCCAAAAACCGCTATGTCGGCCGGACCTTCATTCAGCCGACGCAGAAGCAGCGTGAACGCGGCGTGCGCATGAAGCTGAGCGCGATCAGCAGCATCGTCAGCGGCAAGCGCGTCGTCATGGTTGACGATTCCATCGTGCGCGGCACGACCAGCAAGAAGATCGTGAAGATGCTGCGCGACGCGGGCGCGAACTACGCCGTGTACGACAAAACCCAGCCCAACCCCACCGTTGACCAGGTTGAAGAAGCCCTTGAGCTCTACCACCAGCGCCAATGCACCGCGATTATCGCGATTGGCGGCGGCTCGTCGATGGACTGCGCCAAAGCCGTGGGCGCGCGCGTCGCGTACCCGAACAAGTCGCTCTCGCGCATGAAGGGCGTTCTGCGCGTGCTCAAGGCGACGACCCCGATTATCGCCATTCCCACCACCGCTGGCACGGGCAGCGAAGTCACCTTGGCCGCCGTGATTACCGACGGCCACGAGCGCCACAAATACGCGATCATGAGCTTCCCGCTTATTCCCCACTACGCCGTGCTCGACGCGCGTCTCACCTACACGCTGCCGCCACACCTTACCTCCACCACGGGCATGGACGCGCTCACGCATGCCGTGGAAGCCTATATCGGCAGGTCAGCCACCAAGCAGACGCGGGAACTCGCCCTCGACGCGACCAAACTGATATTCGGAAACATCCAGCGCGCCTATGAGCATGGCGACGACCACGAAGCGCGCGAGAATATGCTGCACGCCGCGTACAAAGCGGGCATCGCGTTTTCCATGTCGTACGTGGGCTACGTGCATGCCATCGCCCACTCGCTCGGCGGCCAATACGGCGTGCCCCACGGCCTGGCCAACGCCGTGATTCTGCCCTATGTGCTCGAAGCGTACGGCGAGGCGGCGCACAAAAAGCTTCACCAGCTCAGCATGGCTGCGGGCGTATGCGCCGCGACCGATTCCGACGCTGAAGGCGCAGCGAAGTTCATCGCGGCGATCAAGGAACTCAACGCGAGCATGAACATCCCTGAGAAAATCAGCGGCATCAAGCACGACGACATCGCACACCTGGCCCATACGGCCGAGCGCGAGGCGAACCCGCTCTATCCCGTGCCCAAGCTCATGACTGAGCACGAACTGGCCGCCCTCTATGAAGAAATCGCAGATTGGAACGAATAATGACCGGCGAAGAAATCCAAGCACTCGTGGGCGCGCAACGCACCTTCTTCAACAGCGAAGCCACGCTTTCCGTTGATTTCCGCATCAAGAGCCTGCGCAAGCTCTACGACGCCGTGAAGGTGCACGAAGACGACATTCACGCGGCGCTCACGGCCGATTTGGGCAAGAGCGCCTACGAGGGGTTCATGTGCGAAAGCGGCCTGGCGCTCACTGAAATTTCCTACATGATCAAGCACACGCGCAAGCTTGCTCGACGCAAAACCGTTCGCACACCGCTCGCGCAATTTGCCTCGCACAGCTTCACACAGGCGATGCCCTACGGCAACACGCTCATCATGAGTCCGTGGAACTACCCGTTCCTGCTGACCATCGACCCGCTCGCCGACGCCATCGCCGCAGGCAATACCGTTATTTTAAAGCCGAGTGCCTACTCGCCGGCGACCAGCGCGATTATCGAGCGCATTGTCGCGGAATGCTTCGCACCCGAACACGTGGCGGTTGTCACGGGCGGCCGTGCGGAAAACACCGCGCTGCTCGAGCAGAAATTCGACTTCATCTTCTTCACGGGAAGCCAGAACGTGGGCAAGGAAGTGCTGCGCCACGCCGCTGAATTCCTCACGCCTGCTGTGCTTGAGCTGGGCGGAAAGAGCCCCTGCATCGTGGACGCAAGCGCGAACATCGGGCTAGCCGCCAAGCGCATCGCGTTTGGCAAGTTTCTGAACTGCGGCCAGACATGCGTGGCGCCCGATTACGTGCTCGTGGAGCGCAGCGTGCACGATAAGCTCGTCGCCGAGCTGGTAAAACAGGTTGAACGCCAATTCGGCGCAACGCCGCTCGAGAACGCCGACTACGGCAAAATCGTGAACCAGAAGCACTTCGAGCGCCTGTGCGGGCTTATTGACGAGAGCAAAGTGGTGCACGGCGGCGCGCGCGACGCTGAAAACTGCCGCATCGCGCCCACGATTATGGACGGCGTTGTGGCGAGCGACGCGGTTATGGGAGAAGAAATTTTCGGGCCGATTCTGCCCGTTCTTACGTTTGAGACGTTTGACCAGGTGGCGCAAGGCCTCAAAGGCAAAGCGAAACCGCTTGCCGCGTATTTATTCTCGAGTGACAAGGGGCGCATCGACCGCTTCACGCACGAGCTGCAATTCGGCGGCGGCTGCATCAACGACGTCGTCATTCACCTGGCAACGAGCGAGATGGCGTTCGGCGGCGTGGGCGAAAGCGGCATGGGCGGCTACCACGGCAAGCGCGGGTTCGAGGCGTTTTCGCACGTCAAATCGATTGTCGACAAAAAACGTGGCTCGATTTGCCCATGCGCTACCAGCCTTATTCGAACGCGCTCTACGAAAAGCTGCTGCACGTGTTCCTGAGATAGCGTCGCACGCTGCGCAGACGGCGCGCAAGCCATACGCCATGCGCCTGAGGCAGCAACGAAGCCGCCTCAAACCAAAAGATCGGGCTGGACAGTGACGCACGATAGGTAGAACGGCAAAAGAAGGCTGGCGCCTCCGCGCATGAGCGGCTTCGAAAGGGGAATGGAGGCGAAGTCGCCCCGGCGCACCCACCGACACGCTCCGCCCAAACACTGCGGGCCTCGCGAGGCCCGCTTATGCTTTCTGGGCTTTTCTTCACCTATGCCGCATTCTTGTGCGGCGGCTGGCTATTCGTCGCCTTCGACTTCCTCTTCTTCAACGTCGATAAATTCCAAATCGGCATGCAGGTTGAGCCAATCGAGGGCGTCTTCGATAACGGCATCCTTGTCGTATTCGTTGAAAATCTCGTGATAGAGACCGGCGTAAATGCGCAGGCTCTTGTCCCACGAGGCAATTTGCTCGTAGAGCTCAAGGCTGTCTTTCGGGGCCACCAGGCCATCGTCACCGCCATGCAGAATGAGCACGGGGTCAACGAAGCGGCTCGCGTTCTCACGCATCCACGCATGGCCCTTGTGCAGCGTGCGGAACAGGCCAAACGACATTTCTTTAATGACATAGGGGTCGGCCATGTATTCCTCGCCCACCGACGGGTCGGAGCACACGCCGTCACCCAGCTCATTGGGCATGTAGGCCGAATCGGGAGCGTCGGCCTCAACCGCACCTGTGCCCAGGCCCTTATTGTCGCGGGTCCATGCGCCCGAGAGCACGTAGCCGTCGACCTTGCCCGGATGCAGGTGCCCATACAGCGCCGCGCCGTAGCCGCCCATGGAATGGCCCACGATGAACAGCGGAGACTCGGGGTTTTCGGCAATCGCGCGGTCGACCACAACGTCGATATCTTTCGCGATTTCATCGAAGGCGGAATAAAAGACCTTGGTGCCCTTCGAACGGCCATGGCCGCGATGGTCGAAGCGATACACCGAATAGCCCTGTGCGTTCAGGCGCATAGTGAGATAGTCGTAGCGACCTTGATGCTCGCACAAGCCGTGCACGATAACCACCACGCCACGCGGATCGGCCACCGAATCGGTTTTGCCGTAGAGTTCCGTGCCGTCAAACGACTCGAACATGTATTCCTGCACCATGGGATTCCTTTCTCCCGTCGAATACCCGAAACCTGTTAAATGCTCGTAGCGTTTAACAGGTCTCGCGAAAACGCGCAACGCGCATATCCGAATTATACGGCGCGCCGCGATGCGACCCGGCGGAAAACGGCAGGTGAAATAAGTTCTTTTGCATTCATTTAGGATGTCGAAGCAACTTCGTCTTCCCTATCGCAATGTTGGCGAAGGATCTTGCCCTATGAAGTCAGGCCTAAGCCTCGGCTTTCGGGAACGAGCAATCACCGGAATATCGCAGCTTGAAAACCTAATGCCGAATGCTTTTCGGCACAGGAAGACACACGACAAGGCGCCTACAGGAGAGCCCACTTGCCCCATAGCTGCAAAGGCAAGGGAGCGTGCCAATTCCTCGCCAAAACCTGTTAAACGCTACGAGCATTTAACAGGTTACGACTCGTAGATGATGGAGCCCAAACGTGACACGTCAAAACCCAGGGCCTCGAGCTCGCGGCGCACGCGAGGGTCGTCGCCCAGGCGCTTGGCTGCGCGCACGAGCGAACGCGTGCGCTCACTTTTCTTCACCACGATATCGATCCACTCGTTTTGCATGGGAAGGAAATCGACGCCTAGGGTCGCCTGCGCGAGATTCGAAGTGCCCACGCCCGCTTCGGCCGCGCCCTTTGCCACGAACGCCGCCACCGCATCGGGAGAGGCGACTTCGCGATCGTAGCCGCGCACCGATTCGGGACGCGCCTCGAGCTCGCACAGCACTTCGTCGAGCAGCACCCGCATGGCCGAGCCGCGAGCGACGTTCACAAGCGACGCATCGCGCGTGAGCAGGCTTCCCCACGAATGCAAGTGCTTGGGATTGCCGGCTTGCACGATAAGGCCCACACTTCGGCGGGCAACACGCACCACCGACACCGGAACGCCCGGCACAAGGCGCTGCACATACGGAATGTTGTATGTGCCCGATTTGCGGTCGAACAGGTGCACAACGGCGGCATCGGCGCGGCCCAGATACAAATCGACAAGCGCGAGATAGCTCCCCAAATAGGCCCGCGAGCAGGGAAAGCCCTTGCCAGAAATCGCATGGGCGATAATGTCGCCCGAAATGTCGCCACCCGAAATAACGAAGGGATCGGCGGCGGGAGCTATCTCGGGAATAGCCGCCGCATAAGGAGAGGAAGGGGTCACGGCAGATGCGGGCGCAACGGGAATGGGGCCCGTCGAGGCTGGCGAGCCGCCCGTTTTCGACGCCTCGATGTAGCGCTCGACATCGGCGCGCGTGAAACGCAGCTTGCGACCAACGCGATACGACGCAAGCTCGCCCGATTTCGCAAGCGAGTATACGGTGTTGCGACCCACGCCGAGCAACGCCGATACGTCTTCGACTTGCAATGCCTCGTCTTCGCGCACGAAAGCCCCTTTCCTGTCAAAACTGTTCTCGATTATAGATTATTCGGAACAAGAAATAATAAGGAAAAAGAAAAGGCGACCCGAAGACCGCCTTTCGTTCGACATGAAATGGATGGTGACGCGCCAATCGCGTCTTTCGTCACGCAATCTGATTCACAACCGCGATCGGCCAGGCAAAGCATTCGTTATGCAAGGCGGCTAAGAAGCAAGCGGGTGCGCCAATCGCGTCTTATGCCGCCCATGTGCATTGCAGCGCTGGTTGCCCAAGATGCGCTTACCTATTCCACGCCCACCATAACGTCGGTCGACTTGATGATGGCAACAGCCTTTTCGCCCTCGGCTAAGCCGAGCGACTCGATTGCCTCGTTGGTGATGGAGCCGATGACCTTGTTGCCATCGGCGAGCTCGAGCGCGACATGGCCGTTCACAGCGCCTTCCTTAATGGAAGTGATGGTACCCACGAGCTGGTTGCGCGCGGAAATGTTCTTGATGGGCTCGCTGCCTGCGGCGAACATCACGTTGGAAGCCTTGATGATGGCGAATGCCTTTTTGCCCTCGGCGAGTTCGAGGCCCTTGATGGATTCCATGGTGATGTCGGCCTTGATGGCATAACCCTCGAAGTCGATGGACACAACGCCGTTCACGGAGCCTTCGACAACGCTGGAAATGGTACCTTCGAACTGATTGCGTGCAGAAATCTTCATGCGGGCGCTCCTCTCTTGTTTGATGTATGCGTTTAGAAGCCAAAGCATTGCGAATGCTTTGATGCCCGAGCTCGCGTTTCTTGACGCTTCGATAATCGCACATCACTGGCACCAAGGAAACGTCGCACCGAAATCGCCATGCCGCTCGACCCCGTTCGCCCCGCTTCATATCAAACCGCACTCATTTACGCGCCGCGAATCCATTTGCCCTCGGCGTCCACATAGTTGCCGTCGATTCATTTCGAAGATTGCATGACGCCCGATTCATCGAAGTAGTAGCACGAACCATTAATCCATTTCCAGCCCGTAACCATGGCGCCGGCATCACAATGCCCATCATGGAAGCACCGCCCCCGGTCAAATGTCTACGGCGAGAAAGGCACAGTACAACTAGGGGATTGGGTAATTGTCGTTTATTTTTTTGATTAGACGAAACTCTGTTCTTTGCAAAGCCGCGAAAGGCTAAAATGGCTATGTAAATTACCTCTGGGAAATGCCAACCCTCCATCAGAAATCATACAGAGAACTCATCAATCCTAGACAATGGTGAAATATATGCAGTCTTCCAAGCAACGACGCGACTTTATCGACGTGACCAAATTCGCCCTCAGCATTCTGATTGTGGTCATCCATATCAGCCCTATCGAATCCCTAAACCCCGTCTTACGCCCATTCCTGAGAACAGCGGTCCCCTTATTTTTCCTTATTTCCGCTTATCTTTTCTTCAAGAAATATGGGGAAGCGGAAACCATCGAAAAGAAAATCGCTAGAATCGAGCGCTACGTCAAACGCAACCTGCAGCTCTATTTCTTCTGGCTCATAGTATTGCTTATTCCGACGCTCTCTTACAGGCAATGGTTTAGCGACGGCCTTCTCTCCGGCCTTTTCAGGGCCCTTCATTCCTTTCTGTTCGGAAGCACATTCATCGCCTCTTGGTACATTATGGCAAGCATTATTGCCACATTAATCATCGTGGTTGCCTCAAGATACCTTGGAAATAAAATGATTCTGCTGCTTTCAGCGATCCCTTACCTTGCTTGTTGCGCAATGAGCAACTATGGAGCATCGCCTTTGGTGGCGCCCCACTACGACACGCTTTGCTACGCATTTGGATCCAATGATTACAACTCGTTCTGGGTTGCCATTTTCTGGATAGCCGCCGGCAAATGCATCGCCGACAATGAGCTGCGCCTTTCAAAGGTGAGCACTTCTTCCCTTTTGGCAATAATGCTTGTCGGGCTAGGTGCTATCTATACCGAACAGTTCTTTATCCTTGCAAATCAATGGTCCTATGCCGATGACTGCTATCTTGGACTTGCTATCTTCTGCATCCCGGCTTTCATATTGTCTCTAAGGGTCAACGTCAGCTGCAAATATGCGGCATTCTTACGAAATGCGAGCATTGTCACGTACTGCCTTCATGACAATCTGAACTACACCATCATGCGCTTTACGCCGCTTTCGCCAACCCCTCTCGAAACCTTTTTCATCGTGCTTGTGGCTTCGTGGCTTCTAACGGCGCTAATAATGAAAATGGAAAAGAACGAACACCTCAGCTGGCTAAAGTATTCCCATTAACTTACCTTGCTGAGCAATTTCGCCGTTGGGCTCGCTTTCCCAACGGCGAAACGCCAGTTTTCCTGTTTTCAAAAAAAACAAATCGAGCATTCATCCCGCAGCACGCACGAAAACCGGCACAATGCCATTTCGCTTTACGAGCCCAATTTCCGCTCCAAGCGTAATGCCGAATCGCACTCATTTACGCGCCGCGAACCCATTTGCCCTCGGCATCCACATAGTCGCCGTCAATCCATTTCGAAGATTGCATGACGCCCGATTCATCGAAGTAGTAGCACGAGCCGTTGATCCATTTCCAACCCGTAACCATGGCGCCGGAATTCTCGAAATAGTATTTCGAGCCGCCAATAGTACGCCAACCGGTAACCATCTCTGCGGCATCATTGAACCAATACCAGGAACCGTCCAAACCCAGCCAGCCCGTTTCGAATCTGCCAGACGCGTTCGCATAATGCCATGCGTCATTAAGATTGAGCCAACCGGTTTGCATGACGCCCGATTCGCCGAAAAAATAGTACGCAGAGCCAATTCGCTTTAACCCAGTAGCCATGACGCCAGAATCGTCAAACCAGAACCACGCGTCGCCGATCTCGCACCAACCCACGGCCATCGCGCCCGACTCTCCAAAATAATGCCGCACACCGTCAACCGTTTGCCAGCCGGTGGCCATAATGCCCGAATCGCCGAGCCAATATCGCGAACCGCCCTGGTCAAGCCAGCCTTCGTGCATCGCATACGTGCCCGTATCGAACCAATACCACGAGCCATTGATGGAATTCTTGCCCAGCACAAGCGAGCCCGATGAAGTGGCATAGCGCCAAACCCCGTCGCCCACACACCAGCCCGTAGCCATAGCGCCCGAGCTCTCGAAGAAATACCCGCTGCCTTGGATTGTTTTCAGGCCCGTTGCCATAGCGCCGCCCGCGTTGGCGTCAAAGTAATACCAGGTTCCCTCGATGCTGAACCAGCCCACTCGCATTGCTCCCGACCAAGAATCGAGATAATACCAATGCTCGTTGGCCCAAAGCCAGCCGGTTTGCATCCAGCCCGACGCGTCGAAGTGGTACCACTGGTCGTCAATCTGCGCCCAGCAGTTCGCGGGATAGCTGCCGTCAGCGTATCGATACCACCATTTCGACCCCGATTTAACCCAATGGTCACTGTTGACGGGCTCCATATAGGTGTAATTAAGGTCGACCCTTTCACTTATTCCCGGAATAACGCCATAGTCCGAGAACTGTCAAACGCCATTTCCCTCGCTGAAATTCGACATGGGCGCATACGTCAAGCCAATTGACGTATTGTATGCGGCAACCCATTTCGAATATTTGTCGAACACGGGGGATGTGAGGTACGTATTCCACCAAGAAAGGTTTGCATACGTCCCCACGGGATAGCCCACCGCCGTGAGCTTGTCGAAAAACGCCTGCGCAATTGCGGCGTAATTCTTCCCCACCATTTTCTTATCTTCCATATCGAAATAAACGGGGAAAGCCAGATCGGCGCCCGTAAGGCCTTCGCTCTTGAGCTGGGAAATAACGAAGTCGGCTTCCTTGCTCGCCTCTTCGGGCGACGTGGCCCTTGAATACAGGTATACGCCAAACGGCATGCCGGTCGACAGGCACCCCTGCACATTGTTGTGCCACTGAGGGTCTGCATAGGTGGAGGCGTATCCGCAACGAAGAATCGCGAAATCGACGCCCGCGGTTTTCACCTGGGCCCAATTGATTTTCCCCTGCCATTCACTTACATCGATGCCTTTATACGCGCCGACGCCGGTGCAATACCCCTTACTGAACTGGTCAAACCAATTAAATACCGGATAATGGCCATTGGGGTTGGTTTCGATTGAACACGCCATTACGCCATCGGCGGAATCGGCAGAATCGGCGACCGCTTCCTCGAACGTGCCCAGATTATCGGTGCTCGCACCGCTGTCGCTTAAAACGAGCTCGCCATTAAGGAAGCGCCAGCTGTTCGCCCCATCGGAAGGCTCATCCGCATAAGCGCAGTTCAACGCGCCGCATGCAAGTAGCGCCATCCACACGCACGCCGCAACAAGAAAACAGGTTTTACGCTTTGCCATGCGCAGCCCCTCCAAAAACCGCCATGCACAGCGAGCGCTCCATCGCACGTGGCGCGAAGAAGTGCCCATGTGCCAATCAATCGTAACCAAACGTGCCCGACCCCAGCTCCGCCGCCTTGAGCAGACGGCTTCATTGAGGTGCCACGCGCCACCAAAACAGGCAGACAACCGACGCCTCCGAGCAAATAATGAATAAGAGATTGCTGAAAAGAGGCGCGACACCCCTCCACTCTACCGCATGGGATAACAACGGCAAGAAACGAAAGAGCCCATGTTGGGCCAAAGACAAGAAAACTCCCCAGCCTTCTCCCATTCAAGAGAGAAAGCCGGGGAGTTTTCGCATTTAGATTGAGGGATCAACCGCATGGAACAATTCGAAAATCGGGTTGCGCATTGCTGAAAGGCAAAGGTGAACACCCTTCAGCGAAATGCGCGTAAAAGCGGCCGGAGCAAACGCCCCGGCCGCGCGCCGTTCTGAAAACGGTGAAACACCAGCACAGAGAAAACTATGCGTTTTGCGCCCATCGCCCGTCGGAGTCGACGTAGGAGCCGTCGATCCACTTGCTCGTCTGCATAGCTCCCGAGCCGTCGAAGTAGTAGCACGAGCCGCCGATCCATTTCCAGCCCGTGGCCATCGCGCCGGAATCGTCGAACCAGTACCAAACTCCACCAACGTTAGCCCAAGAGTTAGAGGCCATGGCGCCCGAACCTCCGAGCCAATACCACGTGCCGCCATTGCTGAGCCAGCCGGTTGCCATGGCGCCCGAACCGCTCGCATAGTACCAAGAGCCGCCTGCCAAGAACCACCCAGTGGCCATTGTACCGGAGTCGCCGAACCAGTACCAGGAGCCGCCGAGGCTGCGCCAGCTGTTAGCGACCATGGCGCCCGAGCCGTCGAGGTAGAACCACGTACCGCCGATGTTGAGCCAGCCAGTGACCATCGCACCAGAGGCATTAGTGTAGTACCAGGTACCCGAATCGTTGATCCAGCCAGTCAGCATGACCCCAGATTCGTTGAAATAGTACCAAGCCCCGCCGAGATTATGCCAACCGGTCAATAGCTCACCGTCGGAGTTCGCATAGGACCACTTTCCGTAGATGGAGTCGTAGAACCAGCCACTATGCTGCATGCGGCCATCGGCGTTGGCACCAGGGGTGTTCAGGAAGTAGTTCTTGCCGTCAATCTGAACTCGGCCGTATGCCATATCATGGCTTTCGGGATAGAAGTAATACTTGTCCCCACCGATAGACTGCCAGCCCGACACCGCGGTCCCGTCAACGCCAAAATAGTACCAAACAGCTTCGTATTCGTTATGCCACTGGTTCGTGACCATGGCGCCAGTTTCGGGATTGAAATAGCGAAGGTTGCCGTCCTCGCACCGAACGAGTCCAGTCTTCGGACGACCGTCGGAACACCATTCCGTAATCGGTCCACCGCCTCCGCCACCGCCAGCAATATCAGCAAATGAGGGCGCCGGGGCAACCGTCATGCAGGCAGCGGCAAATGCAACAACTCCCAGCACTGTTAGTCCGTGCCATCTTTCTCGAAGGTTTTTCATACGACATCCTTTTTCCGAGATTTAAGGCTCTCTTAAGTTATTTTTAAACTATCAATTCAGTATTTCAACGGGAAATCGATAAAAGGTGTCTTTGTGACTGCAATTTAAATATGAGTCGCCACACCTCAACCGTTACGCTAAATAGCTTCTAAGGCAAACTTAGCGCATGAGCGAACTGATTAAACGAGTGAACTGAATAATAAAGCAACAAAATACAAACCTTGGTCATCAATCACATCTACCGCGGGCCGATAACGCCCGCCTCATGTGCTGCGATATAATCAATCTCACTAGATGCCAAATCAGCAAGCCGAAGGAGCTGACGTGCTAACAATTCACTATGGTGATATGGAAAACGTTATCTACAACACGTCCGTTTACTTCGATAACGTATATTCGCCCCAGTGGTTTCAAGACTCCTTTGCCCAAAGAGTAATTAAATCCATCGATAAAGGCACCGTGGTAGGCCCCAATGCAATCGATACCAAGATTCTAGGCGTCATTCCTCCCGAGAAACTATCCAGCGGCACCAAAACACTACTGCTTATGTACTTTATGCCGCAGAATATATATAACGCCTCAAATTGCGGTGATAATTGCGCCTACTGGATTCTGAGGATCGCCGCGCAAAAGGATCTAACAATCAATCTCTACCATTTAATGGATTTCGGAAACGGCAAATTCACGGCTGCCATTGCGAACACAGGCGATGTCGTTCACACGATGTTTGACCTTGTCCCCATAGCTGGAAAATGCCTAAGGGAGAACTCCTGATGCGCGGATCATACAAGGTAACTATTCAAAATAACCGGGTTCAGTTTAAACTGACCATCAATCGAAATCTGACCATCATCCAAGGCAACAGTGCTACAGGCAAGACAACTCTGCTTGATATGGTGGCAGCTCACGAAGAGCTTGGGGCACAAAGCGGCGTAACAGTAAGTTGCAAAGTGCCCTGTAAAACAATATCTGGAAAATATTGGCGTAGAGATCTCCAAGAGATTTCCAGCAGTATTGTTTTTATTGATGAGGGCAATACTTTTGTTCGATCAAGAGAATTTGCCCATGAAGCAAAGCGTAGCTCAAACTACTACGTAATTGTCGCCAGAGAGTCACTGCGCCAACTGCCCTATAGCGTTGATGAAATCTACGGTCTTAAGAACACCAACCGAACCACAAAGAAGTATCCCGTTTACTCTCGTGTCTACACCTCTACATATCGTATTTACGGTGATACTGATTTTAGAGGCGAGAGGCCCGAGCTTGTCATTGTCGAGGACACAAATTCGGGCTACGAATTCTTCAGTTTGCTATGCAAAAAGAGCAGCATTAAATGCATCAGCGCGGGAGGCAAATCAAATATTTGCAACTGCATTATGGACGCACCGGAAAACGACATCCTCGTGATTGCCGACGGTGCCGCCTTTGGACCAGAAATTGCGGAAGCAGCTGCTCTATTGCGCCGAAAGAACATCAAGCTATTCCTACCGGAATCGTTTGAATGGCTCGTGTTGAAGTCGGGATTATTCAACAGCAAACACATTAAGGACATGCTGCTTAACCCCGCTGAACATATCGAAAGCTCAAAGCTCTTTAGCTGGGAGAAGTTCTTTACTGCAGAACTCATCGAATGCTCACGAGACACACGTTTTCGATATGACAAGAGCTGCTTGAACGAGGAGTACCTGAACCCCACCGCTCTTGCAGCTCTGGAGGATACTTTGCCGAACCTTGGCATTACTTCGCACTAAAACGAGAAGTACTCACTGTCGGAGGATAGGTTTGG